>Ga0137463_1000001_pt1 | contig 153345 bp, 118 predicted proteins | sample EasRivERMGT800_2_FD_102333 | JGI IMG/M metagenome (GOLD analysis project Ga0137463, IMG submission 102333) | Soil microbial communities from meander-bound floodplain in the East River, Colorado, USA - East River MetaG ERMGT800_2 | ecosystem: Environmental > Terrestrial > Soil > Floodplain ...
CCGACTTCGCTATCAAACCACGCCATCCGATGGCAAGTCGCGAGAATCTGCGGCAAACTCGTGATTCGGTCGAGCGCGGAACCGGATCAGCAAAGGACTTACGACGTGGATGCAAAATGTTGTTGCGCCCCTGGCTATTCACTTTCGCCCCATTCGGGGCTACGACGGTGCTGTGCACTCGGTACTGGGTACTGCGCACTCAGTACCGGCCCACCGCCCGCTCACAAACCCAACTCCCCCTTCACCCCCGTGAACGCTTCGATCGCCAATTGCAGATCGGCCTGCGAATGCGCGGCGGAAATCTGCGTGCGGATCCTTGCCTTTCCCTGCGGCACGACCGGGTACGAAAACCCAATCACGTACACCCCTTTAGTCAGCATGGCGGCGGCAACCTTCGCCGCCAGCGACGCCTCTCCCAGCATGATCGGGGCAATCGGATGCGTGCCGGGCAGAATGTTGAATCCGCGCCGGGTCATCTCGTCGCGGAAGAACCGGGTGTTGGTTTCGAGCTTGTCGCGCAGCTCGGTCGACGCGGTGAGAATCTCGAGCGCCTTGAGCGACGCCCCGGCGATGCTCGGCGCCAGAGTATTGGAAAACAGGTACGGTCGCGACCTTTGGCGCAGGAGTTCCACGATCTCTTTGCGGCCGCTCGTGTAGCCGCCGCTGGCTCCGCCCAGTGCTTTGCCCAGCGTTCCCGTCAGAATGTCAATCCGCTTCATAACGTCGTGCAGTTCGTGCGTTCCCCGGCCGGTGGGACCCATGAAACCGACGGCGTGCGAATCGTCGACCATGACCAGGGCATCGTACTTATCGGCCAGTTCGCAGATCGCCGGCAGGTTGGCGATGTAGCCATCCATCGAAAATACGCCGTCGGTCGCGATCAACCGGAACCGCGCCCCCGCCGCCTCCTTGAGCTGCGCCTCGAGGTCGGTCATGTCGCTGTTGCGATAGCGGAACCGGGCCGCTTTGCACAGCCGGACGCCGTCGATGATGCTGGCGTGGTTGAGCTCATCCGAAATGATGGCATCCTGCTCTCCCAGCAGCGTCTCGAACAGTCCCCCGTTGGCGTCGAAGCAGGAGCCGTAGAGGATTGTGCCTTCGGTGCCCAGAAACGCACTGAGCGCCGATTCGAGCTCCTTGTGCACTCCCTGCGTCCCGCAGATGAACCGCACCGAGGAGAGTCCATATCCCCAGCGGTCGAGAGCCGCATGCGCCGCCTTGATGACCTCCGGGTGCCCGGCCAGTCCCAGGTAGTTATTGGCGCACATGTTGAGGACCGGCGCCCCGCCGGCGACTCGGATCTGCGCCCCCTGCGGCGTGCTGATCACCCGCTCGCTCTTGTAAGTCCCCGCGGCGCGGATGGCGTCGAGTTGCTCAAGCAGGTGCTGGCGGAAGGAATCGTTCATGCTTCGCAATGTCGAATGTCTAATGACGAATGCCGTAGAGAATGCCTAATGCCTAATGCCTAATGCCTAATGTCTAATGACGAATGTCTAAGGAATGACGAAATCCGAATGACGAAGGGGAGGCAGCTGTCGGTCGATTCTGTTTTTCGGATTTCGTCATTCGTGCTTCTTTAGTCATTCGTCATTCGACATTCGTCATTTCCAGTTCAGGATTACCTTCCCGCACTCCCCGGCCTTCATCGCCGCAAACCCCTTTTCAAACTCGGTGTACGGAAACCGGTGCGTGATCACCGGCCGGATGTCGAGTCCGCTTTCGAGCATCACCGTCATCTTATACCACGTCTCGTACATTTCACGCCCGTAGATGCCGTGGATCGTGAGCATGTTGAAGACGACGATGTTCCAGTCGATGGCGATCTGCTCGGAGGGGATTCCCAGCATGGCGATCTTCCCGCCGTGGCTCATGTTGTCGAGCATCTCACGGAACGCCGCCGGGTTCCCCGACATTTCCAGGCCCACGTCGAAGCCCTCCTTCATGCCCAGTTGCTTCTGCGCGCCGGCCAGCGAGCCGGTGGTGACATTCACCGCCAGCGTGGCTCCCATTTTCTTCGCCAGCCCCAGGCGATAATCGTTGACGTCGGTGACGACCACGTACCGCGCGCCGGCGTGCCGGGCGACTGCCGCGGCCATGATCCCGATCGGCCCCGCTCCGGTGATCAGGACATCTTCTCCCAGCACGGGAAACGACAGCGCGGTATGCACAGCGTTCCCGAACGGGTCAAAGATCGACGCCACGTCGCGGTCGATGTCGTGGCGATGGTGCCAGACGTTGGTCATCGGCAGAACGAGATACTCGGCGAACGCTCCGGGGCGGTTGACCCCCACCCCTTTGGTGTCTTTACAGAGGTGCCGGCGACCGGCCAGGCAGTTGCGGCAGCGCCCGCAGACGACATGCCCTTCGCCGCTCACGACGTCTCCCGGAAAGAAATCCTTGACGTTGGAACCCACCTCGACGACCTCGCCGACGAATTCATGCCCCACGACCATCGGCACGGGGATCGTCTTCTGGGCCCAGGCATCCCATTTGTAGATATGGAGGTCGGTCCCGCAGATCCCGGTGCGGTCGACGCGGATCAGCACGTCGTTGATGCCGTATTCGGGAACAGGGACTTCCCGGAGCCAGAGTCCCGGAGCCGATTCGGCTTTGACGAGCGCCTGCATGGTTTTCACGGTGTCAGATCCTTTTGTTTTTGTGACAGATGATCGGAGCCTTCCGGTCGCGTCGTCGGAATCATTTGTTAATTGGCAACTGGGCCGGGTGGCCCTGCCGTCCCGGCAGGGCGGCAGGGTCGCGCAGCGACAAGAATCGACACCGTTCGCGGCCGATTAATTCTGAGTCCTTCAATTCGCAAGTTGCGCTCCTGGGTGCCGTCGTCAGAATTCGTCGCGGATGGCGCCGAATCTTGTCGCTTCGCGACCCGGCCGCGACCACCGCTCATCGCGGCGGTGCCCGTCGCACGCGGCCGGGCACCCCCCTGATTGATTGAGCCAAGCTGGCCACACTTCCATCATCCCGGACGAGTTGTACAATATAATAAACATTGTTGTCCATTATGCAAGACAGATTTCCAATATAATGCACGCCGCTTCCAGCCGCCGTTTGCCAGTGAAAAAACGCTCTGCCAAGTCGTCTGCCTCGCCCGCGGCGACTCCTGGCCCGGATGCCATCTCGCAGCACCTGGGGGAACGGGTCCGCCAGTTGCGGGCCGAGCGGGGCTGGTCGCTGGCGGCCCTGGCCGGCGCCAGTGGCGTCAGCCGTTCGATGCTCAGCCAGATCGAGCGCGACGAAGCCAACCCCACTCTCGCTGTGACGCTGCGGATCGCGCAAGCATTTGCCATGTCGCTGGGGGACCTGGTGCAGGTCCCCGATGCCAGTTCGTCGATCACGGTGATCCGCGCCGCCGACCGGGCCTATCACTACCGATCCGACAAGCACTGCCGGATCAGGACCCTCAGCCCTCTCAACCTGGAAAAAGACGTTGAATTCTACGAGGTGGAACTGCAGCCGGGGGGCGCGTTACGGAGTGCGCCCCATTATCAGGGGACGCGCGAGTTCCTGACGGTCGAAAAGGGGCAGGTGCGTGTCGAATCGGGGCGCGACAGCGAGCTCCTGCACCCGGGCGATTCGGTGAGTTACCGGGCCGACGTCCCGCACGCGATCATCAACGCCGGCCCCCGCGAAGCGGTCCTGTTTCTCGTTGACATCTACACGAGCGCGGCCCGCCCCCGGCCCTAGGCCTGATCGTTGCAGTCGCGAAAGTCATTTTTTCTGAACCACAGAGACACAGAGGTCACAGAGGGAAACAGATCTCGCCCTCATTGCTGAACTATCTGCGTCGATCTGCGTGAATCTGTGGATAAAGAGAATGTTGCTGCTGTTATTGCAGTGGAACTTCTCTCTCTCTGTGGCCTCTGTGTCTCTGTGGTTCAAAACTTTTCTTTCACCACGCGCGACGCTCATTCCGGCGGGACGATCTCAGGAATGGCTGGCTGGTGCAACCGCGCGGCGCCGAACTGCACCAGCGTGACCATGCTCACGAGGCCGGTCAGAGCGACAATCTGCAGGGCGGTCACCGCCTCCCCGTCGGACCAGCCCCAGATCAGAGCACCGATCGGGACCAGGTTCGTCACCATCCCGGCAAACAGCGGTCCCTGTTCCTGGATCAGCTTGTTGAAAATGTAAGTCGAGATCCCCGTTCCCACGATCCCCAGAAAGACGATCGACCCGATCGCCATACGCCGATCGGCCAGGAGCGCGGTTTCGGGGACAAATCCTGTCGCCGCCGCCACCGGGAGCAGGACGACCGCCGCTGCCGTCACCGATACGAACGACAATTCCAGCGACGGAACGTGCGAGAGCTTCTTGCGGATGAGCGCGTTGACGCAGGCATAGCACAGGGGAACAGTCAGCGCCAGAAAAATATCAATCACCGGCACCTGCCGCTGGACCATTTCGAACATCAGCACCAGCATGCACGCCAAAGCGCCCAGCACGCCGACAACCTGCCGCGGGGCCGGGTAAATCCCCAACACAGGAATCGACGCGGCGATCGTAAACAGCGGAGTGAAGCTCACCATCATCCCGACAAACGCGCCGCCGTTGCGGGCCACCAGATACGGCTGCACGCAGAAGGGCCAGGCGAAACCGAACAGGACGACGATTGCGAACGCCGCCACGTCGCTCCGCCGCACCGTCCAAGTTTTCCGATACTGCCAGCAGAAGACCGCCAGAATCGCACTCCCGGCGACGAGCCGGATGGCGCCGACCGCGCTCGGCGAAAACCAGAGCGCCCCCTTCTTCATCAGAATGAAACTGCTCCCCCACACCAGACTGATGAACACGAACCAGACGTAAGGCATCGTTCGTTATTTCGGACGCCTGGGGGCGCTGTCGGCTGGGGTCTCGGACCGCTGGGCGTCGGCCTGGTCGTTCTCTTCTGGAGCGTCGGGGGCGAACAGTCTCGGTGCGGTGGACTTCACCAGGCGCTTTCGTGGCTGGCGGACCGTTTTTCCTTCAGCTGTCGCCGGGGCGCTCACGAGTGGTTCGGGCGCTCCTTCGAGCGAGGCGCCGACTTCGGCCGCCTTAAGCCGCGTGCGGCCGCGCTGCACATAGTCTGACGAAAGATCGAATCCCACCCAGCGCCGTTCGAGTTTCTTGGCGACAACCAGCGTCGTCGCGCTCCCCGAAAAAGGATCGAGTACCAGCTCACCAGAATTCGAACAGAGCCGAATGATCCGTCCCAGCAATTGCTCGGGCATCTGGCACCCATGGAAACCCGCACGTTCCTTGAACGTTCCAGCCACCCGCGGGAAGTACCACGTATCGTCGGTCGGTTCGAAGCCGTCGCGGACGTCCTGCGGTCGCAGAATCCACGTATCGTCGGGGAGCCGGCCTTTGGGATTGGCGCGGTTGTCGGCGTACACGAGCTGCCGGGCTGAGGGGACGCGAATCGCCTGGTCGTTGAACGTGAAGTTTTCCTTGTCCTTCACGAAATGGAACAGGTGCGCGTGCGAGCGGCTGAATTTTTTTTTGCAATTCACGCCGAACGTGTAGTACCAGATCACCCAGCTCCGGCAGTGGAAACCGATTTTCTGCGAGATGATCTTGAGTTCCGCCGCGTATTCATCGCCGATTGCCAGCCAGAATGTGCCGGACGGCTTGAGGGCCTGGTGCACTCCCGAAATCCATTGCCGCGACCAGTCGAGATAGTGCTCGGTCTCGCGGGCGTCGTCGTAGACGTCGTAGTCGTAGCCGATGTTGAAGGGGGGATCGGCGAAGGCCAGATCGACGCTGCCGGGCTCGAGCGCGGCCATCCCTTCAATGCAATCGCGCTCGTGGATCGTGTTCAATTCCGGCATCGCTGGCTGTCCTCCTGACAAATCGAAGGAGAATTTCCTAAGCCAGCTACTTTGCCAAACTCACGAGCGGTTGTCCACCGCCAAGGTCGACCGGCGAAGCTAAACCGGGGCACAGCCCTGGCGCGGCGCCATTCCGCATTCCGAATTCCGCACTCCGAATTCAGATCGCGAAGCGATCAAGCCTGCCATTCGTGGTCGCAGCAGTCGCACGAAAAGCCGATCAGGAGTCCCGTGCCGGGGACCGGCATCGAGTCGCGGTAGGCGACTGCCGGCTCGGCATCGACCGGGACGACTGCCGCCCGCTGGCACACCGGACAGCAGCGGTTTTCGTACAGGACCCGCGCCCGGGCGAGGAGTTCCCGCTGGGATGTCGGCCGATTCCGCACGCCGCGGCGGGGAAACGACAGAATCACCGGGGATTCGTCGGAGTCCGAATCGCTCTGCCAGCCGGCGTCGGCCGGAGCATACAGCGACAAAGATTGCGGCCAATGCAATTTCAAACAGCTCATCCGTGAGCCTCCCATTCTGCGGCCATCATGGCCGGGGTTGAAATTTTTACGTTACCGCGATGTGGTTTCGATCGGCCCGGTTTTGCGGGAGAACCCCGCGAGCGACTCCGAGCCGTCCTCATCGGTCGGGAAGCATAAATTCCGAATCCGATCTCTGCAAGGCGGGTCGCGCACCTTTCTACAACTTTTTGTAATTTTTTCTGAACTCTCCGACTGCGCGCGAGCGCCAGCACGAATTGGATCGCGAACTGCGAACGTGACCGCGTTCGCACAGGATGTATTTCACTCGCGCTCCACACCTCAACCTGTTGTGGATTTCGTTTTCCGTTTTCGTGTCTTTCGTGGTTCTTACTCGTACGTTCTGTTCGTCGCGTTTGTGGTTTTCAGATGAGGAACCACGAAATACACGAAAGACGCGAAATGACGGACCGGAAAAAAGAAAAGGGCCAGCTTGCCTATCTTCGGCTGTCTGTGCATCCTGTCATCCTGGCCTGTCGCTGCTCGCTTGCTCGCTCACGAAATTGACCGCATGAAACGCATCGTGCTGAGTTGGCTGGTTTTCGCTGGTTTGGGCTCGATGATCCAGGCCGCAGATGCGACCCGGCCCAATGTGGTCGTGATTCTGACCGACGACATGGGCTATGCCGACCTGGGATGCTACGGCAGCCGCGATATTAAGACGCCCCATCTCGACCGATTCGCGACGCAGGGGGTGCGGTTTACGAACTTTTACAGCGCCGGCCCGGTCTGCACGCCCACTCGTGCCGCCCTGATGACCGGCCGCTGGCAACAGCGGGTGGGGCTCGAATGGGCCATCCCTCCCGGCGTGAAGGATCCCGGCCTGCCTGTTCGCGAAACGACGCTCCCCCGCCTCCTCAAAGACGCCGGCTATGCGACCGCCATGTTCGGCAAGTGGCACCTGGGTTACAAACCCGAATTCGGCCCCAACGCGCACGGCTTTGACGAGTTCTTCGGGCTCCTCTCAGGGAATGTCGATCATTATTCCCATCGCGAGATCAACGACGAGCCCGACTGGTACGAAGGAACGAAGCCGATCGAGGTCGCCGGATATTCGACCGAGTTGATCACCGACCGGGCCGTCAAATTCCTGCGGCGCGACCGGCCGAAAGAGCAGCCGTTCTTCCTCTACGTCGCGTACAACGCCGTCCATTGGCCGTTCCAGGCTCCCGGTCGGCCGGACGACGTCCGCAAGCGCGAGACGTGGTTTGCCGGGACGCGAAAAGACTACGCCGCAATGACCGAATCGGTCGATGCGGGGGTCGGCAAGATTCTGGCGGCTCTCGATGATCGCGGAATGGCCGCGAACACGCTCGTCGTCTTCACCAACGACAACGGCGGTGAGCGCCTGTCCGACATGGGCCCGCTCTTCCATCACAAGGCGACTCTCTGGGAAGGAGGGATCCGCGTTCCGTGTCTGGTGCGATATCCCGGCGTCGTTCCCGCCGGACGGGTCGCCGATCAACCGGCCATCACGCACGACATCACGGCCACCGTCCTGGCAGCCTGCCGTGTCGCTCCACCGAACGATCGCAAACTCGACGGCCTTGATCTGGTCCCGTTGCTCAAAGCTGACGTGCCGGTGACGCCGCGCACGTTCTTCTGGCGGATTCAGCGCACCGACCGAAACCAGCGGGCGGTCCGCCATGGGAACTTCAAATTCGTCCGCGACGGCGGGATCGAACAGCTCTTCGATCTGGCGACCGACTTCGGCGAGCGGCACGACCTCAGTTACCAGCTCCCCGACAAGGCCGCCGAACTGCGGACGCTGCTGACTGCCTGGGAAACCGAGATGGCGCAGGAGAAACCGGCGTTCAGTGTGAAGTGATTCCGGGGCTATCGTATTGTGAACCGCAGCAGCGCTCACTTTAGCGAGCCGCAGGGTTTATCCCTGCGGAGTCGGATGCACGCGTCTCGATCAGTTAAACTGATATTGTGCGGGAAGCGGGCGTTGCCATCTCGCGCGAATCTCGGCGATTGCTCAGAGCCCTCCTTCGCGTGCCGCAGATCTGTTGAATGTGACCCCGCCAGGATAAACCTGGCGGCTCGCTGATCTGAGCTCCAAGCGCGAATAACCAGTCCCGGATCATTGCGAACGAGATTCTATCAACCACCTGGTGCAGAACTGCCATGCCGAAAAACGTCGTCATCGCCGCCTCGCTCCCGGCCTCCCCTGACCGGTTGTTCGACATGTATCTCGATCCGCGCGAGCACGCCGCGTTCACCGGAGCGCCGGTCACGATCGCTCCCAGGGCCGTCGCCCCGTTCAGCGCGTTCGACGGCATGCTCTCGGGGACGATCCTGCACGTCGAACCGAAGTGCCTGATCGTCCAGCGCTGGCGATCGGCGAACTGGCCGCCGGGCGCACTCGATTCGGTCCTCGTCCTCTCGTTCTGGCCCGACGGGGCCGGCGGTCGGATTGAGCTCACACACGTCAATGTCTCGGACGACGACTTCGCCGGTGTCAGTCACGGCTGGGAGAAATATTACTGGACCCCCTGGCGCGCGTATCTCACCGGCGGGTCGGCGCAGAAGTGAGCCTGAGCGCTGCCTCGACTTAGCGAGCCGCGGGGTTTTATCCCCGCGGGATCGGGTGCACGCGTTGCGGCGAGTTGAGTCAGCATCTCCGACTTTCACGCAATGCGCTCGCGTGCTTCCGGTTGTTCGTCCACGGCGCAACCTCGCGTGACACAAACCAGACAACGCGATCCCGGTGGGATAAACCCACCGGCTCGCTGGGGCTGACGTCTGACTCCTGGCAGACCTCCGTACCTTTCGTGTCTTTCGGGTATTTCGTGGTTCCGCCCGTAACTCCCTTTGAGAACGGTCGACCGTGCGGGAGTGCCTGCCGACGCGGACTTTCTCCCGGCAATTGTTTACACTAACGGGACGGATGGTCGGCGACCTTCCACCGCACATTTACTTTCTGTCGAGCGCACGACGAGGTTTCTGATGCACGCGAGAGGTTTACTACTGGCAGCATTGCTGGCCGTTTCGGGACTGGTGGCCGCACTCGGGACAACCGCGCCCGGTGAAGAGAAGCCGGCAGCAAAGCCCTCGGCTGACCGCGTCGACTTCAATCGCGACATTCGGGGAATCCTTTCCAAGAATTGTTCCGCCTGCCACGGGCCCGATGAAGAACACCGCAAGGCGGGCCTGCGGCTCGACGTGCGCGAAGCGGCCATCAAAGAACTCGACAGCAGCTTCACAGCGATCGTCCCCGGCAAGCCCGACGACAGCGAACTGATCCAGCGCGTCACGTCGACCGATCCGCTGGAGCGCATGCCGCCCAAAGACTCGGGACGCGAACTGACACCCGCCGAGATCGCGCTCCTCAAGCGCTGGATCGCCGAGGGAGCGAATTACTCTGAGCACTGGTCGTTTGTGAAACCGATTCGACCAGCATTGCCAGCCGTGCGGCAGAAAACCTGGGCCAAGAACGCGGTCGACCAGTTCATCCTGGCCCGGCTCGAGCGGGAAGGGCTGGCACCCGCTCCTGCCGCCGATCGCTACGCACTCATCCGCCGTCTGAGCCTCGACCTGCGCGGTCTCCCGCCGTCGCCGCGCGAAGTGGACGCGTTTGTGAACGATCCGGCGCCCGACGCCTACGAACGGCTCGTCGATCGGTTCCTCGCCGATGCGACCTACGGCGAGCGCTGGGCCCGGATGTGGCTCGACCTGGCCCGCTACGCCGATTCGAAAGGGCTCGGGTCAGATCCGCTGCGGACGATCTGGCGGTATCGCGACTGGGTGATCGACGCCTTCAACTCCAACCTGCCTTACGACCGATTCACGCTCGAGCAGATCGCCGGCGACCTGCTCCCCGACGCAACGCTCGAACAGCGGATCGCCACCGCGTTCCATCGCAACACGATGACCAACACCGAGGGGGGGACCGACGACGAAGAGTTCCGCGTCGCCGCCGTGAAAGATCGTGTGGACACTACCGCTCAGGTCTGGATGGGGCTGACGCTCGGCTGCGCAAAATGCCACAACCATAAATTCGACCCGCTGACGCAGGCCGAGTACTACCAGGTCTTCGCCCTTTTCAATCAGACCGCCGACAACGACCAGCCTGACGAATCCCCCACGCTTCCCGCGCCGACAGCCGAAGTCACCACCAGGTTGAAGGAAATCGACGCGCGCGCCGCCGAACTCAAAAAACAGCTCGACACGCCGACCCCCGAGATCGCCGCCGAACAGGCTGCCTGGGAAACGTCCCTCCGCATCGATCCGGCCTGGACTGTCCTCGAACCGACGGAACTGACAACGGAATCCAGGACGATGCTCAAAAGACTCGACGACGGCTCGATTCTCGCCACAGGTTCGATACCTGCCAACGACGTCTACTCGGTTTCCGCCCGCACGAATCTCAAGGGGCTGACCGCCTTTCGACTCGAGGCGCTACCCGATTCGACCTTGCCGCAGGGAGGCTCGGGACGCGGCCCCGATGGGAACTTCGTCCTGTCGCGCTTCGTCGCGACGATCGAAGATGCCGAGCGCCCCGGTTCCGGCGCGATCGGCCGTTTTGTTCGCCTCGAACTCCCCGGCGACTCCAGGATTCTCTCGCTGGCCGAAGTGCAGGTTTTCGACGGGACGGAAAACGTCGCCCGCGCCGGCAAGGCGACGCAGTCGAGCACCGACTATGGAGGCGAAGCGCAGCGGGCGATCGACGGGAACACCAACGGCAATTACTACGACGCGAATTCAACGACCCATACGAAGCAGGAAGCCAATCCGTGGTGGGAAGTCGACCTGGGATCCGACAAGCCGGTGGAACGCATCGCCATCTGGAACCGAACTGACGCCGGGGTCGGCGAACGTCTGGCGAACTTCCGCGTGCTCGTCCTCGATCGGGAGCGGAAGACAGTCTCACAGCACGTGCTGGCCACCGCCCCCGGCCCCAGCAGTGAGATCGAGGTCTCAGGCCGGCAGACGATTTCATTCCCCCGTGCGGCCGCCGACTATTCACAACCCAATTTCCCGGTCGCCAATGCTCTGACTCAGAAAGACATCGCCAGTAGCGGCTGGGGCGTCGGGCCGCAGATGAATCAGCCGCACACCGCCTATTTTTTGGCGGCAGCTCCCGCCGGTGATGCCGCCACGTCGCTGCTGACCATTCGCCTCGAACACCGTTTCAAGCAGCCGCAATTTGCGCTCGGGCGGTTCCGCCTGTCGGTGACAGCGAATGCCGACGTGCAGCGACGGGTCGTCGTGCCCGCCGATTTCCTGGCCATCGTCGATCTGCCGGCTGACCAAAGGACTGCCGAGCAGAGCGCGAAGCTGGCTGCGCATTACCGCGCGATCGCTCCCTCGCTCGCGCCGACACGCGATGCGCTCGCCCAGCTCGAAAAGTCGCGGCCGGCAATTCCAACCGTGCCCGTCATGCTCGAACTGCCTGCTGAGAAGAAGCGGACGACACACCTGATGGTGAAGGGGAACTTCCTGACACCCGGCACCGCAGTCGAGCCGGCAGTCCCGGCAAAGTTCCATCCGCTCCCGCAGGGGAGCCGCCCCGACCGGATGGGGCTGGCCCGCTGGCTCGTCGACCGTGACAATCCGCTCACCGCACGGGTCGCGGTCAACCGGTTCTGGGGACAGCTCCTTGGACTGGGGCTCGTTGAGACCGAAGAGGACTTCGGCACTCAGGGGGAACCTCCCTCGCACCCCGAACTCCTCGACTGGCTCGCCGTCGAGTTCACGGAGCCGACGTTCGATCTGGCGGTCGACGGCGCCAATCGCCAGCCCGCTCCCTGGGACGTGAAGCGGTTCATCAAACTGCTCGTAACGTCAGCAACGTATCGGCAGTCGTCGCACGTGACCTCCGAGGCACTGGCCCGCGACCCGCGCAATCGTTTGTTGTCGCGCGCTCCGCGCTATCGCCTGGAAGCCGAGATGGTCCGGGACCAGGCGCTCGAGCTGGCGGGACTTCTCAGTCACAAGTCGCACGGTCCCTCGGTTTATCCGCCGCAGCCCCCCGGCATGTGGCAGGCGGCATTCAACGGGGAGCGGACCTGGACGACGAGCACTGGCGAAGACCGTTACCGCCGCGGGCTCTACACCTTCTGGCGGCGGACGGTCCCGTACCCCTCGATGGCGACGTTCGACGCCCCCAGCCGCGAGTTGTGCACCGTCCGCCGGATACGGACGAATACACCCCTTCAGGCATTCGTCACGCTGAACGATCCGGTCTACGTCGAAGCCGCCCAGGCCCTCGCCCGGCGGATTGTCCGCGAAGGAGGTACGACGACTGCCGAGCGCGCCCAGTTTGCCCTGAAGCTCTGCCTCGTGCGCCCGCCAGAGGCTGCCCAGGTCGAGGAGCTCACGAGGCTCTACGATGACGAACTGGCCCATTTCCAGAAAGAGCTGAAATCTGCCGAGGAACTCGCCACCGATCCGCTCGGCCCATTGCCCAAAGACATGGACCCCGCCGACCTGGCCGCCTGGACGGTGATCGGGAATGTCCTGTTGAATCTGGATGGCGTATTGACCAAGGGATAGATCCACATGAACCTCCACCACCAACTCACCCGCGCTCTGACCCGGCGGCATTTTTTGCAGACTTGCCAGGCCGGCGTCGGGGCTATGGCCCTGGATCAAATGCTCGGCCGGCGATCTTCTGCGGCGCCGGCAATCGCGGGGGCTGAGAATCCTCGCGCGCCGAAAAAGCCGCCGCTGCCCGGCAAAGCCAAAAGCATCATCTACCTGGAGATGGCCGGTGCGCCGCCGCAGCAGGAATTGTTCGACTACAAGCCGACGCTCGTCAAAATGAACATGCAGCCCTGCCCCGACGAGCTGCTCAAAAACCAGCGCTTCGCGTTTATCAAGGGGCATCCCAAGCTGCTCGGTTCACCCTACAAATTCGAGCAGCGCGGCAACGCGGGAACGTGGGTCAGCGACCTCTTCCCGAATATCGGCAAGGTGGTCGATGAACTGGCCGTCGTCCGCTCGATGAGCACCGACCAGTTCAACCACGCCCCGGCCGACCTGATGCTGTTTACCGGTTCGCCGCGATTCGGCAGCGCGTCGATGGGTTCGTGGATCACGTACGGATTGGGTTCCGAAAACCAGAACCTCCCCGGCTTCGTCGTGATGATCAGCGGCGGGAGCGACCCGACCGGTGGCAAGAGCACCTGGGGGAGCGGATTTCTGCCGTCGGTTTTTCAGGGAGTCCAGTGCCGCACGGCCGGCGAGCCGATTCTGTACGTGAATGATCCCAAAGGGATGGACCGCAACACGCGCCGCCGCAGCCTCGACGCGCTCCAGAAGCTCAACGAATTCGAGCTGGCGCAGTTCGGCGATCCGGAAACGCAGACCCGCATCAGCCAGTACGAACTCGCGTATCGCATGCAGGTCGCCGTGCCCGAGGTGATGGATATTTCCAAAGAGCCCAAACACGTCCAGGAACAGTACGGCGCCGTGCCGGGGGCTGGGTCGTTCGCCAACAATTGCCTCCTCGCACGGCGGCTCGTCGAGCGCGGCGTGCGGTACGTGCAGCTCTTCGACTGGGGCTGGGACATCCACGGCACCGGCACGGGGGACGACATCATGAACGCCCTGCCGAAGAAGTGCAAAGACGTCGATCAGCCGATCGCTGCCTTGATTCAGGACCTCAAAGCCCACGGCCTCTTGGACGAAACGCTGGTTGTGTGGGGAGGCGAATTCGGACGGACGTCGATGAACGAAGCCCGCGGCGGCTCGACCTATCTGGGGCGCGACCACCATCCGCACTGCTACACGATCTGGATGGCGGGTGGCGGAATCAAGGGGGGGATCAACTACGGCCAGACTGACGAATTCGGCTACTTTGTCACCGAGAACCAGATGGGAGTGCACGACCTGCAGGCGACGATCCTGCACCTGTTCGGTTTCGACCCGCACCGCTTGAGTGTCCCCTACCAGGGACTCGAACAGCGCCTGATCGGCCCCGAGGGGAACGCCAAAATCATCCGCGACCTGCTGGCGTAGCCCAGTCTCCGTGGAGCAGGTTGATATACCTGCTCGTATTGTCTTGACGCAGCGAGGCGCAGGGTTCACCCCTGCGGTGTCGGGCGACCTATCGCGACGCTCGGAATGACAGTTCGAGTTTCAGCGGCGCGAAGCGCCTGCCTGGCACAGATTGTCATCCGGATGCGCATATCCGGTTGGAAGTGATCCCGGCGGAATAAATCCGCCGGCTCGCTGGGCCTGTAACTGGTACCCGAAAAAACCAGCCCCGATCCTTCCCCCGGCTGGCCGGTTTCTCTAGTATTTTCTTCTTGAACATCACAGGGCATCACACGCACTCTTTGGGACCCGCACGGTCCCGGAACAGCAAGGAACAGGTTTGACAATGGCTGATCAGAAAGCAACGAACGTCCACTGGCATGAGCACTCGGTTTCCAAGGCGGAACGCTGCCAGTTGAGCGGCCACAAGGGAGCCGTCCTCTGGTTCACCGGGCTCTCCGCCAGCGGCAAAAGCACCGTCGCCAACACCGTCGATCACAAGCTGCACTCGCTCGGCAAGCGGTCGTTCGTCCTCGACGGCGACAACATCCGCATGGGGCTCAACAAGAACCTCGGCTTCTCGGCTGAAGACCGGGCCGAAAACATCCGCCGCATCGGCGAAGTCGCCAAGCTGTTCGCCGGGACCGGGACGATTGCCCTGACGGCCTTCATCTCCCCGTACCGTGCCGATCGCAACGCCGCGCGGGCTCTGCTCCCCGAAGGGGAGTTCATCGAGATCTTCGTCGATACGCCGATCGAAATCTGCGAACAGCGCGATCCGAAGGGGCTCTACAAAAAGGCCCGTGCCGGCCAGCTCAAGGGCTTCACCGGGATCGACGATCCGTACGAAGCGCCCGAGAAGCCCGAGCTGGTCCTCGACGGCGGTAAGAAGAGCATCGACGACCTGGCCGACGAAGTGCTGGCCTTCCTCAAGGCCCGCGGCCTGTTGACTCTATAGCAAGCGACAGCTTGCCCCAGCGAGCCGCGGGGTTTTATCCCCGCGGTGTCGGGTGCAAATGTTCCTGGTTGGTGAACCCAGGCACTCGATCTGTGAGCGTTGCGCCGGCAAACCGACGAATGTCGAAGGCACACGGTCGTGTACCACAGACCAGGCAACACGATTCCGCCAGGATAAACCTGGCGGCTCGCTGCGTCGAAACTACTTGCCCGCGCCCGCGGGGAATTCGATGACAACCTTCTGCGCGCCGTCTTTGCGGTCGCGGAAGGTTTCGAACGCCGTCTGAATCTCGCGCAGGGGGTACGTGTGCGTTACGAGGGGGCCGAGATCGATCCGCCCCTCGGCCAGCCAGCGCATCGCCAGCGGGAAGTCGCGGTCGAAGTCGGGATTGACCGTCGTGTGAATCGTCACGTTGCGCACCAGCGCGTCGCGCAGCGACACGCCGACCGACTCGGGGGGCACGCCGAAATACAAGAGCCGCCCGAACCGCTTGACGGTGCTGAGCGCCAGATTGATCGCCTGGTCGGCGTGCCCGACAGCTTCGATGACGACGTCAGCCATCGCCCCGCCGGTGAGCCGGCTGACTTCGGCCGCCACGTCGGTCTCCAGCGGATTGATCGTGGCCGTTGCCCCCATTTTGGGTGACAGCGCCAGCCGCGATGGAATCTTCTCGACAGCGATGATCTGCCGCGCCCCCAGGTTCCGCATGCAGAGAGTGAACATCTGCCCGATCGGACCCTGGCCGACGATCACGACGTCCTGATCGAGCACCTGCGGCAGCTTCTTGATCCCGAAGATCACCGTTCCCAGGGGCTGCGCGAGAAACGCACGGTTCTTAGGCAGCCGCGGATCGACCGGAATCGCCCGCGCTTCGGTGACGACGTACCGTTCGAACAGGCCGCGCTGGTTGATCGGCACGGCCAGCACTTTGTCTCCTGCGCGGAATTTCTTGCCGTTGGTCGCGACGACCGTCCCCGTCATTTCGTGCAGCGAGTGGCCGATCTCGCGGTTGGTGAACTCGGGGTGCTCGGCATTGAAGAACGGCAGGTCTGAACCGCACAGGCACGAGATCTCGGGCTGGAAGATGATGTCTCCCGGTTCGCCGGGGAGCGGCGCCGCGCGCTCCAGCGTGGGCTCGGGAACGTCAACCAGTTCGATCTGATGTTTGGCGGGGAATCGTCCGGCCAGCACGGCAGCCCTCCTCGGGAAATGGGGTTTCGGCCCGGCAGTCTAGCAGTCGGCGACGCGTCCCCGCAACGGCTGGAACGCTCGCCCTGTCGCTGCTACACTCCCGCGAAACGCGCCCCCTCCCAGGAGAAAACCCGATGGCCAAAACCAGTTGCCCCGTGACCCGTTCCGAGTTTCTCGACAAAGCCAAGGCGGTGGAAGTCGTCATCTCCGGCGTCCCGCTGATGGCCGAGGTCAAGGAATTCTCCACCGGCTCGCTGGGCTGGTACCTGAACGGCAAGACGACGATCCGTATCGACGACAAACCGGTGAGTGTGCAGATTGGCCTCAATCTGACGATTGTCGGGTCGAAGGAACTGCCGAAAGAGTGACGGCGCGAGACTGGCGCGATTGTGCCCGCGGGCGAAGGTTCGCTAGTCGTGGCGGCTGATCCGTTCCGTGCGCAGCGGTTGGTTTGCCGATTCGGCCGGGGGACAGCCCGGCTTGACCCGCAGGCGACCGTGGTCCGATCTTGTGGATAACCGCAGTGCCCTCTCGATCTGTGCGTTGCTACGCAGCACATTGCTGAGAGAGCTGCAGCAAGATTTGCTCCCTCCCCACTCCGTGGGGGAGGGTCGGGGTGGGGGGGCGAGCGCCGATTGACGTTCCCACCCCCATCCTGACCTTCCCCCATCGAGGGGGAAGGAATCCTGCGCCGACCGGTAGAATCTGTCACTGCAGGTTTTGTCCTGACACCTTTTTCTTTCGTCCCGTTGAACGACGAGCCCATCTATGGCATTCTCCCGCGGCATTCGATTTGCGCTGGCGCTGGTTCCCGCATTGGCCCTGCCGACGGCGTCGTTCGCCGTTGATTACTACGTCGATAACCGGATCGGCGACAACCTGAACGACGGCAAGTCGCCGGATGTGGTCAACCTGGGGAACGGGCCGGTGAAAACGATCAGCCGCGGCCTGGAGCGGGTCGGGTCGGGAGACATTCTGCACATCGCCAATCACGGCGTGCCTTATACCGAGTCACTCCAGATCATCGGCTCGCGGTTCCGAAGCGGGTTCACGATTGAAGGAAATGGGGCCGTTGTCACCGGCGCGCGGCCAGTTCCGTTTCAGGCCTGGCAGCCGCTACCGGAGGGCGTATGGCGTTTCCGGCCATACCGCAAAGCCTTCTATCAGCTCGTGAGCGCTGGGCAGGCCCTCCCTGAAGTTCCGGCCCCTGCCAGTGCGACGACGCGTCCTGCATTGGCGGAGGGAAGCTGGTGTGTCTGGCGCGGGGCGATTTATTATCGCCTGCAGTCGAACGCCGCCGGCCAGGCGGTCGATCCCGATGTGCCGATTGACTTCGCCGCCGAAGAAGTCGGCATCACGCTGCTCGACGTCGACGACGTCGTGATCCACAACCTGGAACTGCGCCACTTCCGCCTCGACGGCGTGAACGTCCACGACCGCTGCCAGAACATCATCCTCGACCACGTGCGGCTCATTGAAAACGGCCGCGCCGGGCTGGCCGTCGGTGGCAGTTCGCTGGTGGGGATCAAGGACTCAGAGGTCGCCGGTAATCGGGTGACCCAGATCCTCAACACCGAAGTGGCCCAGACCGAGCTGCTCAACACGCAGCTCGGGGCCAACGTCGGCACGGCGATCACCCGCAAGGGTGGCCACGTCCTGGTGGACGACGTCGATCAGAAGGATTGAGGGGTCGGCAAGTTGTCTCTCTGGCCGCCAGCTACGCGCCAAAGATCCGGCAATACCACTGGAGCACGCTCCGGATCGGTTCGGGCCCGTTCAAATACAGAAAGTGGATCGGCGAGTACAAGCGAAAGAGGATGGGAGCCGTCCACTCCGGCACGAGATGCTGATTGTCGAGCCAGATCAACGGTCCGTAGCTGAGCGGATAGCCGAAAAGGATTACGATCAGTACGACGCCCGTCCGCTTCGCCCACTTCTCTCGCCGGTTGACGATCCGTAACGTCAGCCAGACGCAGAACGCCGCAAACGCCACGCCCAGGATTGCGGTGAAGATGGTCATGGCCGGAACAGAGACCGGATCCAGGCGATCGTCGGCAACAGGACCATCCCGGCGAAAATGATCGCAAACACGATCTCGAAGACCGGCAGTCCCAGAAAACGTCGCATGCCAGGATTGTATCGGGCATTTATCCGAGGCGGAAAGCCCGACGTAGCGAGCCGCAGGGTTCATCCCTGCGGTGTCGGGTGCAAGCGTCTCTGCAGCGTGAACCATCACGCGCAAACCCCGCGCGTTGCAACTCAGCAAACCCGGGCGATCGTCGTTTGAGCGTGTTCGCGTACCACAAAACAAGCAACCTGATCCCGCCAGGATAAACCTGGCGGCTCGCTGTCCTGAAGGGTGCGCTTTGATCACGTCACTGCGGCGCGTAGAATAAACACTCCGTTCCCGGCACACCTCCGCTTCCTCCAGGGGCCTGCGCGATGTCCGAACCCGATACCAACTCCGGCGATTCAGACAAAACTTCCCGGCGGTCGTTCATCAAAACGGCCGGCGTTGTGGTCGCCGCCGCGGGGACGGTCGGGCCCACGATTCTCGGGGCCGCCGACAAAGCCGGCACGAAGAGTCCCGTCATCGGTTCAGGCGAGCACACCTACGAAGCGATCCACGGCTGGGGCGAACTCCCGTCGCACGTCGTGTGGGGCGAAACGCACGGCGTGGCGATCGACGAGGCGGGGCTCGTTTACATCAAGCACCGCAGCTATGCGCCTGTGCCGATGGACGCCATCGTCGTCTTCGATTCCCAGGGGAAGTTCGTCCGCTCGTTCGGGAAGGAATACCACGGCGGCGGCCACGGCATCGACATCCGCAAGGAGAATGGCCAGGAGTTTCTGTACCTGTGCGACGTCTTCAATCGCCAGGTGATCAAGACGACCCTCACCGGCGAACAAGTCTGGAAGATCTGCTACCCGATCGAAGCGGGGGTCTATCAGAATGTGGGGCAGTATAAGCCCACGAACGTCGCGTTCGCTCCCGCTGGCGGGTTCTACGTCGCCGACGGTTACGGCTCGCATTACATCCACCAGTACGACAAACAGGCCCGCTGGGTGCGGACGTGGGGAGGGGTGGGAAAGGAGCCGGGGAAGATGCAGACGCCGCACGGTATCTGGCTGGACGACCGACCCGGGCGCGACGTGTCGCTGGTGGTCGCCGACCGGGCCAACGCGCGGCTCCAGTACTTCACGCTCGACGGCCGGCACCTGGGTTTCATGACCGACGTCAGCTTCCCCGCCCACTTCGACATCCGCGGCAGCGAACTATTGGTTCCCGACCTGCACGCCCGCGTCACGATCCTCGACAAGGACAACAAAGTAATCGTGCACCTGGGCTACGATCCCGAGTGGACGAAGCTGGTGCTCGAGAAGGACGCCAACGACAAATTCAAGATGCGCGAGCAGCCGGCCCGGTGGGAACCCGGCAAGTTCATCCACCCCCACGACGCCTGCTACGACAAAGACGGCAACATTTTCGTCGCCGAATGGGTGCCCACCGGCCGGGTGTCGTTACTACGGAAAGTTTCGTGAGGAGCGCCTTCTGTCGGTTCCCGTCGGAGTGGTAGCCATAGCCGTGTTCCGGATCGTAATTCGGAACCGAAGGGGCCATTCCAAATTCGTGGATCAAATTGCCCCTGATCGCATACCTCCATTTCCGCTGCCCCTCGATGCGATCGACATAAACCCCCATGCGGTAACCATCGGTGGTGATCCCGCCGAAGACCATCTCGACAAGTGCCCGCTGGTCCTCCCAAGTCATCTCTGCAAGTTCGGTATTCAGGGCTCGGGTCGTCGCATTCAGCCGGGCTATAGAAACATGCCGGGCCTTGAAGACTGTTGACATGCGACCCGCAACGGCTTGAATCATTTCCGGTGACGGAACGTTCGCCAATGCCTCACGCAACCGCTCACATTGGTCACTCAGTAGGTCCAGCCGATGTTTCGATGCATCGAGCTGTGGTGCAGCTTCCTTCTCCGTCAATGTGCCTTCAAGGATGAGATTAATGATTTGCTGCCGCCCTTTTTGAATCTTTACGACATCGGCATTGAGCCGATTCAATTGTTCCTTATCTTCGTCCGCTTGTGCACTATCCGGAATCGCCTCCTCGATGGCTCGCTGCACTGCCACCGGGTTTCCGAAACATTCGAACAAGTGGCGAATCACTGACGATTCCAAGTCATCAGCCCTCACATGCCCCTTAAAAGGACATGTTTTCTGTGACTTCGGCAAATGGCGGTAATACCGGACTCCGTTGTTGGATTGACCCGAAAACGCACTACCGCAATGACAGCAGAACACCATCCGGCTGAATAGGTACCAATACTTCAGATGTCCGTGATGAAAGGTGGTGTTCGCTTCGATCTGCTTGCGGATAGCCTGGATCGATTCGTCATCCAACAGGGGTGGTACGTCCATCGGCACCGATTCGTGGATGTTCAGTTTCTTGCTGTGGAATTCGACCATCCAGGTTGGGCCACAGTTCTTCAGCCGTTCGTACAGCGTGGTGACTGGGATGCCGTGGAGATTGGCGACAGCCGAAATGGATTCACCGGCCAAAATCCGATCTCTGATGTCCTCCATCTGAGTTTTTACTTCCTCGATGACTCCCCATTCACCCTCCTTAAAATTCCTGCCGAAAGGCAGGCTGCCTGAACAGGGGACGTTACGTTTGGTACGGGCAATCTTGTTCAGAAGCGATTTCTGATTTTGATTATCCGCGTAAAACTGGCCCACGACCGCCGACATGCCGAGAAACAGGACATGTTCGGGGCAGTGCAGGTTGTACTCAGTCATTCCTACAAAAAAGCGAATGCCATGGGCTTTCAAGACCTCCAGTCCTGTTGTTGACTGCACATTGTCGCGCGACCATCGATCAGCGTGAGCGACAATCACGGCGTCAAACCGTCCGCGTCGGGCATCTACCAGTAATCGTTCGATTTGCTTTCTCTCGTAGCCGGGTGTGGCGTGTTCCTGCCCGCCGTACCAATCGACAATGCGACCACCGTGCTGCTCAACATCCCTTTCCAATCCACTTCGTTGAGTGCGTAGAGACTCGCCTTGCTGCTCCTGCTTCAGCTCAGAAACCCGGATTGCGGGCGCAAACCGAAGCTGTGCGTTTTGGATTACCACGACACCTTGACCGTCTACCTTGACCGGAGGAGCGAGGGTAAAAATGGGGCGGCCGGCCGATCCCGGTCAAGGGTAAAGATGGCCCCGAAGCGGTTAATTATTCCGCCCGGTGCCGCCCAATTGACATAGTACGGACGACACCGAGAAACCTAAGCCCATTCTCGCCGAATTCAGAAACTTTCTCGTAGAATCTGCCTGCTCGACGCGGCGACTCAGTTTGCCTGTCGAAGGTCTCGTGCCTATGATGGCTTGAACCAGTTACGGCTGGCGAAAAATCGCTCAACACTCAGGAGAAGATTTCGGGCATGAATTCGTGGCTCGCCCGGCCATGCTGACAATTTGAACTTGACGTTCGTGCGTCAAGACTCTGCTTCCCCAATAAACCGCTAACCTGAGCCGCAAGGCTCTTGAATGAACGAAGCAGTGCCTTGGACCGGACGCCCCGTAAGGGGCGTCGGGACCGGGTGCTGTTCGTTCATAGGTCTTAGCGGACCTTTTGGGGAGCGGTAACTCGTGCTCGGCGCTCCTGTTTTTTTGCGCTGCCCCGAGAAGCCGTTCTTCCGAATCTCAAAGAATCTTCACGAAGAAGGGCCGAAAGATGGGCAAGGCTGGCAAAGCTGCTCGAAGCGGTTGGGGCTGCGTGGTCACATTCATGGCAGCCGTGATCGGTATTCCTTTGTTTGTCGTGCTTTTCGCCAGCTTCGGCAAGTCGCGAACAGTACAGACTGTTCAGGCACCAGTACACACGGAAAGAGCAAAGGGGAATTTTGCACCGGGGCTTGCTGCCCAACAAGGTGCTGATCGTTCGCCAGTAAACGAGCAACCGGCGACCAAGGAGGGCGATCCGGCCATCGATCGGGCTGGCGAAGATCCACTTGAGGCCGCAAGGAAGGCCGAAGTCGCACAGCACGAACGGGACGCTGCGGAAAAGGCAGAGCACGACGCCACAACAAAACTCAAAGCGGCAAAGCCGTTGATGTTGGCAAACAAGAAGGCGGCCAATGAGCGGCTCAAAGAGATCGTTGAAAAGTATCCTGGCACTGAAGCCGCAGAGGATGCCAACGAGCTTTTGGCGGGACGGGAACCGAAGCCTCGCGTGCCGAAGGCAGAGAATCGGCTCAATTCCCTTTCTTCAGCCGAACACTCGGCAAATCGCCAGCCGCAGGCCGCCGACGGCACGCCAAGAGCAACGGTCCTGAGCAGCAAGTTGGTCGATTTCGTCAGCCCTGCAAATGGCAAGAAAATGCAGATGGTTATCGTAAGTTTGAAGAACACTGGCTCAACGCCCATACGAACCGTCGTTGCGGACATCACTCCTCGTGACTCGTCCGGCAAGGTTATGAACACAACGACTTATACTGTATTCGCCGAATTCGACTCGTCACCGGGGATTGCTCCAGGCCGTACCTGGACGACTCCCAAAGGAGAAGGATTCATCCTTCCTGGCTATGGAATCGGCACCAGGGCAAAGTCGGTTGAAGTGCGAATCACCGAGGTTCTTGAGCATGCAGAAATGGAACAATAAGCCGCAGTTCCCTCGACTGCTCATCAGCGTGATTTGGCGACAGCACGCACGGCCAGCTTTGCGGTCCTGACCGCATCGGTTGTCGCTCGGTGTAGTAGGGGTTTCGCAAGAACGGCAATACCGAATATCTCGCAGTAAAGCCCGTATCAAAGCGAGTTCGGGGCAAGTCAAAACGGTACGCTCGGCAACGGCCATTTCGGCGAGCGAGTTTCCGCTTTGAGTGCCGCAGGTATTTGGCAAAGAATTCGCAGACGGGTTCTGCGGCAGCGGGGTCGAACCGACAGCCTTCCTTGATAGCGGCTTCGTCGGTTTCGTTTCTGATCCACTTACGGGTGATACGGGCGTTCTTAACACGGTATCTATCCGTGTGGCCCGAAATTATGCCGAATCACCAAAGCGGCTGATCGTCGAGGCTCGATCTCCGCACTTCTATAGCTGCCCCATAACGAGCAACGACCTTCTTCACAAGCTCGTACACCCAGTCGGGAGTCGTGGGCGCAACGTAAATTGCCTCAACTAGAGTCTCGACATCCAAGTCAATGTCAATTCCGGCCTCGCTGAGCGTCTCGTCGTTTTTCATAAACCGTTCAGAGAAAAGGACAACTCGCACTTCCTGCTCATGCTTATAACTAATACGCTTGTGCATTATTGGCAGCAGCATATTGTGCGGTGGAATCTTGTCTTTCGAATAATCGATATACTTCACAAGTCCTGCAAACACATGGATGTCCGGATCACATTTGATTGCACTGCCGAGTCGTTCGAACGTACTTTTCACTGCGATGCCTTCCCCAACTCTGCTATATCGTCGCCACATCGCTTCTGACTCATGTTCGTTTGCGTGCCAGCATTGCACTGCGACGTGGCCCCGGACGAATTGTGCCATCTGGCCGTATTGAGTCACTCCAGCAATGAAGTCCCTTGCGACTTTAGAGTCGCTGCTCTTAGCGATCTGCTGCATTTGAATGATCTCCTCCCGATTTGGTTTCGGGATAGAACCCTCAAATGGATCGTCGAACGTATCCCCTCTTGTAAAGTGCAATCGCTTTGTCTCCAACAAATGCAGGATTTTAAGCAAGTCTGCGTACCGCCATAACGGTGTACCCACTGGCGGTGCCTCAAATACATCATGTGCTTCGAACACCATGTCGCACCCTATGCTGACTTCTTGATGAAGTGGCAAAAGTCGGAGCCGGTATCCTCCCTCGTTGGCTGAATCCGGCACCTCGCCCGGCTGGCTGGCGTCAGCTCCATTTCTACCAGCAATCTACGGCAGGTGTCGAGCGAACCGACCATTACCGCTGAATACGGCGATTGATACGGGCTGCCGGTGCTCTTCGAGATCAGGACTTCGCCGAACTTGGCGACCATCGCTTCCGCTTTTCTGAAGCGGGAGTACGACGAGCAGTAAAACTCGATACACGCCCTGTCGGCTGACGAGAGAATTCCCATTGCCTCAAGCTGGGCCGTGACATCAGCCCATTCAGCTTTGGCGATGTCATCGAGATAGTCTGGACACTCGGGCCGGTTCTTCGGCGGCTCGGGTTCCTTCTGATGACGACGCCGCTTGTGCGAGTCGCCCTTCAGGTCGTTCATCGCTTTCGGTTGTGGAATTCTTCCTGCTGGCATGACTGTATTTAGCAGCGTGGACAGATGAAAGTTCTGGCGAGGGCTGGCATAATCGGCAGCACCTCTCTGGAGATTACGAAATGCCACTCCACAAATGGCTCGTTAAGGGCAGCCCAGAAGACTTGCGCTATCGCCAGTATCAGCAGTACCTCCGGTCGCCCGAATGGAAAGCAAAGCGTGAAGCGGTCCTTCATCGGTGCAATGGCATTTGCGAGCGATGCGGAAAGTTTCCAGTAGACCACGTTCACCATCGCACTTATGAGCGACTTCGCAATGAACTCCTGACGGACCTCGAAGGACTCTGCGAAGTTTGTCATGAGGCTGAGCATAAAGAGGGAAAGAAAACTGGCTCGGAGGTTTTCGTCCAGCAAGAGCGGGACACCGAGGACAAAGCGATTCGGACAGCCGGGCGTGAAGCCGAGCGAGTTCGCCAAAGCGAGAGATCCGAGAGCTATTCGAGCTATGCAGGCATCCATTTGACAGACGCAGAAGTTGCCAAGATGTTTCGCAACGCACCGACGCTCGTCTATCTCGGTGTGCCCCACCGAATTCTCAAGGTAGCAGTATCTAGACGACGCACCGCTGGAGTTGACCTGACGGTGATAGAATCCGTGAACACTCATGGACGATACTGTTTTCGCTTTGACAATGTTCAGGTCGATTTGAGAAAGGGCGTGATTCTTTTCGATACCGAAAGGCAATTCTGGTCGGTTAAAGATGGAGCCGGTCTGCATACCGTGAGCATGACAAAGGCTTCGCTTGGAATCTTTAAGCGTCATCGAGAGGCTGAGCAGAAAGCGTCAGGGTAGGTGTCGATCCTCCCTCTTCCGACTGGTTGGTCGGACGTGTCTCCGGTTCACTTCTGACGCAGACTTTCTCTCCCAGATACATATTCGCCCCGAGTTCAGAAATCTTGCTGAACGGGATGACCGGCACCGTCAGCCGTTCCCGTGCGGTCGGGTCCAAGAAATACAAATACCGAAGCTGGTAGCCCTCCAGAAACGTCCCACCCGTTGCCGCCATGTCCTTCGTTAGGCCGAACGTCCCACCCGTCAAAGTGAAATAACTCCTGCCGCCAAGCTCGGGCCGGGGCGATTCTGGATTGCTGTGCAATGTCATCTTGTGGATGACCTCGCCCGATGGCAGGCGAATCAAACTGGTTGACGGCGAGATCCCTGTCAGGACGAAGCCCGAGGCTTGATAGATCGTGCCGTGGCCGCATTGGCACCCATCGGCAAAGCTCACGACCCATTTCAAATGGGGATACTGCTTCTTCAGAATTCGGAAGCACACGGACAGCACACGGCTTTCCCCATTTTTAGGGAGCCAGTCGGCCATCGCCAGACGATTCAACTCGATGAATTCATTCCAGCCCGTGTCTTGGACCAACCCGATAATCTTGCGCTTGTCGAGCGACGGGCCAAACTGAACAGCACCGCCGCATTTTCCATCGAGGAAAACGCCGAAGTGAAGTTGGGAATTCGGGACGATCTTGCCGCTGTAGTGCAGGCTCTTGATGATTTTGTTCGCATCGTTGCGGCTTATCGGCTTCACGATGATGTCTTTCGCTTTACCCAAGGAATACCTCGCAGATTCGAGCGAGGGCGTTCCCGTTCACATTTTCGTTGCCAGTATCGACGAATGATCCCGAATCCTTGGCCCGGCGCAGCGCATCCCGGACAGTCTCGGCCTGCTCGGTCGAGAGGGAGAATGTGATTTGCTCGTGGTCGGCCTTTTCTCCGGTTGGCAATTCTGGCATTTCTGCCTCGGCCACGTCGCCGAATATCCCATTGGCCTCGGCCAACTCCCTGAGCATTTCTTCGACGGCTGCGGATTGTGTCTCGATTGTCGAGAGGAGGTCTTCCAACTTGGCGGAATCGACTGTTGCCATTGCGGCAAGCGGGTCGAGGGTCGCCAGCAGCTTGTCGGCTTCGGCGTCGTTGACATCTAAAATCAGGACCGGCACAATGGCGTCTGGTGTCGTCTCCGCTCGGGCGTGTCCGTCGAGTAATTGCAGGCCGTCAGGTGTTTCTCGGGCCAGCAGCGCATCGGCATAACCGATCTCTGACAGCACTCCACGTAACGTGTTGAGTTGCTTCTCGCCATGCGTTCTCCAGTTTTTCGGATTCGGCAGCAGGTCTTTTTGCGGGAACCCTGCGGAGTTCCCTGATCCGGTCTTTTATGTGCATACGTTTAGTTATGCAGCACAAGGACTGTCCTTGCCGACGATTCCGCTAATTGACATTTACTTATTTGACTGGACAGCCTTAAATTGAAGCAGGTAGTCCGAAACATCATGACCGGCCTTGAGTGGGTCGGACTCGTCGTCTTGGCGTGGGTTGGTTACTGCCTTGACTTCGACCTTGACAACCTCAAGGATGCGCCGACGCTTGGCTGGTGGGTTCAACTCACTAAGACTTGGGCTGCAAAAACCGTCATCGTTACGGCTCTTTCAGTTGGTCTCTGCCGCCTCGTCAAATGGTTCGTTCGTGAGCCTTCAAAAGAACAGAAGATTCTCGCAAGATCAGTCAACGCCGCACTGGACACTTTTCGCTCCGTCGTATATCCGAAGCTGCCAGAGCAGACACCTATTGACCACAACCGTGTTACGGTCTTTGTTCACAACAAGTCAAAATGGTGGATCTGGCCTTGGAAGGGATACTTTACTCCTTGGGGGTTAGGCCGTTGGCCGTGGTCTGGCTGGCTGGAGGTCGTGTATCGATCCGGTCACGTCACTCAGCTTGCCACAACTGTCTACCTCGCCCCCGATGACGCAGCGCAGGCCGAGGGAGTTGCAGGACAAGCGTGGCGTTGCGGTTCGTTCTGTGTCGGCCTCGGAGATAAGAAGCTGCCCGACCTAAGTCAGGCTAAATATGTCGATCCACTCAACCGATTTGTTTACGATATCTTTCTCGCATCCACCGTGCCCAAGAGTCCAGAAATCGAAGCCTATGGCTCTACTCGCAAGCAAGTCGCAGACTATGCAAAGGCGACCTGTATCTCGACGGCACTTCTCTGGCGACGGATAAAGAGGAAGAAGCATTGTCCGCTTTCAATGGTGGGTGTTCATCTTAAAAACCGCCGAGGAGACCTTTGGGGTGTTGTCGTGATGGACAGTTGTAATTCTGTCGCCTGCCTTGATCCAAAGGACAAGAGCTTCAGGGCGGCACTGAGGGAATTGATCGCAACGATTCACGACCTCGGAATTACGGATGAATGAGGTGTAATATGGCAAAATGGATCGAACTCGACGCTTCCACCATCAGTGACGACGAGCGGTCGGAAGTGAGTGGCGTCGAAATACGTGTCGGTCTTTCGCCATTCGATATTCCCGATGGTGTTCGTGGTTACTATGACGACCAACGGCAACGCTTTGTCATCGAATTTAGGTATATCGGCAACCACGAGGAGAAAGTGGCTGGCCCGAAAGACGGACACATTACGATTATGGTCGGGAAGACAAGTGGCCGACTCTACGAGATTCATGTCGATATCGATAAGGTTAGCTCGCAGGGCATCAAGTTGACCCTCTTGAAACCTGAAGTTGACAAAGCACTCGACCGGCTTGCTGATCAGGCGTCAGAACCGAAGAAGCGAAGCTATCAAGTCGCACGGGCGGCATTCACAGAGAATGCGCAAGAACTCTTGACATCACATTAGCCCCCCACCCCCTCAATTACGCACTCAAAAACGGAACGGACGGCGGCGTTTCCCGGTCGCACAGACATAGAGATTGTCTCCCCACTTCCTTGCATCGCCGATCCGCACCACACGTCGCACACGCTCCACCACGCAATCGGCATTCATCGGCCCGACATCATTGCGCCTTCAGTTGCGCCGCTCGTGTGATGCGACTATGGCACGCCCGAGTGAGTGCCTTCAGGTTCGTCGGATCGAGCGACCGGCTTGGATCGTCTTTAACCGAGACAACGTGATGGACCTGTTCGGCTGGTCGATGGCATTGTTCCTCGCATTGGCATAGCGGATGCTCGCCGATGAACCACTTACGGAGGGACCGCCATGCCAAGGATTTATAGAATTCCCGCTCCTCCTGACGATGGGACGATGATTCGTATCTGGCCTTTCTGTCTACCAGCGTGAAGGTCTTGGGTTTCTGGGGCATAGATGACAAATGCCCCGTGGCATTTTCGAAGAGAACCACGGGGCATCAAATGATCGGCAACGACAGAAACGATCTGAAGTCGCCTCCTTATCTATGCGTCAACGATTGACTTTGGTCTCCGGTAGAAACCAGAATGTGAGAGCGGGCCTGCACACCAGTTAAAACATCAGGAGTATCACCGTGGCAAAGGCAAAGCAGAATAAGTCGGCTCTGATCCGGGCGGCTCTGGAGAAGTATCCAGACAAGACCCCAAAGTGGATTTCTGAATTGATGATGGGGAAGGGACTCACGGTTTCGGCACAGTATGTTTCAACGATCAAGTCAAACGCTGGCAAGAAGAATGGCAAGAAGGGCCGGAAGGCGAAGAGGTTCGCAGGTCAAGAAGTCGGCAACGGCTTGATTGGAATTGCTGCCGCACTCGAATTCATTAAGGCGACTGGCGGGCTGGAAGCCGCCAAAGCAGCGTTGGGAACGGTCGAGGATATTGGAAACGCAGTGCGATAAACTGACCGAACGATTGACTGAGCGACGTTGAAGAAATAAGATCGCCAGAGAAGCCGACTTGCCTCCAGCCCATAGCCTTTAGCCTGTAAGCCGAGTGGTTAGGAAGTTCCACCCGAGCGACGGGGCGCATTAAATGCTGGGCATGTGCGGGCTATCAAGAACCTGCCATTGACGATTCCTTTTCGAAGGCAATCATTGGGGCAGGTTTTTTGTTTGCCGTTTGAGGTAGTCGAATGACGTACACGCCGCTAAGACAGCCCGAGTCGCTCGATAGTCCGATTTGGCATCACTTTACCATCGAGTATTTTCAATCGCTTCTGAAAAAATCAGCCCTTCATTTTGCGACTCACGCTGTATTGAAAGAGGATGAACGAGATGAGGGAAAATTTCCATCCGATTACTTGAAGTCTTCGCTGATTTCGGAGCGGAAAAGACTTGAAATGCCGTCACCCACCGAAGTTGAATTTCAATGGTACGAAGACACCATCATTCGGAATGGGGCCGCTGAAATGCAGCATCGGTATGCGATTAGCAGTTGGAGCGTCGATGACGCTGCATCAAAAACTTTGTTCGAAGCATTCGGGCCGGTCGCAATTCGTTCGACCACGAATCGGCTGCTGGCGTCACTTGACGAGAAACCAAGCTATTGGGGAATGGTCGATTACATCGACTACGGAGCCGGTGAAAGAGAATGGCAGGCTCTTTACAGGGCGTTGTTTCACCTCAAACGCTTTTATCAAATTGAGAAAGAACTGCGCCTAATCGTCACGCTGCCGGGACCGGCTGCCAACGGCCGTTTTTTCAATCGTGTTCACCTGCCGACTCTAATCGAATCGGTATGGATTTCACCGGACGCTGATCAGGAATTGAGGAACGAAGTTGAAGGCTTGCTGGACCAAAAGCACCTTTCGGATATTCCGGTTCACTAAGGACTTCCAATGCGACGGATCGCTGCGCTCTTCCTGATCATCTTCCTCGTCGCCACGGCCCACGCCGAGGAACTGCGGGGCAAGGTCGTTGCCATCTCTGACGGCGACACAATCACAGTTCTCGATGCCCATAAAGAGAAGCACAAAATCCGGCTCTCTGGGATTGATGCTCCCGAGTCCAAACAGGCTTTCGGCTCAAAGGCCAAGCAGGCATTGGGCGAACGGATCGGCGAGAGGAATGTGGTAGTCGAATGGAAGGAGAAGGACCGCTACGGGCGCATCGTCGGCGACGTGTCGCTCGGTGACCGAAACATCAATCTGGAGATGGTTGAGGCCGGAATGGCATGGCATTACAAACGGTATTCCAAATCGAAGGAACTCGCTGCCGCTGAAGAACTGGCCCGAAAGGAAAGGCGTGGGCTGTGGGTCGATAAGGAGCCGGAACCGCCTTGGGAGTTTCGGAAGAAGGAACGGGAGCGGGATAAGAAGTGACCGCCAGCCGTATTATTCTATTAGTCGGAAATCGCCGTCATTGCATTGAGATCGTCGAGTGAGATCTCCGACGCCCCCACCAAGCGATAATGCCTTTCGTCAACAACCTTCAGATCCTCTCCCTGAAACGCCAGTTCAAACATTACGATGACTTCTTTATCGACGAATTGCACGGCTACAGCACGGGGCGTTAATCCCGGAAAAGCATGATGACAGAGTGCGAGATCTTGCAAAATCTGCGTGGAACCAAGTTGGTCGTTCCCTCCCTTGGCTTGCACCGGGATGACGAACTGTTGACCTGTATTTCGGACTCCCACATAAAGCTCATCGACCTCGATCTGGCCTATTCCCGGCACCGTGGTGCGCAAATGACTCTGCAATGAATACGCCGTCACCCGGAGAAAGATGTCGATCAATCGGTTGTAGCGGACCTTGGCAAGAAGTGCTTGCTCATCAGTCTTGGCGTACATGTTGATGATCTCTGGCGTTGCGTCGGGCACTTTGATTTCATACGCATTCGCACTGGGGACAATTCTGTTAATCCGAGAGAGCCTGAAACGGTAAACGGACCTTCCGGCAAGTTCGATTACCCACTCCCTTCCTTTCGTAGCCGTCTCCCGAATTGATTCCGGCAACGGTTGGCGAAAGCGAAACGAGTAAATGAGGTCGCCCAAGTTCGCAGGTGCCGACCGTGAGATGTCGGCTGCCGTCTTGACGAGTTCTTTACGTTCAAAGGTAAACTCAGTCATACCCTTCGTAAAATGCGCCAGAAATACTCGTTCAATGATCGCTCCATAGAGTGCGGCAGCGTCAGGCGTATTGGGTGGTTTCTGTGGCATTTAGACGGTTTCTTTAAGCGGACACACCAGTCAATTCAAAGGCACTCCGACTCGATTCGATTATTTGCGATTTGCAGTTCTCGTAAGAAATAGCGACAAAATGTTTTGACGTAGCCGAGATCAAAACGACCACATTGTCGCAATCGTATTGGTTTGCAATACGAGAAATGCGAGCCTTCGTTACCACTGATTTCGAACGGCACACCATTAGTGCTGTGTGAGGTTTTGTCGATCTCGTTAACTTCCCGAATCCAAGAGAATAAACACTCGTTTTAGCACTGCCACTTTTTACCTTCTCGTAGTCCGCCTCACGCAAGGTTACTGCGGCCTTCTGGTTCCCCCATATTTGCCTGCGAACAATCGAATTCGACACGACCGAGCGAATTGCCGTAGCGTCTCCGTTCAGCAGCAATGGGGCAAGCGGCAGCCTAATGGCGTTGTGGATTTCGCCGATCCTAATCTGCACGGTCTCTTTATCTTCAAGAGTGCCTGCCGTGCCAAGCGGCACGAACTCACCAATGATGTCGCCATCCATGAGCGGACGGATTGAGTATCCGGCAGAGTATAATGGGGCAAGAATCTGATCGACCCTTCGGCTCCTTGCGATCTCCTGAAGAAACGTGTCCCTACGGACCCAATGGAGATTCACGCCAGTCGCTGCGATTGCTTTTGAGACATCCTCAAAGGTAAATGTGCGTTTGCTGAGCCGTTTCTTTTGAACATTGAATGAGTTCTTGAACAATAATGCGACAACGGGCGGGTACTCTTGAAGAACAGGGATTCGCTTCAACGTGCGTGGACGGTCCTCCGGCAACAAAAAGGCATCTCCGAGGACTATTGTCCGAGGTTTCTTCCTCGTGCGTGTCGGCGAAAGTGCCTTGAGAATTGAAGCCCCCAGCGCACGAGCAACGGGCGGGCAGACCGCATTCCCAATCTGTCGGTACGAGTGCCATTTCAGTGGGTAGAAGTCAAACCAGTCCGGGAACCCGTGAAGTCGTGCCGCCTCTCTTGACGTAATGCAGCGAGGATGGGAGGGGTGAATTGGTCTGGGTGCGGTGTACGAGCCATGAGTCGAATCTGAACCAGCACGGAGCGTCGGAGCAATTCCATCTGGAGCAAGCCTTGGAAGCTTGTGACCCGGAACAGTTTCACCGGGAGGTGTGGCACGGTAAAGATCGGTGGTCGCTTCCGAATGTTTCACTCGCAAGCAACCGGTGCAAGTATTCACTTTCCATTGGCGTGGATACGACAAATCCGAAGCATCGCCTCCGAGACCACGGGCAACCTTTGCATAGGGAGATACCGGCTTCTTTGTATATTTTGTAAATCCTTCTTGAAACAGCCGCTCCTCTCGCTCGATGTCGGGCAGGTCTCCGATGGCCTCAAGTACCGTTGGGCGTCGAGGCTGACCAGCACACGGGCTGGTCGGGTATTCGATTGCGCCGCCAATGTCGTCACGCAAACCGAGCAAGAACAGGCGTCGACGCTTCTGCGGTACACCGAAATCGGCAGCATCGAGAACTCGAACAGGTTTCGTGATAACGTAGCCGTTCTCTTCGGCAAGTTCGATCACCTCATCGAGAATTCTCCGAGTCGCCCCCGACAACAATCCGGGAACATTTTCCATGAGGAACGCTTTGGGGCGCAATTCGAGAACCAAACGCATGTAATGGGCGACGAGAGAATTTCGTGGGTCTTGCAAATCACGGAGACCCATGTGGCTGAATCCCTGACATGGAGGACCACCAACAACCACATCGACGCTCTCCGCATCGATCAAGGTTCGAATTGACTTGCCTTTCAAATCAACGACTGAGCCACAAAGCGAGTGACCATAGGGAAAATTTCGTTCGTGGGTTGCAACGTGGTGGCCGTCTTGGTCTACACCGAGAACGATGTCGAAGCCCGCTTGCTCAAATCCGAGGGACAGCCCGCCTGCTCCACAGAAGAAATCGACGACTTTGGGTCGCCGAGAAGGGTATTGCCGCTCCATGCTATTGACTCAGCCTTCCTGATCGTTTTCGTCCAGTTCGACAAAGATCGCTCACAACACATTCGCCGCATTTTGGTTTGCCGGGAACGCAAACCTTACGCCCATGAACCATGAAAACTGTGTGGAGTTCCCGGCTCCGGTTCTCAGGCGCAAACCGAGGGAACCGCTGCTGCGCTTGATAGTGCTTCAGGCCGGTCGGTATCACTCCAAGTCGAGCGGCAATTCGCTGGACATTCACGTCAACCGGGAGAACGTCAAAGTCCAAGCTCCACATCATCACGCAAAATGCTGACTTCGGGCCGACTCCCGGAAGACTTGTGAGATACTTGTAAACGTCCAAAGGCAGCATCGTTCGTAGATGAGCGGCAGGATTACGCCCGAAATCAGAAACCAATCGCTTTGCCACGAGAATCACTTGTCGGCTTCTTTTTGCCCCAAGCCCTGCCCCTTCAATGCAATCCATGATGGATTCGACATCGGCTTTTGCGAGGGCAACGTGACTCGGAAACTCTTCGAAAAGTTTTTCCATTGCACGAACGTACAAAACTTCTGAAGTTCGTGCCGACAGCAGAATGAAAAAGATTTCCTTTATCGGATCGTGGAAGTTTCCAAGCCACGGGCAACCGTATTCTTTCTTCAGCCGGTCGATGACCTGAGAAAGCAGGGCAGGCCATCGTTCGCCGCCTCGCCATTTTTGCCCCATCAATTTTGCAGTTAGTTTACTCAAGTGACTGAATCCGCTCCGAATTCGGGTTTGGCTGCGCTCGGCCTGAACTTTGCGGAGGGACAAATCCTTTTCATTCATCAAATACGTTCAGCCTCATGTCATCCGTCACTTTGCGTGAACGCCGCTCATGCGGGTTGCCATGCGGTTAGAATGGCGAGAATTTCACGGCATTTTACAGTGCCATGTCCCTGTTCGCAAACGGCGGGAAACGACTGCCAACTCGCTCGCAGGGAGTTGGGGTATTCGCCGGATAAAGGGGGGTTCTAATCGCCTTCGACGCTCAACTCGCCGGTTCACAACGGACGAGTTTCAGATCGCTCAGCGATCCGCCGAGTGCGTTTCGCATTGCTTCCCGTGCGTCTTCGAGACTGATCGGCCCATACCCTTCGGACTCACTGTCTTCGTCAGACCAAACGCCGTTCGGATCGTTCCACTTCAGCCATCGAATGATGTCCTCACGGCTTCCGTTGAGGAGAATATCCCGCTGCGTTTCAGGAACTTGATAATCCTTGGCGGAGTAGCGCATGGCAATTCCTTATCGTCGTGAACGGCTTTCCTGTCGCTCTTCCAGCCACCCAACCAACTCATCGAGGGTTTCTAGATCGTCGAGCAAGTCGTCGCCCAAGTCCGTCGTCTCCTTGGACACGAAGAAGTTCGCCATGTCGCCCGGCTTCTCGTCGTAATAGTGGCAGAACTGGTCATTGAATTTTGGATGAATCCAGACGAGAGTGAACGTCGTGTCACGGTCTTTGTCGTCAGTCCAAGCGATTGACGGAATGTGGAACCTGATTGTCTTCTCGGCCTCGTTTTCCGAAAGGAATTCCAAGAAACCGGCGTCAATGAACTTGTCGAGGTCGGTCGGGATTTCGTATTTTGCCGCAAACGTGGACATTTTTCGTCTCCCGTTCAATGGGTTCGGGGCCATCTTCGCATGGCCCGTTTCATGGTTCAAGCCGGGTTTCTAAATTGGCAAATGTCTCTCCAGTCATCGCCCGACGTGGACCGTATCCGTCAGTTCATTTCTGCAACCGATTCATGACCGACCAGACTTCGTGCAGAGAATGCTCATAAGCTGAGCCAGCCGTTCCTTGATGACGTGCGACCTCAGCTTTGAAATTGTCGTAATCAGTTTCCTGTACAAGACCAGCGACGACCTGTTCCCAGGCTGATCTTGTGACAAACAGTCGATAAGCGTAATCGCTTCCGGCAAATTCCTTGATGTCGCATTTCGACAGAATTGTGGCGAATCGCTTCTTCAGAGCTTCGAGATGATCTCGAACCCTGGCACGGACTATTATGCGGTCAGGATCGACAGGCTCGTCACGCTTCCCGGTGCCCTTTCTGGCACTGACGGCACTGAAGAATCCGTGTTTAGTGAAGATCCACATCGTCTAAATCGCTCCTGACGAGTAGTAGAGGTTCTGTCCGCTCCGAGAACGGCGTCTTTTGCCGATAATTCCCGCATGAATCGGCCTCCACGCGGCGACCGAATCGGTACACCCGACTGGCGCCAGTTTGCGATGAGATTCCATGCATCCAGATTTTCCGTCAAACAATTCCTGGTCATTCATCGAATCGCTCATGCAGGGCCCGGATTGCTTCGGCGATCAGCGAATCTGGATTTCGCCCGATGCTCAAGTAGAACCCTGGATACTGGATCGCATTCCAACCTCGTGTAATGGCTTCTTTCTGCGATCCCAGGCGAGAGAAGCCTGCTGCCAATCGCAGGGCCGATTTCCAGTCCTCGGCAGCCATGAAGCCCCGAAGAATGCTGATTTTGGTCTTCAGTTCGGCCATCAGCTCCTTCAGAACTCAAGGCTTTGAGAATTCTGATACGTCAACGTTCTCGCGCCGCAGGGCGTCATAAATTGCCTGACGAGATTTTCCGAGCTTGCTCGCGGCCTGTGCGATCGTGGCACCTGATTTCAGAAGTGGGACGATCTCGGCCGCGAACAGCCTTGGTCGCTTCCCGAGCTTGACGCCGTTCGCCTTCGCTTTCGCCATGCCGCGTTTAGTGTTTTCGCGAAGATTCTCGCGCTCCATTTCAGCCAGAGCGAAGAGCAGAACCGCGAATGCCTTCCCCATCGGTCCAGAGAAATCGAGTTGCTGCGAAATGGCCACGATCCGAACATTCTTTTCGAGCCAGTCGCACAGAACATTAATCCCGTCTCGAATCGACCGAGATAGGCGATCCAATTTCCAGCAGATCACGGTTTTGACCTTGCCAGCAAAGATGTCCTTTTGAAGCCGAGCCAATGCCGGTCGCTTTGTTGTTGCCCCGCTCAATCGGTCCCGATACCAGACCGGTTCTGAAATCCCGTGGCCCATGAGGTATTCCCGAATCGCATGCTCCTGCGATTGAAGGCCCTTTTCCTGATCGAACGTCGAAACACGGATGTAGATTGCCACGGCCATGATCGCTACTCCTTTTGCGGGCTGTTGTTACGGCAATTCCGCAATGAAACAATTATACCGACCATCGGGATGCAGGCAAGTATAAGGTAGGTTAAAATTGACAATATTTTGGCAGAAAGAAGACCCGAATTCCGCGGCAATTGCGGGGGACGAGGCAGCTACCCTTAAACTGTACAACCGGGGCCGCGATAATCGGCTTACGAATCGATGGACAGTTTCGACCGCGAGAGCACTAGTAGGCACGGCAGCGCGATTCGGGTGGACGAGATCGTGCGCATCACGAATCGGAAGCTCACGGCGAATAAGCTCCCGCAAATCGACAGCAGACGACAAAGGCCAGCTTAAACGCAAATGACGTTCTACGAGCTACACCCGCTTGTCCGTCCACTGTTTCAAGGCTTCATCAATAAGGCGTTCGAAGCGCACGTTAATTCAGATACGTGGATAAATGAAATCAAGAACCAGGAATGGCCGTATCATTCAGGCTTGATCGACCGAGGGCAAACGAGCTTCTCAAAGGAAATCAATGGCCTGTCGGTGCGGGATCAGGTCATCATTTACTGCTACTATTACATGCAGATGCACGCCGTCAGTTGCTTCCACGTCTATCGCCAAGCACTGGTTAAACACAGGCTGTCGTTTCTGGCGAATCTGGTGTTCGTGGACTTCGGATGCGGGCCGATCACGTCGGCTATTGCAATGGCGTGGTACCACTTGAGATTTAGTGCTGACAAACCTGCGGCTGCCAAACACGGCCTTCGATTTCATTACATAGGCATCGACCGATCAGGCGGAATGATTGACTTCGCCCCGGAGGTGTGGCAGGCAGCAGGCAGGCTATTTCATGCTGACTCAACGTGCGACATCATGAAGCGCAATGCAGCTACTGCAGCCGTGCCGGAGAAGATTGAAGAATATCGAAGAGGCAGGAAGAAGCTTACAGTCTGTCTGAATTGCTCCTATTACTTCGGAAGCAAGACGCTGAATGTCGAGGCGCTAATTAAGTTCATTGGCGATTTGCTGACCACGTTGAAAAATGATCGAGTTTGTCTTGTTTTCCAAAATGCCGACAATCCGTACAAAAACGAGAAATGGGAAAAGTTCAAGGCAGGGATCGAACAGCATCTTGTTCCGTGCTACGCCGACGAGTGCGAAGGCATCATTTATGAAGACGTGACGGGTAAGAGAGAGCAGCGTGGTGGCAATCACCGAATTAAGCTGCGGCATGCTGTGTTATTGAATCACGTGTGGCGAGACGAGCGGGAGAAAACGAAAAGTGGGTGATCGCATGGAGCAGCGCAACCTGTTTGACGAGAAGCCAACGTCTTCGACCGGAGATGCGCCAGAGTCGATGGTGAGTGGGTTGCGATACGTCCGTGATTTCATTAGTCAGGTGCAGCACGATCAGTTGCTGTCGCAGATTGACTTAAACTCGTGGCTGTCCGATTTGAAGCGTCGTGTGCAGCATTACGGCTACAAATACGATTACAAATCTCGAAATGTCGATCCCTCAATGCGGATTGGCCCATTGCCGGTTTGGGCCGAGCAGGTCGCAGAGCAGCTTTACAATCGAGGGTTCGTAGCCGTCCTGCCTGATCAGGTTATCGTGAATGAATACATGCCGGGGCAAGGAATCGCCAACCACATTGACTGCGTTCCATGCTTTGCGGACACGATCATGTCTTTGAGCCTCGGGTCGGCTTGCGTGATGGAGTTGACTAACCGAACGACGCAGCAAGTGGTTCCATTGCTGCTTGAACCGAAGAGCCTGGTTGTGTTACAGGCGGATGCCCGGTTCGTCTGGACACATGGAATTCCAGCTAGAAAAACTGATCGATTCGAAGGCCGAGTAATTCAAAGGCGACGACGGGTGTCGCTGACCTTCAGGAAAGTGATTCTCGACGCGGCCCCACACATTTAGTCAAAATGAGCAGTCACCATTTGGTGGACTACGAGCAATCGGTTCCCTTCCCATTTCTTCGGTTCATGCCTGACTCAACTGCCGGCTTTCGAGGTTGTTGCTATTGGCCAGGCATTTATAGACCGAATCCAGGTCGCGACGTAATGAATCAATCCGCGCTTCCTGTTCCTGTACAGACCGGTAGGTCAGGCGATGACAATGCCGGCAACCGAAATATCTGGACCCTGGGGGTATGTACAATTTCCTGACGCGGTGGTTACAGGGCTGATCGTTTATGACCAGTGGGCAGATGAACCACCAGCGGACGCCACCGAAGTAGGGATACGTCCTGCATAAAGCCACGCGATAGTCCATCCGCTCATTACTCGGGACAATCGTGTAAAACAGCCGGACGCACGGGGAGTAATTGTCGAGGTCTTTGACTTCGTACCCGATGGTCGCCGCAGGTTCTTTCGATCCTTCAGAAGTCCAATACAGTGACCCAGCCCGAGAATCCGCCGACCAGAGAATTCCGTCTCGCTTCCAGAGGCCGGTGTCGAGGTTCAGACAATCTTCGACCGTAACGGCCTTGCTGTGGGTCAACCACCGGCCACTTCCTGGTCCGCCCATTTTTGTTTTCCCCCCGGTCGGATTTTCCTAAATCAATTGACGTTTATAATCTCGACGGGTCCATGCCAACGTACTGAAGTTGCAAAAAAGAACTGTCCGAGTCAGACAAGTGAGCGTGAGTGTCCCGAGTCAGATTCTCCAGCACCGACAATCGACTCCTGTTTCTCGAATCTTCCATTCCGACATCATCGATGCCCTCTATAGTAGGGGTTTGGTGGTGTTCGAAGACCCCAGAATCTATTGCGATTTTCCGAACGAAATCCGAGTCGCAGCAGTTCAAAACGGTACACCCGATTTCAGCCATCGAATAAGTGTTATTAGTGGTACACGGCAGCAAACAATAACACGGTCACCTTTCGTGAGACTCTGCCAGGATGCGATGTAATCGCGGGCTCGTTCGGGGTTAAACCGTCTTCGAGCGGCCGAGTACCTCATGGCCCCACTTCCTTGCCGCCAGGATTAGCGTCTGGCGTAAGTTGCTTGCAAGGCTAGTACAATTGGCCGTACTCGTGTTGCGGCCCACTGTGGCCGTTCGCAGAAATGTGAAGAAGCCTCCTTCTGAACCGAATGGAGTCAGGTTTCACCGAAACAAATCAGTAAGGTGTCGTGGTTTGAACGCGTGATGTCTTTCGGTCTTCTCGGTCAAAGTTGTGGTCGAGGAGATTCAAGACGAAACATGCGATTTTAGCCATCGAAAGACTGTTGCAAGTGGAACTTTCAGGACATCTGAAATCTCGCGATACGACATTTCGTGCTCTCTCATTGTGATGGCTCGGGGACGAAGTTTTTGTCGCCTGTGCTTCTTCCGCTGGGGTCGGCCGCCGACATTTCCCTTTTCCAGTTGCCCGCGCAAACTGCGGTGTCGTTCGACTTCGCGTGGTGGTGCCTCCGGGTCAAGAAAAGTGACCAGTTGCAGCCCATCGGCTACGACTAAAAGGTCTTCCAATTCAAATTTCCGGGCCTGAAGATCCTTACATTTATCCGTGCTCTTAAATGCCGGGTGCCGTACAAAGCGATCCGTCGAATCAGCAACCAGAAACTTGGCTCCTAACTCCTTCGCCCGTCGGACAGCAGGCAGCAACCATAGTGGATCAAATCCGGAAACTTCGGCCCGATATGTGTCGAATACGACAGCGCCACCTCGTTTTGCCTCCCGGACCAAAAAAGCCTCTTGGCCGGGCAAGTTTTTATCCTGCTGGTGTCGAGAAACACGACAGGCAATCAGAATTCCGTCTCCCGGCTTGATACTGTCCCAAGGCAAAATGTAGTCGCGGGCAGGACCTGGCGCGAACCGTCTGTGGACGAGGGAGGTCATGATTGCACTCCTTCCTCGACGCCAGGTTTCGCGTCTGGCGTAGCCTGATTGACCGGCCGGTCTAATTGTCGGCGTTCGTGCAGTGGCCCAACGTGGCCGGTTTTGCGGGGTTTTGTGCCCAGCTTGCTATAATCCAGTGTCTGCCCCGAACACGTGAATGGGATACGGTAACTAATTCCAGGTCGTACCAACGGGGCGGGTGACGAAACTTCGAAAAGTTTCCTGACCGGTACTGTATCCGACCTGCAATCGCCGATTGCCAGCGCTTGCAGTCCTTTTCTCCCCCGGATTCAGTGAAATCGAATCGCCGTCGGGCGTGTATCGGATCCCGCGTCGGCTGCGCGTTCGACGCGATCGTCGAACTGGTCCAGAGAGTCGAGTTCTTCGGCGCGAAAGCGTCCCGGTTCCAGAGTCACCGGTTTGCCGACGCGCTCGCTGACGACCTCCTCGATCTTCTCGCGGGTCAGGTCGGTGCTTGAGAGCCGCACCGGCACCAGGTCGCTGCGGCGAAGCGTCTTGTGCGAGACAGTGGGGTAATCCGGAGGCGGTAGATAGATCGTCCCGTTGCCGAAGTCGATGACGAAGGCCACCACTCCGGGGATAACGAAAAAGAGCAGGCCCAGCGCGTCGAGAATTACGACTCCCGGATCGAGCGGGCCGCCGGGGGGTTGCCCGCGCCGCTCGGGATAGAGCAGCGTTCCGCAGGATGAAGAGAGCAGAGCGATTGTTGCCGCGAGCGTGAGCGCAATCACTTTGCGCGAAAAGGGCCGGAGGAACATGCGACTGTGTCCTGTCAATTTCTCCCGCCGGCATCCTGAGATGTCAGTGATGCCCTCGGAAGGTCGGCCGCGCGGGCGGGATAGTAGTGGCATCCCTCGGGTCGGGCAAGTGCATTTCTTACAAAAATGGAACTGGGTCGCCGGCCCGACAGACGCAATTCTCTCTGACGCGAAAGATCAAAATGCGCGGACGTCAGGCGGAGCCTGACCGGCACGAATTGCTATAATCACGTGATGACAGCGACTACCGAAAATCAAGCGGCGGGCGCCGGCGAGGGCCTGCGAGTCTGCTCGTTTGAGAGCCGGAAACAGTCCGAAATCCGCGCGCTGCTGGAACGCCAGGGCGCGACGGTCACCGTCGCGCCGTCGATGCGCGAGGTGCCGCTGGCGGAGAATCCTGAGGCATTGGCGTTCGCTGGGCGGCTATTCGGCGGCACGATCGACGTCGTAATTCTGCTCACCGGCGTGGGGACGCGAGCTTTGGCCGAAGTGGTCGAGTCCAGGTACGACCGCGGCGAATTCCTGGCGGCGCTCCAGAAATGCGCGATCATCGTCCGCGGGCCGAAGCCGGCGGCGGTCCTCCGGGAATGGAAGGTGCGGATCGATCATCAGGTTCCCGAGCCGAATACGTGGCGAGATCTCGTCAGGTTGCTCGATGCGCAGGTTCCGGTCGCTGGCAAGCGCGTGGCCGTGCAGGAATACGGCGTCCCGAATCCGGAGCTCTATGAAGCGCTGGCACAGCGCAATGCCGAGGTGATTCGGGTGCCGGTGTACCGCTGGGCGCTGCCGGAGGATACGGGTCCCCTGCGCGAAGCGGTGCAGACGACGATCGCCGGCGGATTCGACGTCTTGATGTTCACCAGCGCGCAACAGTTGCGGAACGTGCTGCTGGTTGCCGAAGGAGCAGGGGCGCGCGACGCCTGGCTGGCGGCGGCGAGAAAGTGTGTGATCGCCAGCATTGGCCCGACTGCCAGCGAGACGATCCGTGAAGAGGGGTTGCCGGTCGATATCGAGCCCGAGCACCCCAAGATGGGACACCTGGTGCAGGCCGTCGCGCGCGATGCGCTGGCAGTTTTGCGGCGGAAACGCGAAGGGGATGTCTATGGCAAACGCTCCTGATTCCATCTCGCTCGGGGATATGGCGCGCGGATACTTCCGGGGCAAGTTGCTGTGCGCCGCCGTGCGCCTGGGGATCGCCGACGCGCTGGGTGATCGCGAAAAACCCCTCGACGACCTGGCCCGCGAGACGGCGACAGACCCGGATGCCCTGAAACGAGTCTTGCGTGCTCTGGCCAGCATCGGCGTTGTCGACGAGGTCGCCCAGGATCGATTTGTTCTGACTCCCTTCGGGCAGCCGCTGCGCCGGGACGTTCCAAACTCCGAGTGGGCTTCCATTGTCTTCTGGTCCGATCTGCTGTCCGACGCCTGGACCTATCTGGCCGATTGCGTACGCGCCGGCGGAAGGGCCGGCGCTGCAGCGAGCAGGGAGCGTCATGGGCTCAAATCCCGGTGGTCGATCGAAGCGGATGCCCAGGCAATCTTTCACGCCGTCTTTGCCGAATCGACGGCAGACTCGATGGCCCCCATTGCCGCCGCGCACGATTTCTCCCGGTACCGAGTCGTTGCCGATCTGGGGGGCGCGGGGGGCGCATTACTGGCGGCGATTCTCAACGCGAATCCCCGGGCGCGGGGCATTCTCGTCGACCGGAATGAGGCGATCGCCGGAGCTGCGGTCAAGCTCAACGCCCTCGGACTGGCCGAACGCTGCGAACTGATCGCCGGCGACCTCCTGGAGGCGGTCCCTCCAGGGGCCGACGCGTACGTTCTGCAATCGGTTCTGCACGGGTACGACGACGACAGCGCCCGTCGCATTCTGCAGAACTGCCGCGCCGTGATCGGGCCGGGCGGCCGGCTGCTGATCATCGAGGTTGTCCTTCCCACGCGGGTCGAACGCGCCGATCCCGCCGTCGAAAAGATGCTGATGGCGGACCTCAACATGCTGGCGGTCACGGGAGGCCGCGAACGGAGCGAGGCCGAATGGAGAACGCTTCTCGCGGCGGCCGGTTATGAACCGCCTCGGATCAGTTCCCTTCCCGGGCAGGTTGCCAGTGTCATCGACTCTGCACCTCGCGATTAATCGGGTGCGAGCAGGTTGTCAGTCGGATTCGGGACAAATACGATGACTGGGTCCAGCGACGTTCCGTCCCGCCGGATGACTGGCGTACCAGTTTGCCATAGTTCACGATCTTCGAGCATTGATGCCTCTCGCGACCGAACTCTTCAACTCCCGCTTCCTTCGCGCATGCCGGCGCGAACAAACCGACACCACACCGGTCTGGATCATGCGCCAGGCGGGGCGGTATCTCCCCGAGTACATGGCCGTCCGCAGCAAGGTGACATTCATCGAGCTGTGCAAGACCCCCGCGCTGGCGGCCGAAGTCACGCTGTCGGCCCAGCGCGTACTCGGCGTCGATGCGGCGATTCTGTTTGCGGATCTCCTGCCGATTCTCGAACCGATGGGGATCGATCTCGAATACGCGCAAGGGGAAGGGCCGGTGATTCATAATCCGGTTCGCACGCCGGCCGAGGTGGACCGGATCCGCGAAGTGACCGATATGGGATCAGTGCAGTTCGTGTTCGACACGGTGAAGCTCGTCCGTCGCGATCTGCCGGCCGATATTCCGCTGATCGGTTTCGCCGGGGCGCCCTTCACGCTGGCGTCGTACATCATCGAAGGAGGGGGCTCGAAGAACTACTCGGCGACGAAGCAGCTCATGTACACCGACCGCGGCGCCTGGAACACGCTCATGCAGCGGCTCTCGGCGACGCTCATACGCTACCTCAAGGCACAGATCGACGCCGGGTGCCAGGCGGTGCAACTGTTCGACAGTTGGGCGGGGTGCCTGTCGCCGCACGATTATCGGGAGTATGTCCTGCCGCATACGCGTGCGATCATCGACGGGCTCCAGGGAGCCGTCCCGGTGATCAATTTTCTCACCGGCAATCCGGCGCTGCTCCCGTTGTGCCGCGAGGTGGGGGGAGATGTGATCGGCCTCGACTGGCGCGTCGATCTCGACGCCGGCTGGCAGGCGGTGGGGTACGATAAAGCTGTCCAGGGAAACCTCGACCCGGCGACGCTCCTGACGAACCTCGACGTGCTGCGCGCAGAGACGCGCGACGTCCTCGCGCGCGCCGCCGGGCGCCCGGGGCACATCTTCAACCTGGGTCACGGCGTGACCCCGGACGTGAAACCGGAGCTCGTTAAAGCGCTCGTCGAGATGGTCCACGAGCTCGGGGCGCACTGAAGACAGCGAGCCGGTGGGTTCATCCCACCGGGATCGGGTTCAAGAGCGCACACGGTAACAAATAGCAATTTGTCCCGTCGCAGGGCGCCGCTTGAGCATCGGTACCAGTACCGTGAGTCCGCGACGCGTGGTAGATTCCGGATCGGAAGGTATCAGGTCAGATTGGTCAGTCCGGCGGGTATGCACCCGATCCCGCAGGGATAAACCCTGCGGCTCGCTGGGTCGAGTGCAATTCGGTGAGATGAGATCAGCAATCGTAGGACTCCCAAAACTTGTCTGGCGGGTGAACAAATGAAATTCTTCGTCGGCACCAGCGGTTACAGCTACAAGGAATGGAAAGGGATTTTCTATCCCCCGAAACTGCCGCCGAGTGAAATGCTCCCCTTTTACAGCCAGCGGTTTTCCACCGTCGAGATCAACAACACCGCGTACCGGATGCCCAAAGAGAGCGTCCTCAAATCGTGGCTCAAGCAGGTGCCGGCCGATTTCCGCTTCGTGATCAAGGCGCCACAGACGATCACGCATTTCAAGCGCTTGAAGAACGCCGAGTCGCTGATGAAGGATTTTCTCGAAGCGACCTCCGCGCTCAAGAAGCAATGCGGGCCGCTCTTGTTTCAATTGCCCGGCAATTTCAAGAAAGATCTGCCGCGCCTGAAAGAGTTCCTGAAACTGCTCGGCTCAAAAACACCGGCGGTGTTCGAATTCCGACACGCGAGCTGGTTTGACGAGGACGTGTACCGGTGCCTGCGGGCGAAGTCGTGCGCGCTGTGCGTCGTCGATGCGCAAGAATTTCCGCGTGCCGATCTGGTCGATACGGCGAAGTGGGGCTATTTCCGCCTGCGGCGAGAAAAGTACACGACCCGGCAACTTGCCGACTGGATCAAGAAAATCAAAGCGCAGCGCTGGAACGAGGTCTACGTGTATTTCAAACACGAAGACGCGGCGACCGGTCCGGCGCTGGCAAGACGCTTCCTGGAACTGGCAATGCGCTAGCAGCGTGTTGAAAAAGGGGACAGTCCCTGCAGGCAGGACCGATTTGTTGCCCGAAAATCGCTCTCTCGAAAGGGACAGTCCCCTTTTCCAACAGCCTCCCTGGCTACGCGTTCGGGATGTCGACCCGGATGCTCAATTCGCGAAGCTGTTTGGCGTCGACGGTCGACGGCGCGCCCGACAGAAGGTCGGCAGCTTTCTGCGTCTTGGGAAAGGCGATCACGTCGCGGATGTTGTCGCAGCCGGTGAACAGCATCACCCAGCGATCGAGACCCAGTGCGATGCCGGCGTGCGGCGGGGCGCCGTAGCGCAGGGCTTCCAGGAGAAAGCTGAAGCGTTTTTCCGCTTCTTCTGCCGGGATGCCCAGCAGGTCGAACACCTTCTGCTGCACCGCCGGGTCGTGAATACGGACGCTCCCCGAGGCCCCTTCGGACCCGTTGATCACGAGGTCGTAGGACGTCGCGCGGATTTTGCCCGGATCGGTTTCGAAGAACGGCACGTCTTCGGTCACCGGGTTGCAGAACGGATGGTGCTCGGCGTCCCACCGCTTTTCCTCTTCGTTCCACGAGAAGAGAGGAAAGTCGAGAATCCAGGCGAAGTGCATCTGATTCGGGTCGAACAGGCTCAGCTCTTTGCCGAGCCGCGCCCGCAGCGCGCCGAGAGCCGCCGATGTCACCTTCGGCTGATCGGCGACGATGAAGATCAAGTCGCCCGGCCTGGCCTCGAAGCGCTGGATGATCGACTGCTGCTCTGGTGCTCCAAAGAACTTGGCGATCGGCGAATCGAGCCCCGCTTCGGTGACGCGGAAGAACGCCAGCCCTTTCGCTTTGAAATCGCCGACGAAGACGGTGAGTTCGTCAATCTGCTTGCGGCTGTATTTGGCGGCAGCCTGCGGAGCGCACAGACCGCGGACCCGTCCGCCACCGGCGACCGCGTTTTTGAAGACGCCAAAGCCGCAGCCGGCGGCGATGTCGCTGATGTCCTTCAGGTCCATGCCGTACCGCAGATCGGGCTTGTCCGAGCCGAACCGCTCCATCGCGTCGGCATAGGTCAGGCGCGGCAGCGGCAGTGGAAACTTCTCGCCGCGCAATTCCTGCATCAGATAGGCGACAAGCCCGTCGACCGTCTGCAGGATGTCTTCGCGCTCGACGAAGGCCATCTCGATATCGACCTGCGTGAATTCCGGCTGGCGGTCGGCGCGCAGGTCTTCGTCGCGGAAACAGCGGGCGATCTGCATGTAGCGGTCGAAGCCGGCGACCATCAGGATCTGCTTGTAGATCTGCGGCGACTGCGGCAGCGCGTAGAAGCAGCCGGGGTGTACGCGGCTGGGAACGAGGTAATCGCGGGCCCCTTCCGGTGTACTGCGGCCGAGCATCGGCGTTTCGATGTCGAGAAACCCGTGCTTGTCGAAATAATCGCGGACCAGCTTCGCCAGCCGGTGCCGGAACACCATCAGCTCCTGCAGGCGGGGCCGTCGCAGGTCGAGAAAGCGATACTTGAGTCGCAGTTCCTCGTTGGGAGGCGTGGTGGTGCCCGGTTCGAAGGGGACCACGCGGCTCTTATTCAGGACTTCGAGCTTCGTCGAGCGGATGTCGATCTCGCCCGTCGGGAGCTTGGGGTTGATGTCTTTATCAGAGCGGCGGACGACGGTGCCGGTCACGCGCAGGACGTCTTCGTTGCGGACCGAGCCGGCCAGATCGTGCTGTTCCTGCCCCTGGGAAGGATCGAACACGATCTGCACTTTGCCGTAACGATCGCGCAGGTCGACGAACACCAGTCCGCCATGATCGCGCCGGCTGTCGACCCAGCCGCAGACGGTGACGGTCTGGTTGACCTCGCCGGAACGCAATTCGCCGCACGTGTGAGTCCGCAACAAGGGGATATCCTCATTCTTCGAAGCTGTTGAAACCCCGGCTAACCAGTCCAGGGATCGCTGCCGGTGCGGCCCGTTCGGCCGCATTTTGCCGCTGGCGGCGCGTTGAACATGGGGGACAGGCACCTGGCGATCGGTGGCGTTCAGGGGCCCTCTGTTCGAGCCGCTCGGAGCCAGTCCCCGCTTATCAACAATCCGCAAGAGGATAGAAGATAGATCAGAGCGTGACAAGCCGGGGGTGGTTCGCGCGAGCTCATGACGCCAATGGGCAGGAAGCGCCAGCGAGTCAGGCACCGGGGCCGGCGCGAAATGGCCCTTCAGTTGGCGGATTTCGATCGGCGGCCGGGAGTGATCCGGGGGCCGTCATTGTTCAATTCCGGCATCGAGAGGGGAGGAATCGAACTCACGTCGGGTTCACCTGACGCATCGGCATCGCCGTCCGCTTTCCAGATCGGAGTCGCATTGGTTTCCGGCACGGTTTTCGGTTCGACAAGCTCGGCTGCGGGGGCCGCGTGGTGAGTCGTGGAATGCACGACGGGCGTGGTTCCCGGCGACTGAGATCGACGACGCGGCTCTGCGGCCGGAACTTGTCTGGCGTCCTCGGTCGTGCCGGCCAGACGCACCTTTGCGCCCGACTCCTTTTTCGCTGCCGGCGTTGCGGTTCTGGCAGCCGGCGTCTCTGTCTTGCCGACTTCACCTGCGCCTTCGGTGCTGACGATGTGCGGCGTCAGGAGCACGATGGTTTCGATGCGCTCGACCCCTTCAGTCGTTTCGGCGCGGTCGCGACGGGACTTGCCGAACAACGCGACCTGCCCTGAAGTCTGGGGATACGAGTAGTGCAGGACGGTCTGTTCGGCGAAAAATCCCGCGATGATCGCAGTCTGGCCCTGTTCGAGTGCGAACTGGTTGTTGAGGGCAGCGGCCCGCGTTCCCGACGACCCCGGATCGAGGTCCGATTCGCTGTGGACGTCGAGGTGGATCAACCCGTTGCGGGCCACCACCGGGTGCACTTTGAGTCGCGTTCCGACCGACGCCGGCTTACCGCTGACTGTTGAGCCGAACGGCTCGTTCAGCATCAGATCGGCGGAATGGCGGCTGGAGACCGTCATCTGCCAGGCATTGACCCGGCTGGTTTGCGCAGCCGCCTGGAGGCTCGTGATGAGCGCCTGCGGGTCGCCGGTGAGGACGCCGCATTTGAGACCGAACCGGCGGGTCAGCGTGCGGCCGTCAAACGCCCCGCGTGCTGTCGCCGACGGACGAGCCAGCTTACTGCCGTCCGGCGACGTCAGCCGGCTCGCGTCGGCGGGCGTGATTGCAAAGGGCTGGCCGGTCGAGTTGTAATCGAGGAGATCGATTCCGTGCGGCATCCCGTCGTTCAGCCTGAGGCTGAGGACGACCGCTTCGATGGCAACCGGGGTTGGCGGGACGTCCACCTTTTCAATGAGGCGATCGACTTTCCGCAGGACTTCGGGGAGGTCGTGAACCACGAGAGCGGGCGCCGAGGCCGATGGTGTGCCCGGGACTGCCTCATCATTGCCGGCGTCGGCCGCTCCGGCTTTTCCCAGGCCTTCGGTCAGCAGTGGTGCAACAAGCGCGTGGAGGGCGCTCCCGCCGACGTAGCGGGGATGATAAATCTTGGTCACCAGTCGCGGCTTCGATTCGGGAAGTTGCCCGGCCGGTTTGTCGAGCGAGACGTCGGGCCGCTTCGGTTCGACCGGCTGGGTTTCGCGGTCATCGCGGATCGATTCTTTCTTTTCGCTCGTCGCATCCGTGTCGGGAGTCACCTGTTCGTTGATCCGCGAGGCCAGCTTGTCGATCGCCCGGGCCTGCTGGAGCTGTTTGAGCAACTCGGCCGCCTGCACGACGGGGTCGGGTGCTGCTTCGCGCTGGGCCTGCCCGGCGATTGACTGCCCGATTTTGTCGAGATGCTGCTGAATTCCCGCCAGGCGCGCTTCGAGAGCCGCGCTGCTTTGCGAACTCGCAGCGGGCAGTGGCTCAAGGTCAGGATTGAGGCGCGCTTTCGAACGGGCGCCGGTGACGTAAGCGGGAAGCCGGCGCTGCCGGGCGCCGCTGGGTTCTGGAACAATCGGATCGGCATCCGGTTCGAGTCCGAGCACGATCTTCGGATCATTGGACTCGTCTTCAAGATCGGTTCCCAACTGGACCTGGCCGATCGTGTTCAGCGCCATTTCAGACGCGACATCGTCGGCCGACGCGGGGGCCGACCGGCCCTGGGCTGTCTTTCCCGGGTCAGATTTTCCCGGGTCAGATTTTCTCTGCGCCGACTCGAGACGGTTCCGCAGACTCCCTCCCTGATTGCCGGCTGTGAGTGCACCGCGAGCGCCTCGGCCGTGCGAGGTCATCTCGACGCCGACCAGCAGCATCATCGGAACCGTCAGCCCCAGGCACATGGCCCAGAATGCGGTACGGAAGGAAGCGTTCATGATGTTCACTGTTTGTGGCCGTTGGCGAACGGATCCGACAGAACCGAAACGGAGGTTCGCTGCTGGTGCGTCGAACCCGGCATTCCACGCGCTGCCAGCGCAGGGAACCAGCAGGCCATTCCCAGCACGACGATGGCCGCCAGCAGAATGGCAGTCTGGCGGTTCGATGCGAAATCGGACCGGAGCAGGTTGATCATTTCGCGTGGATCCACGGCAAACTCCTTTGCGTCTGGCTGCGACAAGACCGCTCGCCATCTTCAATATCGACCTCGCTACCGGCCGTGCTGTCGGAATTTCCGGAAAAACCGGCAGAGTCGACGTGGAGGCCGTATTTGCACCGAGTTTCGCTCCTGCGGCGGAAAACAGGCTTCGACTACCGCCTGGGACCAGTCTGAAGATAGGGAATCTGCGGGTCCTGTTGGTTCTGCCGGGGATTCCTGCATGTGCCAACGGTTGGGTTCCGAATCGTAAAGAAGCGAACCAATTCCGGGCCGGAATTCTATAGCGCCATGAACCAACCACATTTCGATCTGCACGCGATCTCCAGCCAGCCGGCTTCAAAAGAAGGTGCCGGCCCGCCGGGTGAAATCGATTCGTCCATCGGGGCGCTCCTGGCCCGAACGGCCGCCTGCCTGGCGGCTCTCCTGCAGGGGCCGACCGCGACCGCCGGTTTGAACGAGTCGCGCTACAACGTGCTCGACGCCCTGCGCGGAATGCCGGGCCAGACAAGTACGCAGACCGATCTGGCGACCCGTCTGCTGCAGTCCGAGTCGAACCTCAGCACGCTGCTCGATCGCATGCGGAGCGACGGATTGATTTCCCGCACGCGGTCCGAACGCGACCGCCGCAAATCGCTGATCGGCCTGACGACGGCTGGTCGGGAAGCGCTGTCCCGCGGTGATCTCGTGCGGGCCGCGGCCACCGCGAAGATCCTCAAGGGACTCGCAGGACCGCTGGCGGCAGGGCTTCGCCAGGCGCTGCAACTGCTGCTCGAGCGCTGCGAACTGGAACTGGGAATCTCAGGCCGATCGGGGGCTGCCGACGGATTTCAACGGGGCGAATCGCAACCGCGCGAGTTGGGTCCCGTGCATCTTTATTCTGAATCTCTGACGGGCTAGAGACACCATGATCGACCGAGTTAGTCACGATCGACGACCGGTATCAGGCCGGACCACGCGCTGGATCAAGGGGCTGGCGCTGGCTTCCGTTTGCCTGGCGACCTGCGGGTGTCCGCGCCAGTACTGGCGCAAGCAGGCCGACGACCTGTCGTACAACATGATTCGCGACAAACAGAGCGACCCGCGCTGGGCCGTCGACCGGGTCCGCGTCGAAACCGATCCCCGCAGCCGGTTCTTCGATCCTTACGATCCCGACTTCGCGCCGCTCCCTCCCGACGACTTGGCGGCTCACGAATTCATGCACTGGGCTTACGGAAAGCGCGGCTGGAAGCACTGGCACGAATTCGGCGACGCTCAGGCGGTGGAGAGTCCGTGCTGGCTGGAGCCATTTGGCATGTCGCAGGAAGTCGTCGAATCAAACATGGGGCGCCCGGCTCACTTGCCGGATGTCAAATTGACGCTCGAAGACGCGATCGATCTGTCGTATATCCACAGCCGCGACTACCAGACTCAGATTGAAAACCTGTACCTCGCGGCACTGGCCCTGTCGCTGCAGCGGTTTGCCTTTGACGTGCAGTTTGTCGGATTGAACGGCGCGCCGGGGCAGCGGCCCAGTGCCGCCCTCACGGCCACCGATATCCCGAGCACCAGCGACTCGGTCAATCTCAATCCGACGGTGGGAGTGAGTCAGCTGCTGCCGTCAGGGGCGCAGTTTATCGCGGAACTGGCGAATAACACTCTGTGGCTATTCGCTTCGGGGGACCATTCGTCGACCACGGCATCAACACTTTCCTATTCATTGACGCAGCCACTCCTGGCAAATGGTGGTCGCCGATTTATCATGGAAAACCTGACGCAGGCGGAACGTAACGTCTTATATGCCGCACGCGATCTGGCCCGGTATCGCATGGGCTTCTTCACGAGCACAGTCGCCGGCGGATTTACCGCCGGCATTGCGAGCGGCGTACCCGGAGTCTTCACGGGAGGCCCGACAATCCCGACTGTCGTGCCGACATTCGCAAACGGCAACGGCGGATTCCTGGGTTTGTTGCAGTTGAATCAGCAGGTGGCGAACGCCGAATACAACATCCGGCAGCTGCGGGATCAATTGGATCGTCTCAGGGCCCAGGCGGCGGAACGGCCGGATAAATTCACCGAGCCGCTCGCTACGCTCCCGGCCGGGCTGGTCTTTCCCCCGTCCGTCGCTCGCCGCATCGAGTATGACGACGAAGAGAACGTGCTGGTCCTGCGCGGTCAACTGACTGACCTCGAGGTCCGCATGTTGCTGGAACTCAGCCCCGACCTGGCGTACCGCAAAGCTGTGGTCGACCTGGCAGACCGGTCCAATGTGTTGACGACCAATCAGAATATTGCGCAGCTGGAAACGCAGTTGGCCGGGCAGATCAACGGGCTCCGGCAGAGTCGAGTCACGTACTTGAACGGCATCGATTCCTACAAATTGCAACTCGGCCTCCCGGTGGACATGCCGGTGACGATTGATCTCGCGCTCCTGAAGCCGTTCGAACTGGTCGATCAGCGGCTTGGGCGCCTGCAAGATCGCCTCAACGCCTTCGTGCTCGAACCCCCGCCGGTCCGGTCTGACCATCCCGATGCCGAGGCGATGGCGCGTGTCGCCGCGCTGGTCGCGCGGTTGAGTTCTCGCGACGAACCCGAGCTGGCGGTTCTGCGTGGTCTGGTTGACGAGATGCTGGTGATCCGGGACGACCTGAAGCGAGACGGGGTCGATGTCACCGAGAGCGATTTTCAACGGGCCACCAAACATCGCCAGCTCAAGGCGCTAGGTCCGCAGTTCGACACCGGCCTCGGAGGCCAGAGCGATCCCAAGCGTGACGAACGGCTGAAAGCGACGTTACTGGCTGAGTTTCACGAAGCGGAAGCCAAGCTGCTGGACCTGAAGGCGAAACTCGACAAACCCGACGCTGGCGCAACCGAGCGGAAAGAGGCGCTCGACGACCTGGCTGATCTGCGGGAAGACTTCCTCAAGATTTCGCAGAGTCTGTCGGTCGTGCAGATCAACCTGCGGGTCGACCTGATCGATTTGAACCCGTTTGAAATGGCTATGGAGGACGCCGTCGCCTTCGCTCTGGCAAATCGCCTCGATCTGATGAATGCCCGAGCCACGGTGATGGACAATCGGCGGAAAGTCGAAGTCGCAGCCAACCAGTTGCAGGCCGGGCTCAACGTCGTCGCGGCTGGCAATATCAATACCAAGGGCCTGGGCGATGGAAACAACAATCCATTCGACTTTCGAGGAGACCAGAGCAATTTCAAGGTGGGGCTGAGCTTCTCGACGCCGCTGCAGCTGGTGGCCCAGCGGAACACCTACCGGGCGGCAATTATCGGTTACAACCAGGCTCGGCGTAACTACATGCGTACTGAGGACCAGGTCAAGCTTGATATCCGCACAAACTGGCGAAGCCTGGATATCAATCGCCGCAACTTTGAAACACTCAGAGAACAGGTGAAGGCAGCGACGGCGCAGCTCGACATTGCTGCCGAGCAGACTGCGGCTCCAGCCGGCGCGGCGCCAGCGGCACCAGCTGCGGGGGGTGGCGGTGGTGGTGGGGGCGGCGGCGCCAATCAGGCTCAGGGCCTACAGATCATCAATGCGGTAAATTCTGTGCTGACTTCGCAGAACAATTTGATCCAGTTCTGGGTTAGTTATGAGGCGTTTCGACTCGACATGTACAATTTTATGGGTACACTGGAAATTGACCGAGAAGGGTACTGGACCGACGAATTCTACCAGGCGCGGGCTCGCGCTCACCGTGCGAGTCCAAATCGCATGTATCCTCCCTTGGACGGTCCTTCCGGCTACGGCCCCCCCGGTGATGGGCAGGAGTTGAATGATGCGACCTACGCTTCCCAGAGCGCTTCCCCTGCGCCGCGGTCCAAATCTCCGTTCGTCTTCACCGAAGAACCGGCGGGGCGAATCCGCCTGGCTGCCGGCGACGATGCGGCGAAAGGCAGCGGCGGCGTCAAGCAGGCGGCGGGGAGCGGTCGGCAAGGTGCTGCTCGTGGTGCTGATTCTGCTGGGAGCGACCGGGGGCGTGCTCGCGTGGCAAGGTAAGTTCTTCAGCCACAACGAAGACCCGATCAACCTGGTCTTCGAGGCGGTCAAAAAGGGCCCGCTCGAGATCTCGATCACTGAGCGCGGCAACCTCGAAAGCGCCAACAACGTGACGCTCGTGTGTCTGGTCGAAGGGGAAGCCGGCGTCGGCATCCTGAAGATCGTCGACGAAGGAACCCGCGCCAAGAAGGACCAGCTTCTGGTTGAGCTCGATTCGTCGAAGCTCCGCAACGACAAGCAGGCGCAGGACATCACCGTCGAACAGGCCGCGGCGACTCTCAAGACGGCCGAGAAGAATTACGAAATCCAGGAAACGCAGAACGAAAGCGACATCGCCGCTGCCACGCTCAAACTCGAACTGGCCCTGCTCGACCGCGAGAAGTATGAGAAGGGTGAATACGAGCAGGAGAAGCAGACGATCGAAGGCGAAATCAAGCTGGCCATCGAAGACCTGACGCGTGCCAACGACAAATATGCGTTCACGCAGCGACTCGTGAAGAAGGGTTACGCGAAGCAGAGCGAAGTCGAGGCCGACCGGGTCGCCGTCGAAAAGGCGAAAATCAATCACGCTGTCGCCGAAGAAAAGCTGCGAGTTCTCGAGCAATTCACCTCCAAGCGGCAGATCGCTGAACTCAAGGCCAATTCCAAGGAATTTGAGCGCGAACTGGCCCGGGCCGAACTCAAGGCCAAGGCCGCGCTGGCCAAATATGACGCCGATCTTTCGGCAGCCAAACGGACGTTCGAGGTCGAGCAATCCAAGTACAAGAAAGTGCTCGAGCAGATCGAACTGTGCACGATCCGCGCCCCGCGCGACGGGCTGGTGGTCTACGTCAATACCCGCTCCGGCGGATTCCGCGGCGGCAGCGAGCCTTTGATTTACGAAGGGGCCAAGGTCAAGGAGCGTCAGCCGATCATCAATCTCCCCGACGTCGAACACATGCAGGTCAATGCCCGCATTCACGAGTCGAAGATTTCGATGGTCCGCGAAAAGCTCCCGGCGACAATCCGCATCGACGCCAAAGCCGGCACGACGTTCCATGGAGAGGTGGCCATGGTGTCGACGGTTCCCTCGTCGGGCAACTGGCCCAACGTGAACCTCAAGGAGTACATCACATTTATCAAGCTCACCGACGACATCGAAAAAATCAGTGAACTCAAGCCAGGCCTGACGGCGGAAGTCGAGATTCTGATCGACCGCTTGAACGACGTCCTGCAGGCGCCGGTTCAATCGTTTGTCGAACGGGGAGGCCGGCATTTCGCCTGGATGACAGTCGACCACAAGCTCGTCCGCAAAGAGGTCAAGATCGGCCGCTCGAACGACCAGATGACCGAAATCGTCGACGGGCTCGCCCAGGGAGACATGCTCGTACAGACCCCCCGTTCGGTGCTCCCCAAGGAAATCTCCCAGTTGGAAGACGACGTCCCCGTCACGACCGAATCGACGATGTCGGGGCTCAAGACGCCGGACGCTCTTCCCCCCGCGCCACCGGCTGGTGGACGCGGCGGGCGTGGCGGGCGGCGCGGCGAGGGGGGCGCGTCGGATTCGCCTGGGGCTGATGGCGCGGCGGCTGGCGGCGACGTGGCCGAAGGTCGACGCGGCCGGCGTGGCGGTGGCGAAGGCGGCGGCGGTGGCGGCCGAGGATTTGGTGACCCCGCGCAGCGCTTTGCCCAACTCGATGCCAACAGCGACGGCAAGCTGTCTGAAGAAGAAGTCCCCGAGCGCATGCGAGAGAATTTCGCGTCAATGGATGCGAACAAGGATAAATCGATCGACAAGGAAGAATTCGTCAAGGCGATGGAGGCAATTCGCGCCCGGTTCGGTGGCGGCGGCCCTCCCGGCGGTGGTCGTGGCGATGCAGGTGCTGGACAATGACGCTGGCAATGAAGCTGGCGGCCCGCGTCGAAGACGTCAAAAAGACCTACGATCTGGGACCGGCGCTCGTTGAACCTCTGGGCGGAGCCAAGCAGGAACTCAACTTCGCCCCGATGGGCGCCGATGAAGGCCGGATTCTCGTCAAGGCGCTGCGCGGCGTGACGCTCGATTTCCCCGAAGGGGACTTCGTGGCCATCATGGGGGCTTCCGGCAGCGGCAAGAGTACGCTCTTGAACCTGCTGGGTGGGCTCGACCGCCCGACCAGCGGGCGCTATATCCTCGACGGGGTCGACGTCTCCCAGATGGACGACGCCGACCTGTCGCACATGCGCAATCAGAAACTGGGATTTATTTTCCAGTCGTATAACCTGATCACGCAGTACACGGTTCTCGAAAATATCGAATTGCCGCTCCATTACCGGCCGGGCTATCCGCCGATCGGGCCGGCCGAGCGTCAGTGGTGCCTCGAGCTGGCGACGAAGGTTGGCCTCGGCGAGCGGCTCGATCACCGGCCGTTTCAGCTCTCCGGCGGACAGCAGCAGCGCGTGGCCATTGCGCGGGCGCTGGTCAACAATCCCGAAATCATCCTGGCCGACGAGCCGACCGGAAACCTCGACTCGGGGACCAGCAACGAAATCATGGAGATGCTTACCTCGCTCAACAAGGAGGGGCGCACGATCATCATGGTGACGCACGAACCCGACATCGCCAACTGGGCGCGCCGGCAGATCGTGATGCGTGACGGAGTGGTGTTCAAGGAAGCCTTGACCGCCGACATTCTGCGAGCTGCCGCCGCCGCACCGGCGGGCGAACCAGTCGCCGCACACTGAAAATTCACCCGCAGACCCGCTGATGTCCTTTACCCGATTGATCCGGATCATCCAACTGGGGCTCAAGAGCCTGCTGCTGCATAAGCTGCGCTCGGGGTTGACGATGCTGGGGATCGTCTTCGGGGTCTTCTCGGTGATTGCCATGCTGGCCATCGGGGAAGGGGCCAGCGCTCAGGCGCAAAAGCAGATCGTCGCGCTGGGGGCCACCAATATCATCGTCCGCAGCCTCAAGCCGGTCGAAGGCTCTTCGTCCGATCAGAACGCCGGCGGCTCGCCGCGGTACGGTCTCACCCGCACCGATTTCAAACGGCTGACGAATACGATTTCGACGATCACCAACGCCATCCCGGTCCGCGAATTGCCCCGCGAGGCGCGGTATCTCAAGAACACGATGAATTGTCGGCTCGTTGGCTGCACCCCCGAATACCTCGAAGTCAACCACATCAAGGTGACGAAGGGGCGGTTCCTGTCGGATGCCGACCAGGACACGCGGGCCAACGTTGTCGTCGTCGCGCATGAGGTCGCCAAGGATCTCTTTCCGATCGAGGAACCGCTGGGCAAGGCGATCCAGATCGACAGCATTTACTACACCGTGATCGGTGTGACCTCCGAGCGCACCGCCTCGGCGGGAATCGGGGGGAGCCTGGCGGCCCAGGACTTCAACAAGGACCTGTACATCCCGATGAACACGTTCCGCGCCCGGATCGGGGATGAGATCTTCATCCCCAAGCAGCGCGGCATGGATTCCGAATACCTCGAGCTAAGCCAGATTACCCTGACGGTTCGCGACGTGAGCGACGTGTTGCGGACGGCCGACGTCGTTCGCGGAACGATTGAAAAATTCCACACTCAGAAGGATTTTGCCGTCGTCGTCCCGCTGGAACTGCTCAAGCAGGCCGATCAGCTCAGGCAGATCTTCAACATCGTGCTCGGTTCGATTGCGGCGATCAGCCTGGTGGTGGGAGGGATCGGCATCATGAACATCATGCTGGCGACCGTCACCGAACGGACGCGCGAAATCGGGATCCGCCGCGCGCTGGGAGCCAAGCAGCGGGATATCATCGAACAGTTCCTGACCGAAACGGTCGTCCTCTCGGGGAGCGGCGGATTTCTGGGGATGGGGCTGGGGCTGCTCACCCCGTTGAGTTTCAAGGTCATTCGCTGGTTCACCCTGAATTTCATCCTCGATTCGCGTCCGGGAGCCCTGTCGGAAACGAGCCGCATGTTCTCCGAAATGGAACCCAGCGTCGCCCTGTGGAGCCTCCCGCTGGCCTTCGGTATTTCGGTGGGGATTGGCGTGATCTTCGGCCTGTATCCCGCCCGCGCCGCCGCCCGGCTCGACCCGATCGAAGCCCTGCGGCACGAATAGAGATCGCGAGATTGCGACCGCTCTCCGGGACCCCTACAATACGCCGCATGAGCGACGAAAAGTGGTACAAAGACGGCCTGCGATTTACCTGCACCCAGTGCGGCAACTGCTGCTCGGGGCCTGAGGGCTATGTGTGGGTCAACCAGGAAGAGATCGAACAGATCGCGGCGTACCTGGGCAAATCAGTGGGTGAAGTGAAGCTCGAGCATGCCCGCCCGGTCGGCAAGCGGACGAGCCTCAAGGAATTTGCCAACGGCGACTGTACGTTTCTCGATCCTGAAAAGCGGGGTTGCACGATCTACCCGGTGCGTCCGCGGCAGTGCCGAACGTGGCCCTTCTGGAACTCGAACCTCACCCACCCCGAATCGTGGCAGGCGGTCCAGCAGGTGTGTCCGGGGGCTGGCCATGGCAACTTTTTCAGCCTCGAGGAAATCGAAGCCCAGGCTGCGATCTTCCGGGTGTAATGCTGCCCGTATGCCGAACTTGCGCGAGGGGTTGCTGGAGATTTACGACGATCTCGCAGCCGAGATCGCCCGGGCTGCTCCAGTCTGCGAATTGAGCGGTCGCTGCTGCCGGTTCAAGGAATACGATCACACCCTGTTTATCTCGCGGCCCGAGGCCGAACTCCTGCTGGAGCAGGGCCTCCCTCCGAACGCCGTGGTCGACGAAGCCGGGTGCCCGTTTCAGATCAACGGACTCTGCACGGCCCGCGAGGGGCGGCCGCTGGGTTGCCGGGTGTACTTCTGCGACCCGAATTATGCCGGAGTGGGAGAGACCTTGAGTGAACGGTTCATAACCCGGCTTAAGGAACTGCACGCGGCGACCGAAACCTCGTGGGAGTATGGCCCGTTGCATCGGTTCCTGAAGGAAGCCGAATCGGCCTCTTCCTCGCCGTCCTGAGTTCCCCGGCCGGTTTTCGTGAAGGCGGGGACCTCCGGTTGCCGATCTGGTTGTAGGGATTGGGCAAAGATTGCCGAAATGTCCAGTTGAGTTATTTGCCCTGACGTTGCCGATTTTCAGGTGTTTGCGGTCGAAACTGGGGCAAGACCCGGCCAGACCGAGCCTGGTGTGGCGCGACGTTCCGCAAAGTAATACAGGAAGAACGGTTGCGTCCTGCCGGGGCGGCGGGACGTGGCAGATTTCCTGAAGTCCGCTAGAAGCAGCAATTTCGAAGGAGCGAAAAGACTCGGCTTGACACTAAGTCCCGTTTGGGTTTACAGTTGAGACGCGTTGGGGCCGATTCCAGGGAGAGAATTCGGCGTTCCAGCGATCCCTCGATTGGGAGACCCGAGTCGTGACCAAGAAAGAAATCGTCAAAGCCATTTCCGACGAAATCGGAATGACCCAGTTGAAGACCAAGGAGATCGTGCAGAAGACGTTCGATGCGATCGTCGACACACTGATCGAAGAGAAACGGATCGAGTTGCGCAATTTCGGCGTTTTCGAAGTCAAAAAACGAGCCGCACGGAAAGCCCGCAATCCGCGAACCGGAGACAAGGTTTTCGTGCCCGAGAAATATGTTGTAACGTTCAAGCCCGGCAAGGAGATGGAAGAAAAAGTCCGACAGCTCGAAGAGGCGGCGGCCAAGGCGGCGGTTAGCGACAAGCAGCCGGTCTCAGCTCCTGCACCTGTCGAATCGAGTTCTCCCTGATCCAGCCTCGACAGAGCGATCTTGACTGCCGGATTAAAAATCGAGACAACACGCACCTCCCACCTGTGACGGGGGCCCCGCAGCCCCCAAAAAGCGACCCTCTCCCAGACACACTTGTCACCGATTCGTTCCCGCCCCCGGTGACCGACAACATTCCCTGAAGACAATTCGTTTGTTCGTGGCAAGAGCGCGTCTTCGTGCTGAGCATGTTCGCGCGCTCCTGCTGGCGGCACATCTGTACGGATGGTGCCGTCGTGGGCGTTTTTTCATCATGGAGGAGAGCAATGCGTACAGTCATCTTCGGCGGACTCCTGGCGTCGGCAGTCGCCGCCAACGTCGGATGTATCCTTCCGATCTACTCGTCGAACCCGGACTACCGGGCGCGGCAGTTGATCAACACGTCAGAAAACCTGCGACACATTCCTGAAATCTGGGATCGCACCTGGTTTCTCGATATGCCGGACTTCTGCACCCCGTTCCGCACACACGGCGGCGTGATCTAAGTTCCTGATCCTGAAGGGTCGGCGCAGAGAGCCCGATGCCAGCGGCATCGGCAGGCTGATGCTGCGCCATGGCCTGTGGCGCAGGGCTTTGTTGCCGCGACTGATTCAGGCAGGTACGATGCGCACCGTCATCGCGCGCATCCCCTCCTGCTCGAATTGAATCGTTGTGCCCGCCCTGCAAGTCGAACTGAATCGTCTGAAGCTCGCCAACCCGATCCTCGTGGCGTCGGGGACGTTTGGCTATGCGCGGGAAATGGCGGCGTTCGTCCCGTTTGCCCGGCTGGGCGGAATCATCCCGAAGACGATTACGCCAGAGGCCCGGATGGGCAACCCGCCCCCCCGAACGGTCGAAACTGCCTCGGGCCTCCTGAACTCGATCGGCCTCGATAACGACGGGCTCGAGGCGTTTGTCTCGAAGCACCTCGACTACCTGCTCGGCCTCGGGACAAAAGTGATTGCCAACATCGCCGGCCACGACCGGGACGAATTCGTCCGCATGGCCGCGCGGCTCGACGCCTGTCCGGGACTCGCGGGGCTGGAGTTGAACATCTCATGCCCGAACGTCAGCGGCGGAGTCGATTTTGGAATCGATCCGGCGATGACGGCCTCCGTCGTGCGCGGGGTTCGCGAAGTGTGCCGGTTCCCGGTCCTGGCCAAGCTCACCCCGAACGTGACCGACATCACGGCGATCGCCCAGGCGGCTGCCGAAGCGGGGGCCGACGCGGTCACCCTGGTCAACACCTTCCAGGGCATGGCGATCGACTGGCGGCGCCGCAAACCGATTCTGGGAAACGTCGTCGGGGGCCTCAGCGGACCGGCGATCAAGCCCATGGTCCTGCGGATTGTCTGGCAGGTCGCCCGGAAAGTGAAGGTTCCGATCATTGCCGTCGGCGGGATCGGCAGCATCGATGACGTCATGGAGTTTCTGGTCGCGGGTGCGAGCGCCGTTCAAATCGGCACCGCCAATTTCTACAATCCCACGCTGGCCGGAAGGCTCGTCGACGAGCTCGATGCCGCGCTGGCGTCGGCCGGCTGCCAGAGTGTCGCCGAGATTGTCGGCACGCTCCAGCTTTCCGATGCGGCAAAGTGATGGGACCTTGATGACCGACGAATTCGCAATTCCGAAAACAGAATCCCGCAATTGACCGCAGCCGCGGGCCGGTCTCCGTGAGCCGGCGCCCGGCGATCCTTAAACCAGAAAACCCGAACTGCATTTCATGCGTGTACTTTCCGGTAGCCAGCCGACGGGGCGATTCCACTGGGGCAATTACTTCGGCGCCATTCGCCAGTACATTGCACTCCAGGACAACGAGCAGGCGTTCTACTTCATCGCCGACCTGCACGCGCTGACGACAATTCGCGATCCGAAGGTATTGCATGAATTGAGTATCGAAGCTGCCATCGATTATCTGGCACTGGGGCTCGATCCGAACAAGGCGGCGCTGTTTCTGCAGTCGGATGTGCCCGAAGTCACAGAGCTCACCTGGCTCCTGATGACGGTGACGCCGATGGGGCTGCTCGAAAAATGCCATGCGTATAAAGACAAGGTTTCCAAGGGGTTGCCGTCCGATGCGGGTTTGTTCACGTACCCGGTCCTGATGGCCGCCGACATTCTCCTGTACGACAGCGACGTCGTCCCGGTCGGAGTCGACCAGGTCCAGCACATCGAAGTCACACGCGACGTGGCGCAGAAATTCAATCATCAGTACGGCGAGGTGTTCGTTTTGCCGGCGCCCCGCGTGCTCGATGAAACGGCCAAGGTTCCGGGAACCGACGGCGAAAAAATGTCGAAGAGCTACGGCAACACGATCGAGCTCTTCGAGCCGGAAAAGAGGCTCCGCAAGAAAATCATGGCGATCAAGACCGATTCGACGCCGGTCGAAGCGCCCAAGAACCCCGACACGTGCAGTCTGTTTACGCTCTACAAGCTGTTCGCGACGCCCGATCAGCAAGCGGCCCTCGCGGCCCGGTACCGGGCCGGCGGCATGGGCTACGGCGAAGCGAAGCAGGCGCTGTTTGAGGCGGCGTGGGAGTATTTCGCGGTCGCCCGCCAGAAGCGAGAGCAACTCGCCGCCGACCCCGCGGCGATTCAGGAGATTCTGAAGAACGGTGCCCGGCGCGCCCGCCAGAAAGGAGCCGAGGTTCTGGCCCGCGCCCGGAAAGCTTGCGGGTTGCCTGGATCCTGAGAGTGAACGTCATGCGGTTGCCCCCCGATTCTGATACGCCCGTTGGCCGGCTGGTGGCGTTCGTGCGGTGGGCAATGCTCGGCACGGTGGGGGCGGTGTTGCTGTTCGCCGCCGCAACCCGACTGCCGGATGAATGGCGCCGCCCCGTTCTGACCGCCGTCATCCTGGGCGCGGCAAGTGGCTGGGGATTGGGACTGTGGGGATCCAGACAGGGAATCCGCGCGACAGTTCCGGCGATCCTGGCCGCGTTTCTGATCATTGCCGCCGGTGAGGTGTCGATGACGGTCGGCATCCACCGCCGGGGAGTCGAACAGATGCGCGCTCAGGCCCAGTGGCAGGAGATGGCCGGCGATCCGGTCACGGAAAAACTGCGGGAATTTCTGGCCCATGAACCGGAAGACGAATCTCCCGAAGACCGCGCGAAACGGCTAGATCTGCAAGCTTCCCTCGAACAGGGGGAAGCGAAGCGCCGCGAGCGACTCGCTTACTTTTCATTTTCCGGATACCTGGCGCACCGCATTCCGCCGGCCTGGGGCAAATGGAGCAGCCCCTGGCCCGCCCTGTTCTGGGTCGGCGAGGTGCTCCTCGCGAGTTGCGTGGGGGCCTGGCTCACGCGCCTGACTCTGCGTCAGAATTCCGGACCCTCCACCGATTGGGTCGAATCCTTGCCGGCCTAGCCCGTCGCGGCGCTCGACCCCTTCCACGGGCGAGCCAAAAAATGTACGTTGGATGGCAGTTCACGATTTTGCCTGCCCTGTATGACGGCTGTTTGAAAGACGTTTGACATGCCTCCAGCCTCCGACGGAGTACCCCGTAACCTGACCGGCATGCTGGTCGTCGGCGTCGGGACCGATATCGTCGAGGTCGTGCGCATCGGGCAGATGATCGAGCGGCACGGCGAGGTATTCTTGAATCGCGTCTACACCGACGATGAAATCCGCTACTGCCAGCGACGCAGGGAATACACCCAGCACTACGCAGGGCGCTGGGCCGCGAAGGAAGCGGTCATGAAGACGCTGGGAACCGGTTGGAGCCGCGGCGTTGGCTGGCGCGATATCGAGATCTGTTCCAGCCGCAGCGGAGCGCCGTCAATCCTGCTGCGGGGGGGCGCCCGGGAAATCGCCGACCAGGCCGGAATCTCGGATGTCCTGATCAGCATCTCACACTGTCGTTCGTTCGCCACCGCCACGGCGATCGCCGTGGGGCGGTGATGCGAAAGGCAGATGCCGGCAGGCCGACGACCGACCCCAGGCCCATCCAGCCTTCACCACATTGAATTTTACGGAAGCACACGATGACGCAGCCTCTCGCGAAACGCCTGGCCGAGTACGCCGCCAGTCTGACATTTGAAAAGCTCGACCCGGCGACGGTCCACGAAGTCCGACGGCGGCTCGTTGACACGTTCGCCTGTGCCCTGGGAGCCTACTCGGCTCCGGCCCCGAACGTGGCTCGGGCGATCTGCCGCCGCGTGACCTCGGAACCGGCGGCGACGTATCTGGGGGGAGCCCGGAAAACCCTCCCGGCTCTGGCCGCTTTCTGCAATGGAATTCTATTCCGCTACCTCGACTTCAACGACACCTACCTGTCGCTGGAGCCGGCGCACCCCAGCGACAACCTGGCAGCCGTGCTGGCTGCGGGCGAGGCGGCAGGGCGCTCGGGACGCGAGTTGATCACCGCCGCCGTCCTGGCCTACGAAATTCAATGCCGGTTTTGCGATGCCGCCAGCATCCGCAAAAACGGCTGGGACCACGTCACCTACGGCGCCTTCTCGACGGCGGCCGCCGCAGCCAAACTGTTCGGCCTCGATGCCGAGCGGATTACCCAGGCGCTCAATCTGGCCGGCACTCCCAACGTCACGCTCCGCCAGACCCGGGCCGGCGAACTGTCGGAATGGAAAGGGTGTGCGTTTGCCAACGCGTCGCGCAACGGCGTCTTCGCCGCCATGCTGGCCGCCGAGGGGCTGACGGGACCGGCACCCATCTTCGAAGGGGAAATGGGATTCTTCAAACAGGTCTCGGGCCCGTTTACACCGGCCAAGCTCGGTGGCGAAGTGCCCGGCGACAGCGACTACATGATCAAGAAGACGTCGATCAAGTTCTGGCCCGCCGAGTACCATTCGCAGAGCGCCATTCACGCCGCTCTCGAGCTCCGCCCGCAGATCGGCGACGTCTCACGGATCAAGTCGCTCGACATCTATTCGTTCGATGCGGCGGTCGACATCATCGGCAAAGACCCCGAAAAGTGGCGGCCCCGCACGCGCGAGACAGCCGATCACAGTCTGCCGTATTGCACCGCCGTGGCGCTGACCGACGGCGATGTGACGCTCGAATCCTTCAGCGACGAACGGCTGCGGGACGAAAATCTGCTGGGACTGGTCGCGCGCATCAAGATTCACCGCGATGCGAAGCTGACGGCCCGCTACCCCCGCGGCATTCCCAACCGGCTGGAAGCCACGCTGACCGATGGATCGAAGCTCGTCGCTGAAAACGAGTTCCCGCGCGGCCACGATCAGAATCCGATGACCGATGGCGAAGTCGAAGCGAAATTCCAGCGGCTGGCGGCCCCGCGACTCGGTCCTGCACAAATCCGCAAAATTCTTGACCTCTGCTGGCGATTCGATGAACTCGCTGACGTGGGCGAATTGCTGCAACTCTTTCCGCCCGCTCCGTAAGTAGGACCGGGTGGCCCAGCCGTCCCGCAGGGCGGCTGGGTCGCGCAGCGACAAGATTCTGCGCCATCGGCTTTCAAATGCCATCACCGGTGCGCCGTCGCCAGACGCGATCACACGTTGCCGTCGTCCCGAGAAGACCAGCCGGAAATCGCACGCACGAGTCAGGTTTTGTTCCGGACGAAATGTTGTAGGAGAGCCCAGTTATTGCCGAGCGAACGGTGTCGAATCTTGTCCCGGCTCGCCGGGACCCGGCCGCCCTGCGGGACGGCCGGGCCACCCCTGCACAACGGACGTGCCGCGGCACACGCGTCGCTCCACCGGTGCATTGACGAGTGCGCCGGTGGATGCCATTCTCTTTGACATGCCACGCATTCAGCAGCTCTCTCCCCACGTTGTCAACAAAATCGCCGCCGGCGAAGTGATCGAACGTCCGGCCAGCGTCGTCAAAGAACTCCTCGAAAACAGCGTTGACGCCCTGGCCACCCGCATCGAGGTCGACATCGTCGAGGGGGGGATGGAACTGATCCGGATCGTGGATAACGGCGAAGGGATTCATCCCGACGATCTCCCCCTGGCATTGGCCAGCCACGCCACCAGCAAGCTCCGCGAGGCGGACGACCTGTTCCGCGTGCAGACGCTCGGTTTTCGGGGAGAAGCGCTGGCCTCGATCGCCGAGGTGAGCCGGTTCAAAATCCGCAGCCGCCAGCCCGACGAGACCACGGGCTTTGAAATGGAAGTCGAAATGGGGACTCACGGGCCGGTCCGTCCCTGCGGCGCGCCCGTCGGCACTACGATCGAAGTCCGCGATCTGTTTGCCAGCACCCCGGTCCGCCGGAAATTCCTCAAGCAGCCGGCCACCGAGTTCGGTCACGTCAGCGAGCAGTTCACCAAAATCGCACTGGCACATCCGCGGTTGCACCTGGTGCTGAGGCACAACGACCGCGTCGTCTACGAACTGCCCGCCGTCGAGAAGATCATCGATCGCATCCAGCTTTTTTTCGGGGCGGAACTGGCGCGGCAGTTGATCTGGGTCGAATCGGAATTTCAGCAGGTGCGGCTGTGGGGCTACGTCGGGCATCCGTCGCACAGCAAAGCGACCCGCAAAGGGCAGTACCTGTTTCTCAACGGCCGCTGGATTCAGGATCGCTCCCTGGGGCATGCCCTGTCGGAAGCGTATCGGGGATTGCTGATGGTGGGGCGCAATCCGGTGTCGGTCCTGTTTCTGGAAATGCCGGCTGACCTCGTCGATGTCAACGTGCATCCGACCAAGGCCGAAGTCCGGTTCCGTGAAAGTCAGAAACTGTATCGCCAGTTGCTGTCGACCATTCGCACCAAGTTCCTGGGGATGAACTTGAGCAGCGAATTGCACCTGCGCAGTGGTGCTGCGGCCACCCCGCAGGCGCCGGTCCTCCAGCCGCTGCGGTCGCAGATTGACCCGGCCCGGCAGCAGGAATTGCAGCAGGACCTGGTGGCCTGGGCGCGGGAGCAGTCACGTGACTGGGGGACTCCGGGTTACGAACCGGTTTACCCGCCGCTTCCGGAACCACCGGCGGCGTTCGAGCCCGCCTTCCGCGAGATCACTCCGGCAGAACATTCGAACTGGTCCACGTCGCCGGTCGAGCCCCCCTCGGTGGCTCATTTTCCAGCCGAGAACGGCTCGACGTTCCAGCGAGTCGATGAATCCCACGTTGCTCCACCGGTTGCCGATGTCCAGGGAACGACCGATGTTCGGGCCATGCAGATTCACGACAGCTATCTCGTCGTCGAAACCGAAGAGGGATTGCAGGTCGTCGATCAGCACGCGCTGCATGAGCGGATTCTGTATGAACAGCTTCGCAAGCGGGTGCTCTCGGAATCAATCGAGTCTCAACGGCTGCTGGTTCCGCAACCGGTCGAGCTGTCGACGGCGGAAGCGGCCTTGCTGTCGGAGCATGCCTCCCTGCTGGCGCGGTTCGGATTGTGCCTTGAGGAATTCGGGGCCAATACCGTCCTGGTCACGGCATATCCCGTGATGCTCTCGCGCCTCGACCTGGCCCAGATGGTGCGCGATGCCGCCGCCCAGATTGCCGAATCAGATCGCGATCCTTCGCGCCGGGATCTGCTCGACAGCCTCCTGCACATGATGTCGTGCAAGGCGGCCGTCAAGGCGGGACAACGGCTGGCCCCCGAAGAGATCGACAGCCTGCTGGCTCAGCGGCACCTGATCGACGATGCGCATCACTGTCCGCATGGTCGGCCGACGGCGCTGGTCTTGAGCCGCAACGAACTCGACCGCCAGTTCGGCCGGCTGGGATAAGGCTGACGCTGGCACCTGGGTGGAAAAGACTGTTTCCCAGCCCGCGTTTTGCGATTTTCAGTTCGCAAAACACCTTTTCCTCTTTTCCCTCAGCACGCGATTCGCCATGATAAACGGTTTCTCATTCCGTCAGGGGATGCCTGTGTCGCGTAGAGTGGAATGAGCGTCGCCACGGAACGACACACGTTTGATCGAACCAATGACGGTGCGCCTGCCCGTGAGGCAGGCCCCGTTCACAGCACAACGATCGATCCTGGATTATGATTTGCGTCAGTCTCGGCCGAACGCGGCACAAAATGGTCGCCGCAGAACACAAGGCACTCGCTGCCCGCGGCGCCGAGCTCGTCGAATATCGGCTCGACTGGCTGTCGCACCTCCCCGACATCGGGCGTTTGCTGGTCGACCGGCCGACGCCGGTCGTCGTCACCTGTCGCCGGGCGCGCGATAAGGGGCTGTGGCGCTGGTCCGAAGAGCAGCGGCTGATGGTCTTGCGATCGGCGATCGTCAGCGGCGCCGAGTACGTCGATCTCGAAGAAGACATCGCGGGCTCCATCCGCCGGTTTGGCCCGACCAAGCGGATCGTGAGCCATCACGATTTCGACCAGACCCCCGACAACCTCGAAGAGATTCACTCGCGGCTGCTGAAGCACGATCCCGACGTCGTCAAAATCGTAACGATGGCCAATTCGCCGCAGGACAACGTCCGGGTTCTGCAACTGGCCGCCGGCGCCAAGGTGCCGACGATCGCGTTCTGCATGGGTGAGTTCGGCCTTCCCAGCCGGATCCTTGCCGGCCGCTATGGCGCGCCCTTCACCTACGCCACCTTCAGTGCCGACCGGGCGATGGCCCCGGGGCAGTTGACTTTCGAGGAAATGCGCGACCAGTACCATTACGACCAGATCAACGCGGCGACCGAGGTGTACGGCGTCATTGCCGATCCGGTCGCGCACAGCATGAGCCCGCTGATTCACAATGCGGCGTTCGCCCACGAAAAGCTGAACAAGGTTTATTTGCCGTTCCGCGTCCCGAAGGACGCGCTGCCGCAGACGATCAAGGCGTTCGACTGGCTCCCGGTGCAGGGCTACAGCGTGACCTTGCCCCACAAAGAGGATCTCCTCGGTCTGACTGAAAATTACGACGGCCCCATCCGCGAGATCGGGGCGGCCAACACGCTGTACAAAGGGCCCGGCAGCGCCTGGCGGGCGGCCAATACCGATTACGACGCGGCGCTCGACAGTCTGGTGGATGAACTGGCGAGCGACCCCTCGGCCGGGACCGACGCGCAACTCTCGGCACTGGCCGGCAAGAAAGTCCTGATCCTGGGGGCCGGCGGCGTCGCGCGGGCGATTGCCCACGGAGTCGTGGGACACGGCGGTGTGCTGATGGTTACCAATCGAACCAAGGCCCGTGCCGCCGAGCTGGTCGAACAGCTCGGGTGCCTCCTGATCGAGTGGCAGAACCGCGGCGCCGTCTTCGCCGACGTGCTCATCAACTGCACGTCGGTTGGCATGCATCCCAAGCTTGATGAAACGCCGTTCGCCGAAAACTGGTTGCGCGAGGGAATGGTCGTCTTCGACACGATTTACAATCCCGAGCGGACGCTGCTCATCAAACAGGCGCGGGAACGGGGATGCAGGACGATTACGGGTGTCGACATGTTCGTCGGCCAAGCGGCCCGCCAGTTCAAACTCTTCACTGGCCTCGCAGCGCCGGTCGATGCCATGCGGGAAACGCTCCGCCGGGCGATTTCTGCCGCGAGGGCCGGCTGATGGTGATCACCCTGATCGGGTATCGAGGGAGCGGAAAGACGACAGTGGCCCGGGCGCTGGCCGAACGGCTGGCTTGGGACTGGATCGACGCCGACGCGGTGATCGAGGGAACCGCCGGTCAGACGATTCGCGAGATCTTCGCCGCCGAAGGGGAACCCGGATTTCGCCGCCGCGAGCGATCCGCGCTCGTTGAGCTGCTCACGCGTGACCGGCTGGTCCTGGCCGCCGGCGGAGGCGCTGTCCTGAATCCCGAGACGCGCCGTGACATGCAGGCCGCCGGGCCGGTGGTCTGGTTGCAGGCCTCGGTCCCTGTCCTCGCAGCGCGGATCGCCGCCGACCCGACGACTACCCGGCGCCGTCCGAACCTGGCCGGCGGCGGTACGGATGAAATCGCGAAACTGCTCGGCGAGCGGGAACCCTTGTATCGCGAATCCGCTGCCCACACGATCTGTACAGACGGGCTGTCTGTCGCAGACATCGTCGATCGCATCGCCGCCAGTGCGCTCCTGCCGACGCGAGGTCCCGGGTGAATTTTCTGTCGGTCGAATACGGCGTCGTGCTGGCGGGGCTGTTCGTGATCGGGGCGGTCTTCGGGAGCCTGCTGAACGTCTGCATCTATCGACTGCCGACCGAAGAGCGGTTCTGGAAGGCGCTGCGATATCTCGTTTATCCGCCGTCGCATTGTCCGCGGTGCCAGCAGCGAATCGCCGCGTACGACAATATCCCGATCGCCGGCTGGCTCCTGTTGCGCGGCCGCTGCCGGCACTGCCGGGGAACGATTTCGGCCCGCTATCCGCTGATCGAATTGTTCACCGCGTCGCTGTTTGCCGCCATGTACTGGTTTGAAGTTCCCGACTGGGGCTGGACGGCGCTGACCAACAGTTCGGTTTATCATGCTGCCGGACCAGCGGGTGGGCCAGCGGGGGGCTGGATGTCCCCGGTGTGCCTGTTGCATTGGCGCTATGCGTTCCACATGGTCCTCGTGATCGGGCTCGTCGTGGCCACGTTCATCGATATCGACCTGCGGATCATCCCTGATGCGGTGACGCTGCCGGTGATGGCGATCGGAATCCTCGGCAACTGGCTGGTCGGGCAGCTATACGTGGCTCCGCTCTGGTATCAGACCCCCCCGATGGCGTTTCAAGCCAACGCGTTTGGATTCCTGGCCAAAGACTTTCTCCCGCCAGGCGCGCTGCGCAACGGCATCGTGGGTTTGGCCGGATGGATTGGAGTCCCCGGCTGGATCACGGCTCATCCTCACTGGCACGGACTGGCGCTCAGCCTGGCCGGGATCGTCGTCGGTGGCGGGTGCATCTGGGCCGTGCGGATCGTCGGCCACTGGGCGCTGAAGCGCGAGGCGATGGGGTTTGGAGACGTGGTGCTGATGGCGATGATCGGCAGCTTCATCGGCTGGCAGGGGACGCTGATTGTGTTTGTGCTGGCGCTGGCCTCGGCGGTCGTCGTCGCCGTTCCCCTCTGGCTGGTGTGGCGTGACCACGAGCTTCCGTATGGTCCGTACCTCGCTTTGGGCACTCTCATCCTGCTGATCTCTGCCAGAACGGTCTGGCCCTGGTTCGACAGCCGGGTCTTCGCGATGGGGCCGCTGCTCATCCCGATGGGCCTGTTCATGGCCGTGGCACTGGCCGCCATGCTGTTCACCTGGCGGTGGATTCAGCGCCGGTTCGGCTGGGGAGGGAGTCTGATGCCGGCGGCGGAGGTGGCCCAATGGCTCCCCGGCGATCAACTGGCGTATCTGGCCGGCGAAAACACCGACGACCGGCAGGGGCAATGGCCGCGCCCCGAGTGGCCCGGCCTGCAAACCGGCCGAGGTCAGCTCCACAGCCACGCCTGGCGCTCCGCGACCAACCACCGAACCGGCCACTGGCCCACGCGCGGTCGCTGACGCTGCCGCGCCGTTCGGGCTAGAATCGGAGCATGGGGATCGTCCTGCCAACGCTGGCCGTCGCCTTCGCAGCCTTCTGCGTCTGGCTTGGGGTCCGGGTATTCAATCGGCGGGAGCGGTGGGCGAAATGGACGGCGGTGGGGCTGGTGGTGATGCTCGCGTATCCAATGGGCTTCGGTCCGGCATGCTGGGTCAGCAGTCGAACGGACACGGGCGCGGGCCTCGTTGCCTTCGTCTATCAACCAGTGATCAGGATCATCTTCGAACCAGCAGCGCCGGATTCGCTTGTTAACGGGATCGTGAAATACGGAGAGTTGCTGTCGGCTCCGGGCTGGATGTTTTCCGCGTCGGGCCACCCCGATCATCTGGACGGCGACGGGCACAGCACCTATCGATGCCATTGGAGAGTCGTCCTCTGAGGCACCCGCGTCTGTGACGCGGCGAAGAGGCAAGCTCGACGCAGGCCGATCGTGCTACGCATCCAGGTCGGGGCATTGATGGACGTCCCGAGGATGCCTACTTTCGGACACCCCCCGGCAGTTGGAGTTCAGGCTTCAGCCTGCGCAGTTTGAACCCCAATCACACAATTGCATCCACCGGGTGCCAAAGCAGCTCTCTGCGGGTAAAATCCTGTGAACAACATCCAGCGGCACAGGCTGAAGCCTGAACTCCAGCACCTCGCTGGAGTGCCCGGGTCGGGCTACAAGTCGGAAGGAGTCAAACCGGTATGCTTGGCGATTCGAGTCAGCATGCGCGGGCCAATTTCGACGCTGTCGTGAAAGGCAAAAATATAATCTGCCCAGCCCACGCGCTCCAGAATCTTGTGGGATCCGCCCGACTGCCGTTTGATGCTCCAGCCGATACGCAGTAAGGTGGCCAGTACCAGCCTGGCTTTCGTCGCTGGCCACTGACTCAGGGTGTCACCGCAAAGACCGGGCCCATGTTCGGAACCGGATCGCCGTGCTCGAGGCGATCAGCAAGGACTCGCAATGACAGCGCTTTGGCGGCGTCGATGGCGCCCTGCCGCGTGGGAGCATAGGTCAGCACTCCCGGAAGTTCCGTCACTTCGGCTAACCAGCGACCGTCAACTTCTTGCTCGACTTCGATCGTTAACGGCACGATTTTGATACCTCGCCAGACCAGGATCGACTTCAATTCGATAACTCGATCGAATTCCGTTCCCCGGCTTGATTCTATCCTACGACGCAATGCGTCGAAAGACGAATTCTGCCGAGCATTCGCTCAGGCGCCGGCGGCTGTGACGCGGCGAAGAGGCAAGCTTGATGCAGGCCGATCGCGCTAAAGCCGGTACGACGTGATCCCGATCTGCTCCAGGATGCCCCCCGGCGCACCCCCGCGGACTGCCTCCGGCCGGATTTCCACGATCTTGTTGCCGCGAACCGTATAGAAGAAATAGTGCTCTGGAATCTGCACACTTCTCAGTGTGGCCGGCACCGGCTCAAGACCGGGTAAGGCGAATGTCCCGGTGTGCGTTCCTGCCTGCCGCCATTTGATCGCGATCGTGGCACCGCGCGGCTCCGGCGGGGCATGCTCGTAGTGCCAGTCCGGAAACCCGGTGTAGAGTGCCCGGAGCATTTCCAGGAACTGGTCCTTCGTCAATGTCTTCATCGGCGTGACGAACGCCAGATCATCAGAGACCGTCTCGGCGATCGTATCGACGTCGTGACTTATCAGGCCTTCCATATACGCCCGGATGACGGGGGGAATTGCAGTCTCCATCGCCAAAGTCCTCGCTGGTGCCCCGAGGGAAAGGTATCTAACACTATCCCAGGGAGCCCGAATGACTTACCTGACATTAACTGAGAGTTACCTTGTTTAACCCCGAGCCAACGGCGAGGCCCCAGTGCGACAGGGCGTCGGACCACCGCGATTTGCGGCGGTGCCCGGCTCCGGGTTAAACAATCTGACGCAATGTCCTCAGGGAGCAGCATCCATCTGGCCGACGCACCAAATCGATTTTCGATCAAATTGCTATGTGTATATACCTTTGCCCCGACGGAGAGCGAATACGCGCGCGGCCCGGTTGACGTTGTCAGCCGTCGCGGCGCAGGTGCTGGACCCAGGCCGGGGGAACATTCACGAACACCCAGTCGCGGCGGAAGCGGTGCTTGCCGAGATACTCCTGCAGCACCCCCTCGAGTTCGCCGAGCCGCTCGCGCCCAGCCCGGTTCGAGACCGCCTTCCGCAAGGGGCGCATATACATGTATTCGAAATACGACAGCACCCCCCCCGGCGCCAATAGTTCGAAGAATACGCCGAAGATCCGACGGACCAGATCCGGCGGAAAATTATTGAACGGCAGCCCGCAGACGATGAATTCGTACGGCGCGTCGTATCGAAAGTCTTCGATCGCGCACTGGTGCACGGCCGAGCGATCGGCGACGCGGCGAAACTCGGGATCGTCTTCGAAGCGACGCTGCAGGACGCCGACGAACGTCTCGTTGAGTTCCACCAGATCGAAGCGGTCCTCCGGCTTGATGAGTTTCACGAGCCTGCGCGTGACGGCACCGGTCCCCGGTCCGACTTCGAGCAGGCGCGCCTTTCCCGGATGGTGCTCGAAGGGGCGCGCCAGTGCCCGCGCGAGAAAGCGGCTGCTGGGAGCGACCGCCCCCGTCGTCTGAAACCGCCTCCGGTACTGGCGAAAAAACTCGACGTGCTCACCGAGGAACTGCTTCATTTATTTCAAGGCCTCGAACGCCGCCTTGCGTTCCGCGGCGCCGGTTTGCATCTGTTCGACAATGTCGAACCCGGCGACCTGATTCCACAGCTTGAGCAGTTCGGAATAGACCGGGCCGACGCGGCCATCGCCGATGGCGCGCTGATTGACCCGCGTCACCGGCAGCAGGCAGTAGGGGGTGGACGACGTGAACGCTTCGTCGGCGTTGATCACGTCGTAGGTCTGGAAATCCTGGTGCTCCAGCCGGATGTCGAGCCGCTCGACGAGTTCCGAGACGACGACCTGGCTGATTCCCTGGAGCGTATTGCGGCCCGTGGGCGTGATGATCTTCCCCGAGCGCACGATGAAGAAATTCGCCGTGCTTGTTTCGGTGATGTTTCCCTGCAGGTCGAGCAACAAAGCGATCGCCTTGGGATCGACGAGCCGCGCCTGTTCGTCGGCCAGATACCAGTGCATCCGGCTGCGGGCCTTGATCTTGGGATCGAGGCATTCGGGGGGGAGGTGCCGGATGCTGGGGGTGACCACGTGCTGGCCGGTGACATATTTTTCCGACCACAACTCGAAAGGGAGCGGAAAAGTGTGCACGCAGACCGTGGGCTTGCGGTGCGAGGCCTGGCCGTCCAGACCGGTATAGATCAGGCTGGTCCCCGCCGTGACGAACATCGAGACCCCCAGGTCGTGATTCGCCGGGATCAGGCGGCCGTTGTGTTCCAATAGTTCCAGCACCAGGTCGACGATCGCTTCCCGCGTGAGATCCATCTCGAACCCCACGTGCTTGAGCGACCGGAACAGCCGGTCGACGTGCTCGGGGAGACGGAAGCACTCGTGGCGAAACGTGCGTGCCATTTCGGTGACCGAGGCCCCCATGACCACTCCCATGTCCGAAATCGGCAACATGGTTTGCGAAACGGGAGAAATGCGCCCGTTCAGGTAGGCCAAAGGTTCCGGCATCTTGACACCGCCAGCGTGTTGATGAAGAATCAGTGAAAGTGGGCCGTGGGCGCCTCCAATTGCCGCCACGGCCCGGCGCATTATAGCACCAGTGCCAGCCTTTTCATCCGAGAAGCCACGAGGGTCATTTCATGGCAGCGCGCTTTCTTGCCATCGGTTCCCTGATTGCCTGTGTTGGCCTCTGGACCACGCCGGCGTTCGCCCAGTCTGAAGAAGAAGTGACGAAGGCGCGGGCCAACGGCGTCAAATTCCTCAAGCAGAAGCAGAAGGGGGACGGGAGCTGGGAATTCACCGGCCACGAGGTGGGCATCACCGCGCTGTGTACGATCGCCCTGATCGAAAACGGCGTGCCGCTGACCGACCCGGTGATCCAGAAGGGATATGAGTACGTCAAGAAGAACGCCAACACGCTCAAGAACACGTACGACCTGTCGCTGGTGGTGGTGCTGCTGTCGCGATTTGGCGACCGCCGCGACAGGGGGCAGATTAAAGGGCTTGCCGCCCGACTGATCGCCGGCCAGATGGACAGCGGCGGCTGGCACTACACCTGCCCCGGCCAGGAAATCGACGCCGAGAAAATTCTTCGCGATCCTGCGTCAGGTCCCAAACCCAAAGAGGGCTACGGCGACAACAGTTGCACGCAGTTCGCCGTGCTGGGTTTGTGGGTGGCTTCGCGTTCGGGGGTCAACGTCGAAAAAACGCTGGTGAAGGTGGCGCAGCGGTTTACCAAGAGTCAGACCGACGACGGCGGCTGGCCGTATATGCTCGAGAACGAAACTGGAAAGCTCCCCTCCGGCGAGTCGATGACGGGGGCCGGTTTGTTCTGCCTGGCCGTCGCCCAGGCCAACCAGATTCGCGAAGCGCTCAAGTCAGGGAAGAAGAGTGAAGGGCCGGAAGCCACCGGCAAGTCGCTCCTGGAAAACAAGGTGTTCGCCAAGGGGTTCAAGCGCACGGGAGAATTCGTGAAAGGGCTGCATCCCGGCTCGGCCCGGTATTTCCTGTGGTCGGTCGAGCGCGTCGGCGTTTTGCTGGGGCTCGACAAGATCGGCGACGTCGACTGGTTCCAGCGGGGGGCCGACGGGCTGCTCAAGACTCAGAAAGAAGAAGGGAACTGGCCCAGCGCCTGGGCCGACACCGATAAGGAAGGACTTTCGGATACCTGCTTTGCGATCTTGTTCCTGCGGAAAGCGAATCTGGGGAGCGACATCTCCCGGCTGCTCGAAGGGGAACAGGAGCAGAAATTCAGCATCGTGGGGCGCAAGCCGGCAGCGCGGTTCGACACGCTCGAAGACGCCGTCGGCGCTGCGACGGCTGATGAAACCATTCGCATCGACGGCCCGGGCCCATGGACTGTCGGGCATCTCGAACTGACCAAGAACGTCACGATCCAGGCCGGTTTCGGTTACGCGCCGGTCTTCAAGTTCGAGATCGGGAAAAATCGGCTGGGAATCAAGCTCAAGCCCGAGACCGATCCCAACGGCCGCGACATGGTCCACGTCGCCGCCAACGTGACCCTGGAAGGGGTCAGGCTGCAGATGGATCCTCCCAAGGACTTCAAAAAGCCGGTTCCCTGGCGGGCGATCACGGTCAAATCCGGGTCGCTGCGCCTGCTCAACTGCACTGTTTCCGAGTCGAACAAGCAGGGGACCACGGCGATCGTCGCGGAGGCGCCGTCGAAAATCATCGTCCGCAACTGCCTGTTGATTGGAGGCAAAGCCGGATTGGATCTTGTGGCCGGCGACAAGCAGGATGTCATCATCGATAACTCGGTGATCTTCAGCAATGCGGGGGTTGTGATCTCGAGCGAGACCAAGCCGAAGCAGCCCCCCGAGATCTCGCTGGCGATGTTGAATTCGGTCGTGCACGCCAAGGAGTTCCTCGTGTCGCCGAAGTTCGACGGCACCCTCGACGTTTCGAGTCGCTTGTGCGTCTACCGGGCCGATACGCTCGGGGCGTCATTGCTGCCGAGCGCCACGAGTACCAAGGGGCGCTCGTGGAAGGGGACGCTGAACCTGTACGACCTCAAACAGTGGGTCGGCACGGGTGGCAAAACGGTGGACACGGTGACCGACATCAAGACCTGGACGAAGCTGTGGGGGAACACCGAGTCGGAATCGTTTGCCCGAATCGCCCCGTTCGTGGGACTGCGGCAACTCGGAAATTTCGCGCACGAGTGCAGCCCGCAGGACTGGCAGATGGAATTCCCGGCCGATGCCGACGCAACGCTCCAGCGCTCGCGCACCGGCGTGAACTCGTACCTGGCCGGTCCCGGTCAGCCGTTCGACCAGTATCGGGAGACGATCGCTTATTCCGACTGGCTGAAAGGCCGCCTCGACCTGACAGCGGTCGATGCGCCGACCGGACGGCAGACCGCCGGTCGGTAGTGTTGCCTTTCGCATTGTGCAAGCGACAAGAATATGTAGGGTGGACTTCAGTCCACCCGAATTGTGGCGGCATGGGTTTCAAGGACCGCCAACGCATTCCCCTCGACCTCTGTGAGAGGGTCAGGGTGAGGGCGAGCGTTGCTGAGGAATCGCCGTCTGCACCCCGGATGGGGTGCCATCAATTAGCCGGGGGTTGTCGCGCAGCGACTACCCCCGGAAACGGTTGTTGAAGAAAACTGCACCCTGGAGGGGTGCCAGCAAAGTTGATTGCGCCATGCGTGTCACATTCATGCGACGCGATTTTTGCCTCCCATGCTCTTAGTTGATCAAACGATGCTGCGACCCGCTCCGGGGTCGAACTCAGGTGACGGCCATCGATCCGGGGGTCGTCGCCTGCGCGACGACCCTCGGCTAATTGCTGCGACCCCTACCGGGGTCGATGGAGTGCGCCGCCCGGAAGGAATTTCATTGTGGCGCGCCATCATCCTGGCGAGCGGCCGGCGTCAGCCGGCTGGTTTGCCCCTCCGGCGCTGCTCCAGCGACAGAAACTCGATCGGCAGTGCCGTTGTGCCGGTCAGCGCGAGCTCCGCGAGGGCCTCCCCCAGCACCGACGTGAATTTGAATCCGTGCCCCGAGAACCCGGCCCCGATCGCGACGTTCGCAAACTCCGGATGCCGATCGATGCAGAAGTGGCAGTCGGGCGTCCGGGTGTACATGCAGACCGAGTGGCGGACCGGGAAAGGCTCGATCCCTGGTAGAAATTCCCGCAGGAAATCCGCCACGCGCGACAGATCTCCCGGATGCTGATCGCGGTCAACAGACAGCGGATCGGCGACCGGATCCCCCAGAGTATGCTCGGCGACTTTGATCGACCGGCCGTCGATCCGCGGAAATCCGTAGAACTGCCCCTCCGGCGTTTCGTAAAAAAAGGTCGGAGTCCCGCTGGCCGCGTCAAACTTCCCGTCGTCGGCGAACCAGAAGACCGGTTTGCGAACCACGGAGAGCAGGCTCCGCCAATCGACAGCCCCTGGTCCGTCGGGCGATGCGTCACGCTCCGCTTGCGCGAGCACCTGCGCGGCCCAGGGGCCGGCGGTGATGATGAGACTGGCCGCCGAGTACGTTCCCCTGTCGGTCCTGACGAGCACGCGTTTGCCATCCGACTCCCAGGATACGACCGTTTCGCCTGTCCGCACCTGGGCCTGTGCACCGATGGCTGCCGCCACGTGTGCGGCCACGCAGTCTTCGACGGCGAGATACCCGGCGTCGGGTTCGAAGACGATGCTGAAGTCGTCGGGGAACTGATAGCCGGGAAACCGAAGGCGGGCTGCGGCGGGAGCCATTTGTTCAACCGGCAGATGGTGCAGCCTGGCGGCCAGCAGCGTTCCGGCGACCGACTCGCAGTCGGGTCGGCCGGCGATGAACAGCCCCACCTGGTGCAACAGCTTCGCTTGCGTCTCACGTTCCAGATTCTGCCACAGGTCGTAGGCCCGGTGCAGCAGGGGGACGTAATCGGGATGCTCAAAGTAGGCTTTGCGGATGATTCGCGTTTCGCCGTGCGAACTTCCCCGGTCGTGCGCCACCGAAAACTGCTCAATCCCCAGAACGCGTGCCCCACGCCGGGCCAGGTGATACAGCGCTCCGCTCCCGAAGCCACCGACTCCCAGGACGATGCAATCGAAGGTTTCTGTCACGGCGTTTGCAGTCAGGAATGGAACGAAGATTGGTAGGGCGGACTCCAGTCCACCCTACAAAAACGACGCCCTTTCGCGGAGCGATAGGCGACATTTTGACGGGCGCAGGCGGTCGGGTGCATTATACTGTTCATCGCCCAGATTTCTCTCGGAGCCAAAAATGCGACTGTATCCCTTGCCCGAAGAAACGATTGCCGGAACAGGCCAGGCGCTCAAAGCCGGCCGACGTACGTGTCTGGATGTCGTTCAATCGTGCCTGGTGCAGATCGCCCACTGGGAACCGAGCGTACAAGCCTGGGTCAGCGTCGATCGAGATGGGGCGCTGGGACGGGCCCGGGAACTCGACGCCGAGCTGGCAGTCGGCAATTGGCGCGGGCCGCTGCATGGCATCCCGATCGGCATCAAGGACCTGATCGACGTCGCCGGCTGGCCGACGGCCGCCGGGGCCGAATGGCTGAAGCAGAACATCGCGAAGAGAGACGCGCCGATCGTGGCCCGCCTGCGTGCAGCCGGTGCGATCATTCTGGGCAAAACCGTCACCACGCAATTCGCCTGTTTCGACCCCCCCGCAACCCGCAATCCGTGGAACCTGGAACGAACGCCGGGCGGATCGTCGAGCGGTTCGGCTGCCGCCGTCGCGACCGGCATGTGCCTGGGAGCGATCGGTTCGCAAACCGGAGGCTCGATCACGCGGCCCGCATCGTTCTGCGGCGTCGCGGGCTGCAAGCCGACGTTTGGGCTCGTTCCTGGGGAGGGGGTCTATCCCCTGGCCGCCAGCATGGACCATCCCGGCCCGATTGCGCGGTCGGTTGGCGATCTTGAAATTCTGCTGAGGGTGATCGGCAACCTGCCTGCGGCCGAACCGGCAGCCCGCAGCGCCGTCAGACTGGGCCGGCTGCGCGGCATGTTCGCCGATCGGTCCGAACCCGAGGCGCTGGAAGTCTTCGAAAAAGCACTTGAGTCATTGGCTCGCGCCGGTGCCAGCGTCTGCGACCTGCCGCTCCCCCCGGAATTCGATGACGTTTTGAAATGCCATCGTGTCCTGATCACGAAAGAGGTGGCAGCCCAACACGGTCAGCAGTTCGATCTCCATCGCGCGGGTTATCTCCCCGCCATTCGCGGCCTGATTGAGGAAGGGCTCCAGGTCAAGGAGGCTGATTACGCACGCTGCCGGGAGCATCAGCGCGTTCTCTCCCGCCGGATGGCCGAGCTGATTCCGCCGAGCGACGCCCTGATCTGTCCGGCGACGGTGGGTCCCGCTCCCACGGTTGAAACGACGGGCGATCCGTCGTTCAACGCGCCGTGGAGTTTCACCGGGCAGCCGACGGTCTGCATTCCGAGCGGACTTTCGGCCGATGGCTTGCCACTGGGGCTGCAATTTGTCGGGAAACCCGACGGCGAATCGGGCCTGTTCAGTGCGGCGGCCTGGTGCGAAGGGGTGCTGGCACAAGGCTGGGCTCCGTAAGTGGAGGGTGGCCCGGCCGTCCCGAAGGGCGGCCGGGTCGCGCAGCGACAAGATATCGCGCCATCCGGGTCCAACTGCTCTCACCCGTACGCCGTCGCCGCATGCGGTCCCCTATTGTGGCTGAATCGAGAGTCCCAGGATGAAAGGACAAGCCTGAGCCAGAAGTCCTGCCGAGACAACTCTTATGGGAAAGATCGATTCTTGCAGGGCGAACGGTGTCGAATCTTGTCCCGGCTCGCCGGGACCCAGCCGCCCTGCGGGACGGCTGGGCCACCCCCGTATAACGGATGCACGTGAATTGCGCTCCGCCGTCGCATGACAGTAGCCGCAGGGCGCCAGTTTCGCTATGATTTAGCACGGAAATCAGTGCGTGTGTCTGCCGAATACTCAGGAGAGAAGTCAGGTCCATGGCTAAGAGAACCCGGAATCGTCACGAACTGCGCGAGCAGGCCGATGCAGCGGAAAAGCAGGACAAGGGCGCCGGCGGTGAGGCTGCCGCTGCCGACAAGAAAAAGGTCAAGGACCCCAAGAAGAAGGCTGCCGCCAAGCCCAAGCGCTCCAAGGCGAAAGTCGTCGTTCGCAAGCGGCTGGTCTGGGGAGTCTTCAGCAGCAGCATGAAGGAAGAAGGTCGCTTTCCGTACGGCGAGCGCGAAGCCGCCGAGGCGCGCGCCATGGATCTGGCCGCCCGGCACAAGCGCACCTACTTCGTTCAGCCGATCAAAGAGCCGGTCGTCTTAGACAAAGAGCTGGCAGAAGCCAAGTAGCGTCGATCGTCGGCAGGTCGTCAGGATCTGCGACGACGGGATTGCGGTGGGGATCATTCGTCAAGCATTCGGTGCGGGCAGGAATCTTCGGATTATCTTGTGATGCACAGAACCCGCTGGCTGCTGCTGTCGCTGGGCGTTCTGGCTCTCTGGCCGGGAGCCGCGCTGGCGCAGCGCATGACCGTGCAGGAGCCGTCGTTCGAGACGTTCGGCGCCGGGACGACGGTTTCGGTCCCTGATCGGGGCCGAACCTCGGTCGCCGGAGTCAGCCGCGGTGCGGCATCGCGGTCCACGTTCGGTCCGTTCCGATCGGGAACGAACATGGGGCTGTCGGGTCAGGCGACCAGCAGCGGTGTGGAAGTTCAAATTCACGACATGGCCGAACTCGACCAGCGCGCCCTGGCTGCCGCCGCAAAGTCGCGCAGGGGAAAAGACCAGGCGGTCCTGTCGCGGTCAGCCGACCGGGCCTACGAGACTCTGCAGGCCCGTGCGATTTCACGGGATGTGAAGGAAGAACCGCGGGGTGGGGCTGTAGCGGAGGTGCGAGAGACTCCGGAAACGACGGACAGACCCGCCGCACCGGATGGACCTTCTGTGGAAAAGCTGCTGGCGCGGGCCCAGGAGGCAGAGGCCGCAGGCAAACGAGGCCTCGCTCAAACCTACTTGCGCTCCGCCCGGGATCTGGGATCGAGATCCGCCGAAACCGAATTGGCGCGCATCACCCGGCGCAAACCCTAGAGCCGGCAAAAAAGACAAGACCCGGCCTTCACGCGAAGCCGGGTCTTGTCCCAAGGGTGCGGGCCGCCCGTCAGGCAGCCCGCAAAACGCAAGTTCGTCAATCAGGCCGCACAGGCCGCGAGTCGTTCGGCGAGCTGAATTTTCAGGTAGCGACTCCCGCGCGCGTCATAGAAGTAAACCGTATTGCGATCGGTGACCCAGATGGCCTCCAGCCGCACGCTACGGGGGCCCTGCACCCAGAAATGCAGCCCGCAATCGCGGCCTCCGCGGATCAGAACGGTCTCAGTCAAACTGAACTGATCCTGCAAAATGTTTTCCCGATCGCAGAGCGTTTTATGGACAAAAGCCCGCAAGTCATCCAGGGTGCGGATGGCAAAAAGGCTCTCGGTCATAGTGGGGTTGGTCCTGTTTCCAGTTTGCCGACAAGGTAAATCAGGTTGACTTTTCCGCGGCGACTGTCGTGTTCGACCTCAAAGGTATCGGCTATTTCCAGAGAGCGATTCGCGGGTCATTCCCGATGCTGATTCGACCGGCAACGTGCGAGTCACCGGAGCAACCGGAGCAGGTGGAATGCGTGCGGCCCGACTTCAAGAATCAGATCGCGCGGCGCCGGAATGCACAGGCCAATTGCCGCTGCGGCCCCCTTGCGGTATGTTGATTCCAGCATGTGTTCTGCCGCCCCGATTGGCCGACTGAAGGAGTTTCTGTGCCACTCATCTCACCCGATTCGCTGAATGATTTCGCCAGCGCGATGTTTCAGGCGGCCGGTGTGGGGGAGCACGAGGCTGAGATTTGTGCCCGCAGTCTGGTGGGAGCAAACCTGCGCGGCTACGACTCGCACGGCGTGATGCGCATGCCGTTTTACGTCGCCGCGATTCGCGACGGACGCGTGAAACCGGGAGAGTCTCTGCGAATCGAGCGCGAGACGGCCGCCGCGCTCGTCTGCGACGGAGGCTGGGGGCTGGGCCAGGTTCTGTCGCGAGATCTGATGGACCGCCTGATCGTCAAGGCGCGTGTGACGGGGGTCGCGTGCGGGACGTTGCGGCAGGCGGCGCACATCGGCCGCGTCGGCGAGTACGCCGAGCAGGCCGCCGAGAAGGGAATGGCCGCCATCATCTGCGCCAACGGGCACGGGTCCGGGCAGCGTGTGGCGCCGGTGGGAGGCAAGTCGGGCCGGCTCGGAACCAATCCCCTCAGCATCGGGATGCCGGGGGGAAAGGAGGGTCCGTTCATTCTCGACTTCGGCACCAGCGCCACGGCTGAGGGAAAGGTGCGCGTGAAACGGATCGCCGGCCAGAGTGTGCCGCTGGGTTGGATCCTCGATGCCGACGGCAATCCGACGACCGATCCACACAAGCTGTACGCCGATCCGCCCGGCAGCATCCTGCCGATGGGGGGCGACCAGGCCTACAAGGGTTTCGGTCTGGCGTTCCTGATCGAAATGCTCGCAGGCGGACTCTCGGGAGGGGCCTGTTCGTATCCGGGGGCGCCGGCGCCGGTGGGCAACGACGTTTTGTTTCTGGTGCTCGATCCCGAGCAACTGGGTGGGGAGTCGCACCTGTTGTCGCAGATTTCGGTCCTCGAACCATTTGTGCGCACGACGCCGCGCCGGGAAGGGATCGAAAAGATCACGCTTCCCGGAGATCCGGAACGGCAGTTGCTCTCGAAACGTCTGGAACAGGGAATCCCGCTCGATGACGGAAACTGGGCCGAACTCGTGAAACTGGCAGGTACGTTGAGCGTCAGCGTGCCGGCTGTTTGAATGGGGCTGCTCCAGAATTGATTGCCGACGCAGAATTCCTTCCCCCTATAATGGATGATGGCGGAATCAACTCCCGATGACCCAGTCAGACACACCGCCGCTCCGCATCTCGTTTTCGACGCTCGCCTGTCCCGAATGGACCTGGGCGCAGATCGTCGGCAATGCGGGGATGTTTGCCTACGACGGCATCGAAGTCCGCATGATCTGCGGCGAGACCGATCTCCTCAGTTGCCCGGAATTCTCGGAGTCCGGCCTGGCAGCCAACCTCGATCAGTTGACTCCCTTCCGGCAGACGGTCTGCGGCCTGTCGTCGTCGGTCCGATTCGATCATCTCGATCGGGAAGATCGCGACGAAGACCTGGCGATCGGCAAACTCTACATCGACCTGGCCCGCCGCCTGGGAGCCGGCTTCGTGCGCGTCTTTGGTGATGTCCTGCCGCCAGAAGGCAACGCGGCTTCGCGGCACGCCGTGATCAGAAACATTGCGGCCGGGCTCGACGCACTCGGCGAATATGCCGAATTGCACGCCGGAAAGGTTGATGTGCTGATCGAGACGCATGGCGATTTCGCCGATTCCAACCTGATGCTCGAACTGCTGATGCACGTTCGCAGCCCCCGCGTGGGAGTTCTGTGGGATACGCACCACCCCTGGCGGTTCTTCGACGAACCGGTGGCCGTGACCTACTCCCGGCTCAAGCCCTGGATCCGCCATACGCATTGGAAGGATTCGGTGCGGCACGCGCCGCGCGAATTGTCCGCCGAAGCGGCGGCTGCCGAGGCCCGTGCCAAAGCGACGAATCTTGGTCACCGACCCGCCAGCTATGTGCTGTTCGGGACCGGAGAATTTCCGGCGGCGGAAACGCTGCAACTGCTGCTGGCCGGCGGCTACGACGGCTGGTTCAGTCTCGAATGGGAAAAGGCCTGGCATCCGGATCTGGCGGAGCCGGAAGCCGTGCTCCCCCAGTTTCCCGAAGCCCTGCGCAAACTCGCGTCGCGCCATGAGGACTGATGAGAGGCGGTGAGAGCACGTAGGGTGGACTTCAGTCCACCCTACGTAGACGCGCTTTCGCCGAGCACAAGGATTACAACCGGCGCTACCCGATCTGATCTTTCCCCACCCACTTGCGCAGCACCTCGGGAACGACGATCGATCCGTCGGCCTGCTGATAGTTCTCGAGGATGGCGATGATCGCGCGCGTGACGGCGATCGCCGTGCCGTTGAGCGTGTGAGCGAACTGCGTTCCCTTGGCATCGGGCATCTTGAAACGGGTGCCGAGCCGGCGGGCCTGGTAGTCGGTGCAGTTCGACGCCGACGTGACTTCCCCGAATTCTCCCTGTTCGCCGCGCCCGGGCATCCAGGCTTCGAGATCGTACTTGCGGTAAGCCGGCCCCCCCAGATCGCCGGTGCACGTGTCGATCACGTGGTAGGGGATCTTCAGTCCCTGGAACAACTCTTCTTCCACGCGCACGATTTTGTTGTGCACGTCTTCCGTCTGGTCGGGGCGCGTGAAGGCGAACATCTCGACTTTCGTGAATTGATGGACGCGATAAATCCCGCGCGTCGCCTTGCCGTGCGCCCCCGCTTCAGTCCGAAAGCAGTGCGAGAGTCCCGCCGCCAAAAGCGGCAGTTTCGTGCCGTCCAGAATCTGGTCCTTCTGCGTCCCCCCCAGCGTGATCTCGGCAGTGGCGACCAGGCTGAGATCTGAGCCCTGGATCGAGTAGATCTGCGTCTCGGCGCCGCGGGGATTGAAGCCGATTCCCTCCAGCACGTCGTCGCGCGCGAGATCGGGGGTGGTGTGCAGCGTGAAGCCTTCGGCCATCAGTTTCTGCATGGCGTACTGCACGAGCGCCATCTCGAGCAGCACGGCTTCGTTTTTGAGAAAGTAAAAGCCATGCCCGGCGACTCGCGCCCCGGCTTCGAGGTCGATCAAGTCGTGCTTCTCAGCGAGCGCCACGTGGTCGAGTGGCTTGAAGTTGAACGCTGGCTTCGTCCCCCAGGTGCGAACAACTTTGTTGTCTTCTGCGAGGCGCCCCACCGGCGCGGCCGGGTGGGTCATGTTTGGAATCCGCGCCTGCTCGATGCGTAACGTTCCTTCGAACTCCTTCAGTTCCGTCTCGCGCTGCGAGACGAGTTGACGCAGTTCCTTGCCGCGGGCGATGAGGGTCTGCTTGGCCGTCGCATCCTTTTCTTTGGGGATCTGTGCCGAGACCTCATTCTGCTCGCGCCTGAGCGCGTCGACCTGCGAGATCAGTTCACCGCGCTGATTGCGCAACTTGAGAAACGCGTCGAGATCGACCGAAACTCCCCGATTGCGGCAGTTTTCGGCGACCTGGTCGAGATGATCACAGATGAATTGAAGGTCGAGCATCGAAGGATTTCAGGTTCCGGAACTGCAATTGGGAATATCTGGCTCACGACAGGACACTCAATTCGTGCCAGAGGTGCGCGCTGGCGCGCGTGCCGCGGCGAAAATCGTCCAGGTGAAAATGTTCGTTCGGACCGTGCAGATTGTCGCTGTTCTGCCCCCATCCGAGAAGGAGTGTATCGAGTCCCAACAGGCTCTGGAAGCTTGCCACCACGGGGATCGAGCCTCCCTCGCGGATCATCACCGGCTCGACGCCGAACGCCGAGGCGATCGCTTTTGTCGCCGCCGCCATGTACCTGCTCGTCGGGTCGAACACGAACGCCGGGCAGCCGTGCCACGTGCGGAAATTGAGCTTGGCTCCCCGCGGACACAACTCGCGGAGCCGCGCTTCGAGTCCGGCCGCGACTTTCTCGTGATCCTGGTTCGGCACAAGCCGGCAGGTGATTTTCGCCGTGGCCCACGATGGAATGATCGTCTTCGGTCCTTCACCCTGATATCCCCCGGTGATCCCGTTGACGTCGCAGGTGGGGCGTGCCCAGCGGCGTTCGAGCGTCGTGAACCCCGCCTCTCCGCAGCCCGCTTCGATTCCCAGTTCCTTGAGGAACGCCGGCTCATCGAACGGCAATGCGGCCAGCCGGCGCCGTTCGTCGGCCGACAGAGGCGGGATTGCGTCATAGAACCCCGGAATCTGCACGCGCCCTTCCGCATCGTGCAAGCCGGCGATGAGCCGGGCCAGTACGTTCACGGGGTTGGCGATCGCGCCGCCGAAGACACCGCTGTGCTTGTCCTGGTTGGGGCCGTGCACCGTGACCTCGCAGGCCACGATCCCGCGCAGGCCGTAGGTGATCGCCGGCATGTTTTTCGCGAACTGGCTGGTGTCGCTGATGACGGCGACGTCCGCTTTCAGTCGCGATTTGTTCCCTTCCAGGAACAGGTCCAGATTGTTGCTGCCGACTTCTTCTTCCCCTTCGATTACGAATTTGACGTTCACCGGCAGCGAACCAATCGTTTTCATCCAGGCTTCGATCGATTTCAGATGGGTGAAGACCTGCCCTTTGTCGTCGGTGGCGCCCCGTGCGTAGAGGCAGCCGTCGCGCAGCGTCGGTTCGAAGGGGGGGGTGACCCATTTGTCGAGCGGATCGGGGGGTTGCACGTCGTAGTGCCCGTAGATCAGCACCGTCGGCGCGCCGGGCGCCTTGAGCCACTGGCCGTAGCAGATTGGATGGCCTGCCGTTTCGACCAGTTCCGCCTCGAGCCCCGATTTGCGGAACTGCGCCATGACGAACTCGGCGGCCCGCCGCACGTCCCCTTTGTGCCGCGAGTCGGCACTGACACTCGGGATCCGCAAAAACTCTTTCAGTTCTGCGATTGATCGGTCGGAATTCTCAGCCAGGTATTTGTCGAGTGTTTCCAGCGTATTTGGCATCGTGAGGAATGTTCCGTTGATTGTCTGTGCTATGTAATCAAATCGTACCCGATGATGAAAATAACCGCGTCGACGAGCGCGTGCGAGGCCCACACTCCGTAGAGCGATCCGGTTCGGTTGTAGAGCCAGGCCCAGATCCCGCCGCCGACAGCCACGGCTGCCGACAGCAACAGGCTCCACAGCGTGAACCAGCCGAAGTAGACCGACAGCACGCACACATGATGCGCCATGAACCCCAGGCTCGAGACGAGAATCGCCATTTTGAGCGAAGCCAGCCGTCGCAACTGGGCAAACACGAACCAGCGCCAGTAATACTCTTCCAGCAGCGAATGCACGGCACAGTAAAAGAGGGCCAGAGTGACGTAAGGCCAGAATCCGCGGATACCGATCGCTTCGACCTTTTGTCGGACTTTGATCGCCGCTTCGTCGAAGACGCCCGCCGGCTTGAGCGCGAAATGGTAGAGGATCAGCCCGGCGATGAGGAGGGCGAGGCCCAGCGCCGCCCCGAAGAGTACATCCCGACCTCGCGGCCATTGCCGCTGGATTCGTTGACGTTCGACGAACAGCACCCAGATCACCGGAAACGCGAACTGAATCGTTTTGCCGATCGCATAAGCCCCCTGCTGGCTCCCCGCGGAGGATTGAGCCAGCAGAATGAAATAGACGACCGTGAGGAGTGTCGGGAAGACAAGTGCGAAGACCATCGCGAGCGAATTGCGCCAACGTGAGTTCGGTTCGAGTTCTACCATGTCGGTAAGTTAGTGCTGCGCTGAGTGTTCTGTCGAGGCGTGGCGGATCGTGCCGCCATCCGGCTGTCAAATTGAGGCGTGTTCTGATTTGGCGTAGAATCTCGCTGCGTATCACGCATTGTTCTTCCTCTTCGATTGGAGGCCCTTGATGAAGCTGGCAAAAGCGACAATTCAAGCGTGGTTCTGCCTCTCAGCCATCGTCTGCATCCCCGCATCCGGCACGGCTGACGATGCGCCGCTGCCGAGCACGGTCGCCGACGGAGCCAAACTGGTTTCGGTCTATCAAGACGACCGGTTCTTCGAGGGCCCGGTCTGGGATTCCAAAACGGGCAAACTGTACTTCACGGCGTTTGGCCAGCCCAAGGAAAACACGCAGATCCTGCGGCTCGATGAACCGGGCAAGGTGACAGTCTGGCTCGATAAGACCGAAGGGGTCAACGGCATGTACCTGGCGACCGACGGCCGCCTGCTCGGGGCGCAGGCGTTCGGGCATCGCGTCCTCAGCTTCGCTATCGGTGCCCATGGTCCGTCGGACACGAAAGTCGTTCTGTTCAACGACAAGCTCCACCAGCCCAACGACGTGGCGCAGGCCCCCAACGGAGACATTTATTTCACCGATCCCGACTTTGCCAGCGGACAGACGAGTGCCGTGTACGTCATCACGACGGCCGGCGAGGTGAAAAAAGTCATCCAGGACATGCGCGTGACGAATGGCATCAAGGTGTCCAACGATGGCCGCACGCTGTACGTCGCCGACGATGGTCCCAAAAACTGGCGGTCGTACCCAATTCTTTCCGACGGCACGGTCGGTCCCGGCAAGGTGTTCTTCGATCCGCCGGTGACGAAGGACAAGCGGATCGATCCGGATGGCATGAGCATCGACGATGAGGGCCGGCTGTATCTTTCCGGCAGCGGCGGGGTGTGGGTCGTCGACAAATTCGGCGATTCGCTGGGCCTCATACCGATCCCCGAATTCTGCTCGAACGTGACCTTCGGCGGCCCGGAGGGGAAAACGCTGTACCTCACCTGCTCGAAACAGGTTTACTCCCTGGCCATGAAAGTCCGCGGCGGCCGATCGGCCGGGAAACAATAATTACGATTCTGTAGGTATCTGTTGATTCCCGGTCGGTAACTTCGTTTCCAGGAACGGTCCGCCGGTTCGCCCCGTCATTAATGATGGGATAATGATGGGCATTACGCGTCCGGCAGCCTGCCGCAGCACATCGCGGCGGAAAAGCCGCATTCATCCCGGTTTCAGGAGCGTCGCCATGCGAACTGCACAATTGCTGCTGGCCGCGGTTGGGCTGTGGAGTCTGGTCCCAATCCGGGATCTCGCGGCTGCCGAGCCGGCCAGTTCGCCGCAGGGGCTGGGGCAACTGGTCGTCTTCGATCCCCAATCCGGGGCGTCGGTGCGGCTGAACCTGGCGCGGTACCACGTCAACGTCGTGCTCCATCCCCCCGTGGCTCTCGTGCAGATTGATCAGTCGTTCTACAACCCTTATCCCCAACAGCACGAGGGAACGTTTGTCTTCAACCTCCCCGAAGGGTCGTCGGTCAGCCGGTTTGCGATGTACACCACCCCCGCGCAGTTGATCGAAGGGGAATTGATTGACCGGACGCGGGCGTCAAACATCTATCAGTCGATCGTTGACCGAAAAAAGGATCCGGCGATCCTCGAACAGATCGGTGGCAATCTGTTCCGCATGCGGGTGTTTCCCATTTTCCCGCACGACACCAAGCGGATCCTGCTCGATTACACGGTTCCCGTGATCGAGCAGGAATCGGGAGACTACTCCTTTGAACTGCCGCTGATGTCGGACCTGGAGCCGGTGTGGGACTTCGCGATCACCGGTACGATCCGCGGGCCGACGGTCGCCGGATCGGTGCGCAGCGATTCGCACCCGGCCGTCAAATTCGAACCCTCCGACGAACGCGGGCTCAGATTCGGACTGCGGGAACGAGCGTACCGGCCGCCAACAGCCTTTCGCGTCAACTTCCGGCAGCAACAGGCAGAGAAGATCGCCGTCCGGAGTTTCGTGGCGGCGGCGCCCCAGGGGGCGAAGAACGAAAGTCCCATTCAAGGCGACCAGATCAAGGTTGAGCGCCAGTGCGAATTCCTGGCGACGATCAGCCCGGTGACGGTGGGGATGCAGGCTATCGACCGGGCTGCGGCGGGAACGCCGGTCGATTTCCTGATTCTGGCCGATACGTCGGGCGGGATCGCCAACCGCGACCGTCTGAAGCAGAATGTGCGCGCCATCCTCAAATCGCTGCGTCCGGCAGACCGGTTTCGGCTGGGCTGCGTCGACGTCGATTACCGCCCCCTGACGAAAGACTGGGTGCGCGCCCGAACGGCCGATGCTGAAGCCGCCGCTGCGGCATTGGATCGGGAGATGTTTCTCGGCGAAACGGTGTTCGGGACCTCCTTCGCGACGGCCTTGAAGTCGCTCCCGGCCGAGCCTGGAAATCGGCGGGTTGTCGTGTATGTCGGTGACGGCGCACTTCCGCCGCACCACGCTCCGCCGGCGGAAGTCACAAAACTGCTCGCGCCGTTGTTCTCCCAGACGCATTTGCGATTCTGCGCGATCCTCCAGGACGACGACCCGGCCGGACGCGACTTGATCGAGCAACTGGTTCAATTGTCTGTGGGGCGCATGTTTCGATCCGGGGCCCTCGGCCCGAAAGATCAGCCGGTGCGGTGGATCGAATCCGGCTGCCCGGAATCGGCCAGAATCGTCGCGATCAAAGCGGAGGGAGTCCCGCCGGAGGATCTGTTTGCACCGTCGGCCTGGCATCCTGGTGAAACACTGCGCGTCTTCGGCCGTCGTAAGGGAGCGGGCCCGATGCGCCTCGAACTGACGATCGAACGTGCCGGGAAACCAGAGCGGCACGAATGGAAACTCGATCTGAAAAACGACCCCGACGATATGTTCGTCGGCCGGCTCTGGGCTCAGCGAAAGCTCGATCAACTCAGGGCCCGCGAAGCGACGATTGCGTCCGATTCTTTTCTCACCAGCGAAAACCGGGCCCAAATCGTCGCCCTCTCTCAGGAATGGACGCTCCTGACGTCACACACCGCCTTCCTGGTTCTGGAGCAGGAGTCCGATTACCTGCGGTATGGGATTGTCCGCCACTTGCGGCACCAATACTGGAAGCCGGCCGAGGCAATCGAGGCAATTCCGCTGGCTCCCGAAAGTTTGAATTCCCTGCGGCAAATTCGAATTCCTCGCGGAGAGGTCACCCCCGAGCGATTTGCCGACGCGCTCCGCAACGCGCGCAAGGCGATTGAAAATCGGGCGCCCCAACAGGCATTGCTTTTCCTCCAGGGAGTGGCACAGTCCCGTTCCGCCCTTGATTCACGTGAGTTTGCCGACCTCAAGCAGTCTGCCGACAGCCTGCTGGTGCGCATCGATCTCCTCAGAGAGCTCGGTCCGCATCGGGGTTGGTTCGATCGTTCGAAGCCCATTGGTTTCGATGGTTCTCCATCGACACTGGCCGGGTATTTCGTCCACAGGGGAGGGGCCCCCGGGCCGACCAGCGAGGTGGGACTCCCCGCACTGGATCGCCAGTTTCGCCCGGCGGCAATCGAAATGCCCCTCGACGACTTTCTCGAATGGATCGGAAAGGTCTCGGGGCTCAACATCGTTTTGGATCGGCAGACGCTGACCGACGAGGGAGTCGCTCTCGACCAGCCGATTTCTTTGAGTGGCATTCGCTCGATGTCCATGGCGAACCTGCTGCACCATGTTTTAAAGGGTCCCCGGTTGACGTATCTGATCGACGAGAACGATCTGACCGTGACCACGGCTTCCAAAGCCGGAGAGCGTCTGGAAACGCGGCTCTACCCGATCGGCGACCTGATCGTCTCGACCCGCGCGACCGATCAATCGCTGCTGGTCGATCCGGTCCTCGATCGCGAGTTTCTGGCCTCACGCCGCCTGGAGGAACGACTCGACCGCCGAATTTCGGTCGATTTTCACGACACGCCACTGGACACGGTGCTGTCTGTCTTCAGCGGGGAACTCGGCGACAATCTGATTGTCGACACGATGACCCTCCAGGATGAAGGGGTCGCCCTCGACGCGCCGGTGACGCTGAAAATGCAGAACGTTCCGCTCCGGAAGGCCCTCAAGCAGATTCTCGATCCGATCCAGCTCGACATCACCGTCGGCCACGAAGCGGTGACCGTAACGACGTCGGCAAAAGCTGGTGAAACACTGCAGACCCGTGTCTATCCGGCACTCGGCATCGTCTTCGAGATCTCTGGCAAGCTCGCCCGACAGATGAATCTCAAACCGCCCCAATTCCAGAACGGGCAGCGCGGCGGCATGGGGATGGGTGGAGGCATGATGGGCGGCGGGATGATGGGCGGCATGGGTGGCGGAGGAATGGAGGGCGGTGGCATGGGCGGTGGAATGATGGGACCGGGCGGATTTGTCGGCGGCGACGGACAGGATACGATTGCCTCGACTCCCACGGCCGTTTCGGAATCCGCCGAATCGGGAGACGAACTCCCCGCCAGCGGCGGCGCACAGCCCTCTGATGCCGGCGCCGGTCCGTCCGGCGATCAGACCCCGCAGCGCGACCTGTTTGGCAACCCGGCCGCGACCAGTGATCCGCCAGTCCAGCGTACCGAGTCGTCTCGTCTTCGACAAACCACCGTCACGAGTGTGGTGAACATGATCTCGACGACCATCGCGCCCGATTCCTGGGAGGATCTCAGCGGGCCGGGAAGCATGATGTTTTATCGCGCCGCCTCGGCGCTTGCCGTTCGCCAGACCTACGCCGTCCATCGGGAACTCACGGCATTCCTCGATCAATTGCGAGACCTGCCTCCTCTACCGGGAGGCGAGGCCGGCTATTCGCAGCTCACGATCCCGGAGGTCGGACCGGACGACCACTGGGATTTCACGAGTCTGATGAACATGATTTCGGTGGTCATTGAACCTGATTCGTGGGAAGAACTGTCGGGGCCGGGTTCCATGATGTCCCATCGCCCGCGACTGGCCCTCGCCGTCCGGCAGACGGCCGCGATCCATGGCCAGGTCCGCGAATTCCTCACAATGCTGCGGCGGACGCGCGCTGCGGCGCGGAAGGGTGAACTCTGGAAGCCCGATGAACCGGGAGACAAACCTGGTTCGTTCACAATCTTTCACCTCACTGAGTTCTCGCCTGAATTGAAAGGACCCGAATTGCCTCAACCGTCGGAGGACGTTTTGAGCGCCCTGTCGGTCATTGCCCTCCCGATCGCTGGCGAACAGATCTGGCGATCGACTTCGCTCGATGGCCGGCCGCCGCAGACGACCCTCTTGCGCAGCGACAGGGCCCGCAGTGAATATGAGTTTGACGGGCGGCTGGTGCGCGTTGAAGGAAACGCGGCGGTTGTGGCTTTCCCGGGCCTGGGGCTGGTCGAGCGCGGCGACTGGGGGCGTCAGATTCGACGCCTGGTGGATGGCCGGCTCCCCTGGCTGCCGCACTGGACTGGTCGGGATTTCGCGAAACAGTTCCACGTGAAAGTCGGCGCTCAGGACGGGGATTCGATTCAGTTCCTGCTGGAACTGCCGGGAGGCACGGAAGGGGATCGGATCGCCATGACAATCAGCCGCAAAGACGGATTGCCCACCCACTGGGAAGGCCGGCTCGATGGTCGATTGGCGCTAGCACTCAAATTCTCGAATCGCTTTCAGGTCGGCGATCGATCGATCTGGAAAACGGTCGTTGCCGAAGACGCCGAAGGGCGCGAACTGGAGCGCTGGGAACTGACTCAGTATGCTCCGCTCGCGGCGCCCATCGGAGCGCTCGACGCAGGCTGGTCCGACTACATCTCGTTCGATCAGCGCGAACAGCCGGGACCTCTCGTTCCGCCGCTCGTCAAGGCCGTGCAGGCTCTGCGGAAGCGAGATTTGTCGACCGCCGATAAATTGCTGACTTTGGCGTTGGAACGCCAGCCGGACCAACCGCTGCTGTTGTTCCTCAAAGCGGTCAGCCTGGCCCAGCGCGAGGCAGACGCGCACGCGGAACTCGTCGATCTCTTGAAGCGCGTGGCGCTGTCGGGTCGGGTCGATCTCTTACCGCCGATTGCCGACGGCTCGATGGGAACGCTCGAGGGCAGTCTGCGGTACGAGATCCTCCTGGAACAGCCGGTTGCGTCGCGGCGGCCTTCCGACTGGGACAATCTGGCTCTGGCGGCGCTGCGCGCCGGGAAGACGGAGGAGTCCATTGCGCACCTCCAGGCGGCGATCCGGCAGGCTGGAACCGCAGAGGATGACGCAGAACGTGAACGGCGGCTCGTGCGGCAACTGCTCCAGGCCGGTCGCACCGAGGAGGCCGTCTCGCTGGCTAAGTCCAGGGCTGAGCGCGAGGGAGTTGCGCCGGAGCAGGTCATGGCGCTGGCGGAGGATCTGCATCGTGCGCAAGTATCCACCGAAGCCAGCGAATTGATCCAGCAGGCATTGGCGCATCGCGATGTCACCGGCGAACGTCGCCTGGACTTCTTGCTGCGGCGCGCCGGATTGGAATCGGGAATCACCCGCTGGCGAACCCTGCTCGAAGCGATCGCTGCCGTGCCGGCAGAATCTCACCGGCGTTCGGCCATCGTTGAATCGCTGCTGGCAGAGTTCACGTCCGACGACACGGCCGATCATGCCGGGCTCGTCGCCCGTGAAGCCCGCGACGACGCAGTCCGGACGGCGCTGTGGCTGAAACAGGCGGATCTCGATGTGGCCCAGAGCAAACCTGCCGAGGCAGCCGAGATTGCGTGGATGCTCTACGAGAGTCACCTGTTGCCGTCCCAGCGAATCGAATGGCTCATGATTCGACTGTACGTCGCCCGCCAGGATCAACGTCTGATTCAAGTGGGGGAGGAGCGTTTGCGTGCGGGCCATCGGATCGGCCAGCCGCTGCTCGACAGTCTGGCCGTGGCCTGGGAAGCGACCGGGCGGATGAATTCGTCCCTGCGGGCGCAGACGAATTCGCGTGATTTCAAGCCGGCCCCGAAGCGTAATGACGCACCCGGCCGCCGCGGACCGGCCCGCGCCGGTATGGGTGGCATGGGGGGCGGTTTCTTTTGAATCCGATTCAGCGAGGAGATTCCCAACTCACCCCGGCTCTCGGGCTCACTGATCGGAACATCAGTTTCCGGCCTCGCGCTCCCGGCCACACCCGCATTGACGCCCGTGGGCTTCAGACCTAGACTGATTTGGAAGAAATCCGGGGCGTAGCTCAGCCTGGCTAGAGCGTCTGGTTTGGGACCAGAAGGTCGCAGGTTCAAATCCTGTCGCCCCGATTTTTGCCGCAGGCAAAAATAGAGCAGGAGAGCAGAGGAGCAGGAGAACAGGTGAAGAATACGGACGACGGAAGATTGTTGATCGGCCGGCTCTCCTGCGGTCTCCTGCTCACCTGATCCCCTGCTCAAGTTCTGCCGTGGAACCTCCTCATGGCCTTCATGTTCGAGAAACTGGAGGTCTACCAGAAAGCGGTCAATCTTGCCGACCAGGTCGCGGCTCTGACTCAAAACTTCCCTCGCGGTTTCGGATTCCTGGCGGACCAGTTAAGCCGCGCCGCTCTTTCGATCGCGACCAATATCGCCGAGGGGAACGGGCGGTTCACGAAACCCGATCGCCGGAATTTCTTCACGATTGCCCGGGGCTCGGCCCAGGAATGCGTGCCACTGCTTGACGTGGCCAGGCGCAGGGGATTGATTGAGCAATCCGATCACGAAGTCATGCGTCATGAACTTGAGATCATCGCCAAGATGATCAGCGGTTTGATCAATGGTCTCGAAAACCGCGAATCCTGACAAATGACACTTCGCTCCCTGGGGAAAGTCCTAATGGTGTTCTGTCGCCCCGATTTTTTCGGCGTCCAGCCGAAAAAATCGAGAGGAGAGGGAGGAAAGTAGAGAGTAGAGCAAGGAAGACAATAGTCCCCTCTCCTCGGTCTCCTCTCGACTTTCTCCTCTCTTCGTCGGGCCACACGTGGCATTCGCCTTCGAGAAGCTGTTCGTCTATCAGAAATCCGTCGACTTCGCGGCGCGACTTTAACGCAAAGGCGGCGCGGCTGCGTCGAATCACGGGGCGCGGCACAGGAGGCCCAGGCCGAGCGAGCCGCCGGTTTTGTTCGATGGGATATTCAGCGCAGCGGAGACGTCCCGGACACTTGCCCCCATCTTGTCGAGGCCGCCAGGCGAGCAATTCGAGGCACTCCTCCTGGGATCGCAAGAAACCGATGATCCGGGAACACCGGGGCACATTAAACCCCGCGGCGCCCTGGATCGACTTCGCCCGACTGCGTGTCTGCACTGGCGGTGCTACTGTGGTGCCTCACCTGCCTCACCGATCATCGCATCGCGCCATACCGTGAGCCGGACATCGTCAAAGCGGTCCTGAGAAAGATCGATGTACATGCCATCGTAGTAGTGGCCGCGCGCGGGACCGAACGCCCCGAGGTTTGTCGGCACGGTTCCATAGCTGAAGTCGTCGCCACCTGTTGCCGCAAAACGCGAATGCCCACCCAGACCATGACCCCCGCCGTATTGATCAGGCACGTTGATACCCCGGAATATACTCTTTACCTTGCCGAACGTACCCTTCACAGCCACCTGCCGGTCAATCGGAGCAGACTGTTCACAATTGACGAGGATCGCCCTTCTGGCGACATTTACATTCTTCTTGAATGTATATTTGATCTGCCGGTAATAAGCGATGTACAGGTGGCCGTGTTTCCCGTTCTCCGAGATGGACTTTCCCGAGATCGGGTTCATGCGATTGTTTCCACCTAACGCGATGTTGATGCCGTAATGCTCGACATTCTCGTTCCCCTTGGTCTCGACAATTCCCTTCATGACCTGGTGGGGAGGGTCGATATCCACGACCGCGTCGGCCGGCTTGACGCCGTGCGTCGCGGCGCCTCGTGGTTCGGGTTCATGTCCCGCCCATAACCAGGTCCAGAATATGCCGAGATTATCGTTCTCAGGAAGGCAAATGAGGACCCGGGCTCCGTGCGAGATCGACCCACAGATGGGTTGACCCAGGCTGGCCCAGGAGACCCAGGGATCCCGATTGACCATCAGGCCGCCCTGGTGAAGCACGAGAAACAGCCGTTTCAGGACATCCGCCTTCCAGGGAGTGCCCGGCTGCGTGATGGCGCCATACCACATGGCCGTGTCCATCTCGAATTGCTGATCGGCCGTCTGGGCTGAGAGGTGCTGGGAAACCCGATCGAACAGGCCCTTGTACTCACCCCGTCCGAGTGTGTCTTCAGGGCGTGTATTCTGATGGGTGAGAACACGATCCTGGTAGGCGTTGGCAGGATTGAAATTTGGCAAAGGATGCGATCCTTTCGTCTGGCGTCATCGAATATGTGGTTGAACGAACCCTTTGGGCCGGCATTTCCAGGGACGGATTATAACACGAGGCGAGACCGAGGGTAACAGTTTACGCGCCGGTCGTGCAGCGGGGGCGCATCCGTTAACCCTACTCGAACGCGTACGCGAACTGGCCACCGTCGACAGTGACCTTCACCGCACTGATTGGCTGGCCTTCGATCATCCGTTTCAGGAATTCGCGCGAGACATCGGGCAGCATCGTGTTCGTGAGGATTGCGTCGATCATGCGGCCCCCCGATTCGCTTTCGGTGCAGCGCGACACGACCAGCTTGACCAGGTCGTCGCTGTATTCGAAGGGAATCTTGTAGCGGGCCTCGACGCGCTTCTTGATGCGCCCCAACTGCAGTTTCACGATCTTCCCCAGCATCTCGTCGCTCAAGGGATAATAGGGAATCGTCACGAGGCGCCCCAGCAGTGCCGGCGGGAACACTTTCAAGAGCGGCGCCCGCAGCGCCTTGGCGATGCCCTCGGGATCGGGCATCAGTTCGGGGTCTTTGCACAGGCCGCCGATTAACTCAGTGCCGGCGTTCGTCGTCAGCAGGATCAGGGTGTTCTTGAAATCGATGAACCGCCCTTCCCCGTCTTCCATAAAGCCCTTGTCGAATACCTGGAAGAAAATCTCGTGGACATCAGGATGCGCCTTTTCGACTTCGTCGAGCAGCACGACCGAATACGGCTTGCGGCGGACCGCCTCGGTCAGCACGCCCCCTTCGCCGTAGCCCACGTAGCCCGGAGGCGCCCCTTTGAGCGTGCTCACGGTGTGCGCTTCCTGGTACTCGCTCATGTTAATCGTGATCAGGTTCTGTTCGCCGCCGTAGAGCGCCTCGGCGAGCGCCAGGGCGGTCTCGGTTTTGCCGACGCCCGAAGTGCCGGCCAGCATGAACACGCCGATCGGCTTCTGAGGGTTATCGAGGCCGGCGCGCGAGGTCTGGATGCGTTTGGCGATCATCTCCATCGCGTGGTCCTGGCCGATCACGCGCTGCGCCAGGAGCGAGGCGACTTTGAGGATCGTTTCGACTTCGTTACGGGCCATGCGGCCGACGGGAATGCCCGTCCAGTCGCCGACGACCGAGGCGACTGCCTGGTAGTCGACAGTCGGCAGGATCAGCGGAGTTTCGCCCTGCAGCGCGGTCAGTTTTTCCTGCACGGCCTGCAACCGCGCCCTGTGGGCGACCCGGTCGTCTTCGCGCTGGGCTTCGGTCCGCGGGTCGGCGGGTGGGGCGGCCGGCGCGGCGGCGGCGGCCGCGGCTTCCAGCGAGCTCCCCGTCCCTTCCACCGGGCGAGTGCCGTCCCGCAGCTTTGATCGCAGGTCGAGCAGTTCGTCGACCAGCGTCCGCTCGGCGGTCCAGCGCGATTCGAGGTCGGCCAGACGCGACTTCTCGGCCGTCAGCAGTTCGTCGGCGTCGGTCTGGCGCTGGCCGATGTCGATACCGATCACCTTCTCGCGTCCGATGATCTCGAGCTCGGTCTGGAGTGCCTCAATGCGTTTGCGGCTGTCGTCGACCTCGGCCGGCGTGGCGTGCAGGCTGATCGCCACGCGTGCGCAGGCAGTGTCGATCAGACTCACGCACTTGTCGGGCAACTGCCGGCCGGGGATGTAGCGGTGCGACAGTTTCACGGCCGCTTCGAGCGCCTCGTCGAGAATCTGCACCTTGTGGTGTTTCTCCATCGTCGAAGCCACTCCCCGCATCATCAGAATCGCCCGCGCTTCGTCGGGCTCGTCGACCTGCACGGTCTGAAACCTGCGCGTGAGGGCCGGGTCTTTCTCGATGTGCTTTTTGTATTCGGCAAAGGTCGTGGCGCCGATCGTGCGGAGGGTACCGCGGGCGAGGGCCGGTTTCAGCAGGTTGGCGGCATCGCCGGTGCCGGCGGCCCCTCCGGCGCCGACCAGGGTGTGCGTTTCATCGATGAAGAGAATGATCGGCTTGGGACTGGCCTGCACTTCGTCGATCACCGACCGCAGGCGCTGTTCGAATTCTCCTTTCATGCTGGCGCCCGCCTGCAACAGGCCCACGTCGAGCGATCGCAGCACCACGTCTTTGAGGCTGGGAGGCACGTCTCCGCGGGCGATCCGCTGTGCGAAACCCTCGACGACGGCGGTCTTGCCGACGCCCGCTTCGCCGACGAGAATCGGATTGTTCTGGCGGCGGCGCATGAGGATGTCGACGACCTGGCGGATTTCGTCGTCGCGGCCGACGATCGGGTCCATCTTGCCGCTGCGGGCCTGCTCGGTGAGATCGACCGTGAACTTCTTGAGCGCTTCCTGCTTGCCCATCTGAGGAGGCGCCATGGCGCCGCTGGCTTCGCCGGGGGCCGCGCCGCCCCCCGCCTGAAACCCGTCGCTGGCCGCCAGGCCGTCTTCGGGCGAGCCCTGGACCACCTCGGTGAATCGCTCGGTCAGCGTGTCGAGGTTGATCTTGGCAAATTCACCGGAGATCGCCTGCAACGCATTGCGGAGCGTCGGCGTCTTGAGGATGCCGACGAGCAGGTAGCCGGTGCGCACCTGCGAATCGCCGAACATCAGCGTCCCGTAGACCCACCCCCGCTCGACGGCTTCTTCGACATGGGATGACAGGTCCGAGATCGAGGTGGAGCCACGCGGGAGGCGATCGAGCGCTTCCGTCATATCCCGCGCCAGACGTCCGGGATCGATGTTGAACTGCTTGATCGCGCGGTGCAGGTCCGAATTCTGCAACTGCAGAATCTGGTTCAGCCAGTGAACGAGCTCGACGTAGGGATTCCCACGCATTTTGCAGAAGACGGTGGCACTTTCGATCCCGCGGTAGGCCAGGCTGTTGAGCTTACCGAACAGGGCGACACGGCTGATCTCTCTCATGGAATCCTCGGTGTTGAACAGAGCTATTGGCGATCCGGGACGGTTTTGGCAATTATTCCGCCCGGAATTCAGGTCTCATCACGGTAAGTCAACTCACGGTCAAGCGACCACCCTTTCGGGATCGAGGGTCAGATCGTCGGCATTGCGATCGGCCGGATACGTACCGATCCACGTCGTCCAGCCGAGACGTCCCGATCGTCCCAATTCCACGGGGAACACCTGCGAACGCTCGAGCACGAGACGCAAATCCCAGGCCAGCTCGTCGCCGATGTAATTGCGGACGATGGCAATGACTGTCGGCAAGACCTTCCCGGCCGGAAGAACGTCTTCATACTCATTGCGTCCGAGCGGACCCAGGACGACGCGGAACTTGTGCTGACAATCCCACACGCGATCCCCCAGCAGCGCCGACTCTCCCAATTTTCCCGTCGTCGGGGAAGTCCCCAATCGGCAGCGACAATCCTCGGGCAACGTCATCCAGTGGACGACGAATTCGTCAACCCGCGCCGGGATCGCTAGCAGCGCGGCCAGCAGCGCCTCTAACCCTTCGGCATTGCGCACCTGGGCGCCGAGTCTTCCGGCGAAATGGAGCTTCGAATGATCGGGCATCGCATCGCGCTGTCGCAGTGCGGGCGATCCAAACCCGCACAGCGCCCCGACGTACAACGCGAATCGATCGGTCTCGGGGCGGTCGAACTGGGCTGTCGGCTCGGCCATGGAGCGGGCCCGGTAAAACAAAGCCACCAGCCGATGCTGGAAGATGTCGAGAAAACGAGCCAGCGTTCGATCTCCCGCGTGATGCACGCGATCGCGTGCATATTCCGTCAGATGCAGAGGGAGTGGCCCATTGGGGCCGAGTAGACCGAAGAAATTGACCGCCAGTCTCCAGGTGCGACGGTCGGCGCCGGGCAGAAACGACGCCAGTGTGGAACCTGCAAAGGTCAACTGGGGATCCTGCGTGAAGCGGACCGGCTCATCGACGGGACGCGGCGCGGCGCCGATGCGGGGACGGTCGCGATTCGCGCATTCCAGACGCCGCAAGGCCTGAAAAAAATCGAATTGATGCGGCGCCCGCTGCAACACTTCATAAAGCGTTACAGTAGAGGTCGCCGTCCGATCCGTACCGGCCATCGAATGACCTCTCCGCGGTCGAGCGTAGTCACGACCGTTTCGGTGAATGAATTCAGTGAGACATACTTCGCGAAGAATTCGTCGAGCACCGCGCCCAGGATGAAGACGCCGCTCCCCTCAAACGACACTTCATCAAAAGTCACGGTGATTTCGAGCCCGCGGCCGCAGGCAATCGGACCGGGGAGGGGCAGCCGCCGGATGATCGGCCGCGCCGCGACTGACACCAACCCCTCAATCTGCTTCCGGAGCGGGGCCTGGCTGGAATCGGCGTAGAGCGTCAGGAGTTCGCGCAAGGCAGCTGCACCCTGGGACTGTTCGTGGTTCACCAGCGACAGGTAATTCAGCGAGAGGTGGCTGATCAGCCGCCAGCAGACCTCCCCTTCGCCGTAAGCCAGCGCCGGCCGCGGACGGGTGGGACCGGCCACGCAACGCACCGACTGCACCGGCGCACTGGTCTCGAGTGTGAAGTCGGTTTTGCCGCGTCCGACCGGCATCTGCAACGGCAGATCGCGATTCGTGCACAGCGCTTCAGGGGCCAGTTGCCGCAGTGTATGCCGGTACGGCCCTTCATTCCCGTCGACGAGGGCCAGGTAGACTTCGCTCCCCACGTAGCTGGCCCGCGGACCGGAGCGCCGCTGACGCGATGACAAAACCCGGGGAAGACGATGGGTGGTGTAGAAGGCGCCGTGATGCACCTGGCCGTTCATCGCGTAAAACGGCAGGAATTCCTGCTCATCCTCCGCCGCAGTACCGTACCCGCGCAGCCGAGTGACCGTATGGACTTCGAAATCCATCGGCCTCGTTCGATCGGGCACCAGATGATATTCTGACGCGCTCTCGCTGAGGTGGATGCGATCGGCCCGCCGCGCGAACAGGTTTACCGCCGGAGTGCAGCCCAGTGCGAAATGCGAGGCGTCGACGACGTTTTCGATGGCCGAGTCGTTGCGGTCCAGCAGGATGAGCAGTTCTATTTCCTCGGACTCACAGCGACGGAAGCCTTCTGACAGTTGTTCCAGTTCAACAAAGAGAAATCGCTGCGGAAGGGTGAAATACTCCTGGAGCAGACGATAGCCCTGAAACGTTCGCGGCGAGTGGGGCAGCAGGGCCTGGGAATCTTCAAATCCACTCCGGCGAATGCACGGACCGGTGCGGACGACTTCCCAGGCAATCGGCCGCTCCACGGGGCGTACGACCAGGGCTACGGCATGAGCCAGCAGCTGTTCGTACAGACGCACCGGAACCTGATCGACTCCGTGCAGATGGAACGCGAGGCGGTCGAGGCTCAACTCATTGAATTTCAAACCGGCCATCGTCCGCAACTTGAGCCGCAGCACCGAGCGAATGGTGGGTGCCCCGGCAATCCGGGGAATCTGGAGCGAGGCGGTTTCGCGAGTCAAATAGTCGGCCTGGGCGACCTCCACAGGCCACAACGTCACCTCGTGGGCCGTACGAAACTCGCACGCAGTCTGATCGTCCGGGCCGACAAGGCTCTTGAGAACCGTCCCGCGCGGCAGCGAAAACCCGTCGGGATTCGCTCCGGCCGCCGGGTCGGTGTGAAACTGGACGACCGCCATCGACGGAATCGGCGCCAGATAGTCGGGGTACACCATTTCCAGCAGATGCTGGCTGAACCGGGGAAACTCTGCGTCGAGCTTGAGCTGGACACGGGCTGCCAGAAATCCGAATCCTTCCAGCAGGCGCTCCACATAGGGATCGGCGCACTCCAATTGTTCCAGCCCGAGCCGGCCGGCGATCTTCGGAAACTCCTCGGCGAACTCAGCACCCATCTCACGGACGTGCTGCAATTCCCGGTTGTAGTACTTCAGCAGTCGTGGATCCATCACTGCGCCCGGTTCAGAAGATATCCGTCAACGGGAAAGTGGGCGCCGGCGTCTCAGCGGGCGTCGAGCACAACGGCGCTTCCGGTCTGAAGATCGATTTCGGTCTTGAGGTACAACTGCAACGGCATCGGCTGCGCCATCAGCTCGCCCTCGATCTGGAATTCGACCGACCGATGGTTGGTCTCATCGGGAGCGTGCACCACGCGAACCTGCACGGACTCGCGCCGGATCCTGGGCTCGTAATTCCAGATGCACTCTCGCAGAAGTCCTTCCAGTGCCGCGGCGTCGAGCCCCGAGACAACGGTTCCGGTCAGTTCGGGAATTCCGAAATTGAGAGTCGAGCGGGCGACCAGTGGAACTTCCGACAAGTCCTCAGAGACGTCGAACCGCGTCGTATTCAGCAGCCAGGCCAGGTCACGGAGCACGGCTTCGCGCAGCCTCCCCAGCGACAAAACCCGCCGGTCCCGCGACTCCTGCTGCTGTCCGGGTTCTTCGTCGGTGAGGCGATCCAGCAACGCCGGCTGGAGACGCTCCTGGGTCGTATGTTCAGCCATGCGACCGCTCCGCAGCCGGTCGGGTATCGTCGCTCTCGGGAACGTCGAAGGTAATCTCGCGGATGTCCATCAGCGCGAACTCATCGACGTCGGTCGCCAGCATCCGCTGCCCCTGCCCGACTGTCGAGCCCGAGCCGTCGTCGATCCAGTCGGTCTTGCGGCCCAGGCGGACGGCATTATCAGAACTCGCCTCCGAACCGGCGTACCGCGTGGGGATCAGGGCCACCGTCTGGCCGCCATTCGTCCAGGTGAACTGAGCCGGCATCCAGACGAAATCGCGCAGGTCCTCGGGCGCGTCGAAATGCAGCTTCTGGATCGTCTGAAACGGCACCCAGTAATACTTGCCGCTGAAGATCGCTTCCAGAACCGGCCCGAGGCGCGGATCGGCATCGGCAATCCATTCGAAGCGCCGCGGCTCCCCCGACGCTGCCGTCAGCAGACCTCCGCTGGCCGGCGCCGCTTCGAAGGCGCGGTCGCGCAATTCCGCCGACTTTTTGACCTGGCCCTGGGTCGCCAGCCGGAACGATTCCAGCAGCAGCGCCAGCCACTCCTGGGGCTCGCCGAAGACCAGTGGCAGACGTTTTCCGGCGAAGACTTCGGTCCGGAACGCCTCACACTGGATGGCTTCGCGGTAGGTCTGCACCATCGCCAGAGCCGCAGCGTCGAGGTCGCCGGCGACGTTGAGTTGATTGAGAGCTCGAGGCCAGTCTCCGAGCACCGACAGGAGCTGAAAGAGAAAAATGCGGTATTTCGCATTGGCGGGTTCGGCGCGCACTTTTTGCTGCAGTTCGGCCAGCGCTTCCGTGAGCTGGCCGGCCGACAACATCTTCTCGGCAAGCATGATGATGTCCCAACTCGAAACGAGGCGACCGAGGAACGGTCGACGGAACTGCCGCTCGCACCGGGAACACGGCCCGAGGAATCGGGCCGTGGAACCCGGAGCGAACAATGCCTACATCGCCACGTTGCCGGCGATATCCCACTTGAAATCGATTGCCGTATCGCCTGTGCCGTCGTCCTTCTGCGGCGTGTATTGGAAGTCGACCTTGGCGAAATTCAAGGAAATGTTTTCCGTCAGTCGATCTTCTCCGCCGCTGCCACCACCCGTGACGGAAGTGATCATGACTTCCGACATCGTGATCTTGATGTATTCGACCGGAGCCTTCCCGCCAGCCTTGCGAACGGTGAGAATGGCCGAATCGAGATGCGTTCCCTGCGCACAGGCCAATTGAAGGTTGACCGTCGATTTATCGGTATATTTCGTCACCGATACGTCCTGCACGTTGACTTTGCCGGATCCGGCGCCGCCTCCCATCTGGGCTGAGCCGGAATTCGACATTCCCCAGCTCCAGGCCAGGACGTCGATCTCCCCTTTGTGAACGGAATCCTTGGACTCACCAGCAATTGACGCGCTATCCGCGAACTTCAAGAACATGTCGACAGCCATCGTGCATCCCTTTGTCTAGTCGAGAATCGTGGTTTGAAATCCCCTGGACATTCTTCAAATCGAACGCAAGCAGCCCACTCCCCCTACGCACCCTTGGCAGACGGGAGTTTCGATACCAGCCGCAGTGACACCGTCAGACCTTCCAACTGATAGTGCGGCCGCAAAAAGAACTTCGCCGCGTAGTAGCCCGGATTTCCCTCGACCTCTTCGACCTGCACTTCAGCGGCAGCCAGCGGCTTCATGGCCTTGGTCGCCTCGCTCGAATGGGCCGGATTTCCGTCAACATACTGCAGAATCCACTTCTGCAGCCACTTCTGCATATCGTCGCGTTCCTTGAACGAGCCGATCTTGTCGCGCACGATGCACTTGAGATAGTGGGCGAAACGACAGGTGGCGAACAGATACGGCAGGCGGGCCGCCAAATTCGAGTTCGCCGTCGCGTCCGGATCGTCATATTCGGCCGGCTTCTGCAGCGACTGGGCGCCGATGAAGGCGGCAAAATCGGAATTCTTGCGGTGGATGAGCGGCATGAAGCCGTTTTTCGCGAGTTCCGCTTCGCGCCGGTCGCTGATGGCGATTTCGGTGGGGCACTTCATATCCACGCCCCCGTCGTCGGTCGGGAACGTATGCACGGGCAACCCTTCCACGGCACCCCCTGACTCGATCCCCCGGATTCGCGAGCACCAGCCGAAGGCCTTGAACGACTGATTGATGTTCGTGGCCATCGCGTATGCCGAATTCGCCCAGGCGAACTTCGAGTGGTCCTGTCCTTCGGTTTCTTCCTCGAAATCGAAATCCTCGACCGGATTGGTTCGAGCACCGTAGGGCAGGCGGGCCAGGAATCGCGGCATTGTCAACCCGATGTAGCGTGCGTCCTCTGAATCCCGCAGGCTGCGCCACGCCGCGTATTCGGGCGTCTGAAAGATCTTCGTCAGATCCCGGGGATTGGCCAATTCCTGCCAGGAATCCATCTGCAGCGTCGAGGGTGCGGCGCCTGAGATAAACGGAGCGTGGCAGGCCGCCGCAATCTGCGCAATCTGGCCCAGCATCTCCACGTCGGGAGCACTGTGATCGAAGTGGTAGTCCCCGACCAGGCAGCCGTACGGTTGGCCGCCAAACTGGCCGTATTCCTCTTCGTAAAGCTTCTTGAAAAACGGACTCTGGTCCCAGGCGGTCCCCTTATACTTCTTGAGGGTCTTTCCCAGTTCCTGCTTCGAGATGTTCATCACGCGGATCTTGAGCATCTCGTCGGTTTCGGTATGCGACACCAGGTGATTCAGGCCGCGCCAGGCCCCTTCCAGCTTCTGGAAGTCTTCATGGTGGATGATCTTGTTGATCTGCTCGGTCAGTTTCTTGTCGATCGAGGCGATCAACGACTGGATCGTCTTGAGCACGTCGTCCGAGACGACGGCGGTGTCCTTCAGGGCCTGTTCGGCCAGAGTCTTCACGGCGGATTCGACCGCCTGCTGGGCCTGGTCGGACTTGGGTTTGAATTCTTTGGTCAGCAGTGCGGAAAAATCACCCGGGCTGGTCGTTGCGGCCGCGGCCTGGGGTTGAGCTTCGTTCTGTGCGTCAGCCATGGAATCGGTCTCCTGTTAGGCGGGCTTCGGATTGTCAGCCGGGGGGGCCGCAGCGCTGTCGGACGCGGCGGCCGGGTTCGGAGCTGATGCGAGCGACTGCAGGAGCGCCGGGTCTTGCAGCACTTTCGCGATCAAATCTTCGGCGCCGGTTTTCCCGTCCATGTAGGTCATCAGGTTCGAGAGTTGCGTGCGCGCTTCCAGCAGCTTATTGAGCGAATCAACCTTGCGGGCGATGGCCGCCGGTGTGAAGTCGTCCATGTTTTCAAACGTAATGTCGACGCTCAGGTTGCCCTCACCCGTCAGCGTGTTCGGGACCTGGAACGCCACGCGAGGCTTCATGGCTTTCATTCGCGAGTCGAAGTTATCGACGTCGATCTCGAGGAACTTCCGATCGGCGGCAGGGGCGAGTGGCTCGGCGGGCTTGCCCGCCAGATCTGCCATCACTCCCATGATGAAGGGAAGCTGAATCTTTTTTTCCGCTCCGTACAACTCCACGTCGTACTCGATCTGCACGCGCGGCGCCCGGTTGCGGGCGATGAATTTCTGGCTGCTTTGCTTGGCCATGAGATGCTCCTAAGAACCAATCGAACTGAAACGTCCCCCATCACTCCGCCGCGGCGCATTGAAACGCCGCCCTCTCCCGTCGCACGCATTGCATCTGCCGGCAATCGCGCGCGAGGCTCGCCCTTAACTGCCTTCCGTTCCCCCGATCGATTTGGCCTGCGCCACAGCCTCCGGCGCAAGGTCCTGAATGATTTCCATAAAACTCAACGATGTCAACCGTTTGGCGCGTTTGAGCAGCAGCGGCAGGGGACTGGATGGTTCATATTGAGCATAATACTCGCACAATTTGTCCAGAACCCGAATCACATCGTCGCGAGACCGAATCTCATCCATCGCCGGAGGAGCGTCCATCTGTGCCTCGCCATTGACCGCGGCGGCAGTCTCACCGGGAGCAGGCTTCTCGACGACCCCTCGACGCAGCAACTGCTCGCCCAGAACTACGGATATCGGTTTTAATAACGCAATCACGGCCTCCAGGCTGGTTGATTGTCCGGCTCCCACCTTTTCGGTCAGGGCCGATTCGAGCGCGCCGATGTGCTCGATCGCCTCCTTCACCCCCCGGGCGTCCGCCTTCAGCTCTTCCAGATCGCAGTCCATGAAGGCCGCTTCGATGGTCACCAGCGTCGGAGGAGGCGGGGCGTCGGCCGGAGGCGCTGGAGCGTCCCCTTTGGCAATCTCAAGGTCCCGGAAATTAAAGCGGCCCAGACTCTTCGAAACGACGAGCGGGACTTTCTTCAGGTAGCGCAGGGTCGTCCCCGAATCGCACAGCGATGCCAGCAAATTGACCCGCTGCGTCGGATCCAGGTTGTCGTCCGGATCCAGACGCGGATGCATCTGTTCCCAGCGCTGTTCCACCAGTTGCCGCATCGCCGCAACGCACGCATTGAAATCCGGCAGGCGTCCGATATTGAGGGCCGCCCGCATCAGCAGCATCAGGACCCGCAGGTCCTTCGTCCGCGCTGTCAATTCGAGCGCTTTCGTCTGAACTTCCTTCCAGTTCGGCTCCTCGGCAGGGACGATCGTCCCTCCGAATTGCTGCTCGGGCTTGCCTTGCGCCGCGCGCTCCATCTCGGCAAAGACGGGATCGTATTCCAGATCGTCTCCGCAGGGAGACTCCGGGGATACTTCGGCCAAAAGGGTTTCGACGGCAATCAGGGGGACCGCGCCTCACTCACGAACAGATGTTGAACCCGCTCAACGACCAGGCGACCGGACGAACGGTAGTCTAAATGCCGTCTGCAATGATAGCAAGCGGTGAAATATCGACGCTTGACGCTTTCAACTTGACGCTGGTAGGCTAGTCCGGGTTGCGTGACACCCCGGGCAGGATTGGAAATCGAGTCCGGAATCCAACTGAGTTCGTGGATATATCGTGCCGGAAGCGATTGCTGTGCCGGTCGAGATCGCTGCAGGCGTCGCCGCCTGTCGTGACCTGCCTGGGTCGGCAGGCGTTCGTAAGTTGAGGCTTGCAATAGCGCGGCGGTCGAAACCTGCGGCAGCCTGCCGGCAGATCAGCGCGGTGATAAAACTCCGGGGTGCGGCGTGTGCTGATGAACCAGGATCTACCCCCGAATTCCGCCGCGGAACCCGCGCCACAGCCCGTGGAAATGCAACTGGGCCAGGCCATCCGCATTGGGCAGTCGTTGCATCGACGGGGATTGTTGCCCGAGGCCGAATCCGTGTACCGGCAGATCCTGTCGGTCGTCCCCGATCAGCTGGAAGCGCTGCATTTTCTGGGGGTGCTGCTGCATCAGGTCGGCCGTTGTGAAGAAGCGGTGAAACTCATCAGGGCGGCTCTTGAGATCGATCCGGGATACGTCGCGGCCCACAACAATCTGGGGAACGTATACAAGGAACAGCGTGAACTGGCCGCTGCCGAGGCGTCGTATCGGCGGGCGATTGAGCTCCAGCCCGACTTTGTCGACGCACACAACAACCTCGCGGCCGTCCTGTCTGACCAGGACCGGTATGACGAAGCAGTCGCCGAGTGCCGCAGAACGATCGAGCTTTCGCCGGAAATGGCCGAACTGACCGCCGGCGCGGGTTCACTGGCCGAGCGCGGCTTGCACGCCGACGCTGCCGATGAGTATCTGCGGGCGATGGCCGTCAAACGGTTTCATGCCGGCGCGATCGAAAGCATGGCCTTTTCGCTGCTGCAGCTGGGGAGACAAGAGGCCGCCGCCGCCTTGTACAGGCGCTGGCTGCAGGTCGAGCCGGACAACCCCCGGCCGCGACACCACCTGGCGGCATGCACCGGTCGCGACGTCCCGGCGCGAGCCTCCGACGCCTATATTCGGACTGTCTTCGACCGCTTCTCGAAGACCTTCGACAAGCGCCTGGGTGAGTTGAAGTACGGCGTTCCCGCCCTCGTGGTCGAGGCCGTGGCTGCCGAACTGGGGCCCGGACAATTGGGGCCGGGGCAATCGCAGCTCGACGTTCTCGATGCCGGCTGCGGAACCGGGCTGTGCTCGGCCGGAATTCGCCCCTTTGCCCGGCGCCTGGTGGGGGTCGATCTCTCGCCGGGCATGTTGGAGAAGGCCCGCTCTCGCGGCGGATATGATGAGCTGTACGAAGCCGAACTGACTGAATTCATGGACCGCGCTCCCGAGGCCTACGATCTGATCATCTCGGCAGATGCCCTGATCTACTTCGGCGACCTGCGAAAAGTCGTCGCCGCGGCGGCACGGTCGCTGCGCCCGGCCGGGTGTCTCGTGGTCACGCTCGAATTGGTGGAGCCGGCCGACGCGGCAGACGGCTTTCGCATTAACAGCCACGGACGTTACAGTCATACGGCAGACCATATCCGGCAGGCGCTGGCCGGGGCGGAGCTCGATCCCCGATCGTTGACCGAGATTTTCTTGCGGATGGAGCATCGTCAGCAGGTCCGGGGTTGGCTTGCCGTCGCCCGCCGGACGTCGTCGACGGACGGCGCCCGTTCCGGCGCCAATGACACAGCCCTGGGCGCATCGCAATTGCAGAAGGATGGCAATGCCGAGTGATCGAGACTTCTCGCTGACGAGCCCCCTCTCGCCCGACCCGCTCCTGTTCTATAAAATGACAGTCGCGGAAGAGCTGGGCCGCATGTTCGAGATTGAACTGGAAATGCTCAGCGAAAAGGGGGACATCGCGCTCAGCGACGTTCTCGGACAGGGATTCACGGTCAGCGTTTTGCTTCCCTCGGGAAGCACCCGATACTTCCACGGCCTGGCCAGCCGATTTGTCCAGGAAGGGTATCGAGGCGGCTACCACGTGTATCGCGCGACGCTGCGTCCCTGGCTCTGGTTCCTGACGCGGAGCGCCGATTGCCGCATCTTTCAAACGATGACGGTCCCCGACATCGTCAAAGCCGTGTTTTCCAACGCGGGCTTTACCGATTACGAGGACCAGCTCAGCGGCACCTACACCGCCTGGGACTACCGCGTTCAATACCGGGAGACCACATTCGCGTTCGTCAGCCGGCTGATGGAGCACGAGGGGATCTATTATTTCTTCAAGCACGAACAGGGCAAACACACCCTGGTCCTGTGCGACGGTCCGAGCTCGCATGCCGCAACGACCGGGTACGCGACGGTTCCGTACTTTCCCCCCAGCGATCGCACTCCCCGCGACGAGCATCTCAATGAATGGCGCGTGTGGCAGGAGGTTCAGCCGGTCAAGACGACGCTCAACGACTACGACTTCACGCGCCCCACCGCCGCGCTGCTCTCGAAGCTCAGCGTCCAGCGGACTCACGGGCAGGCCGCCGGCGAGATCTACGATTACCCCGGCACGTATCAGCAGAGCGCCGATGGGGACAACTACGTCAAAGTGCGGCTGGACGAGCTGAGCTCTGAGTTTGAACAGGCCGGCGGCGGCGGGACTTCGCGCGGCCTGTCCGCCGGGGCGTTGTTCACATTGAGCGGTTATTTCCGGGATGACCAGAATCGCGAGTATCTGATTGTCGAGGGCAAGTGCGAGCTGGCGTCCAACCTGTATGAATCGGGAGACGGGGCGGAGGTCATCCCCTTTCGCTGCCAGTTGCGGGCCATCGCCAGCCAGCAGACCTTTCGCACCGCGCGCACGACTCCCAAATCGCTGGTCCACGGACCGCAGACGGCGGTCGTGGTCGGACCGACGAACAATGAAATCTATACCGACCAGTACGGACGCATCAAAGTGCAGTTCTTCTGGGATCGGGTCGGCACGAAAAACGAGAACAGCTCGTGCTGGGTGCGCGTCGGGCAGAGCTGGGCCGGCAATAAATGGGGGGTGATCTTTCTGCCCCGTGTCGGGCAGGAAGTCATTGTCGATTTTCTGGAAGGGGATCCCGATCAGCCGATCATCACTGGATCGGTCTACAATAACGATCAGATGCCTCCCTACGCGCTCGATGCCAACAAGACGCAGAGCGGGATCAAGACCCGCAGTTCCGCGGGAGCCACCGACACGAACTTCAATGAATTGCGTTTCGAAGACAAGCTGGGCAATGAAGAGGTGTTCTTTCATGCCGAGCGGGACTTCACCCGCGAAGTCGAAAACGACGACGTTTTGTCGGTGGGACTGGAGAAAGACAGCAATGGAAACTTGCAGATCGGGCTGGCCGGCAAGGGCGAAGGCAACCAGACGGTCACGATCTTCAATAACCAGACGCTGACGATCGGCAAAAAAGTTGGCAGCACCGCCCCGGGGGACGGCAGCCAGACGGTCGAAATCTGGAAGAACCAGACGGTGACCATCGGCAAAGGGGGCTCGGATTGCCAGGACGGCAGCCAGACCGCTTCGATCTTCAAAGATCAGACGATTACGATCGGCAATAACCACAGCCTCACGGTCGGCGACTCGAAGGCGGCCGACGGCAGCCAGACCGTCACCATCTGGAAGGCGCGCACCGTGACCCTCAAGACGGGCGACGACACGCTCACCGTGACGCAGGGGAATCAGACCGTGCAGATCAAGGCCGGGGCGAGTTCGCTGGAAGCGATGCAGTCGATTCTGCTGAAGGTGGGCGAGAACAGCATCAAGATTGCGCCCGACGGAATCACGATCAAAGGCACGCTGATCGATATTCAGGGGAGCCTGGGATTCAAGGCTAAAGGCCTCACGACCGATGTTTTGGGGGACGCCGCCGTGACCGTCAAGGGGGGCATCGTCAAGATTAACTGACGATCCGCGAGCATAGGTATCTACGCATCGCAGTTTGAGCCGAATTCAAACATTCTCCCTCCCCCCGTTGTGGGGGAGGGCTGGGGTGGGGGGGGGGCGAGCGTCAATTGACTCTTCCCACCCCCATCCTAACCTTCCCCCATCGAGGGGGAAGGAATCAATTTCGGCAGCTCCAGTTTTGACTTGTGTCGCTACCTATGGTCCGCGAGAGCGCGGCCGGCGATTGGCAGAGTCCGTCGAGGCTGGAATTTCAGCAGGCCCCCGCCTGACGCGCGCGCTGTAAGAATCGGATCAGGCCATCATATTCGTGGTCGTTCCGGGTTGCGTGAACTGGATCACGCCGCCGTAAGCGCAATTGCACATCGAACTGTTCTGCAGACCGGGCATATTGCGGACCAGAACGGTCGGCGAGCCGGGCGCCCAGGGAGCGGGAATCACGGGAACGCAGGGCATGGGTGTCAGGACTCCCAGTGCCGCCGTCGTCGCTGCCGCCACCGTCGGATTTGACAGCGACTGGCACATTCCGAAGGGGGGAATATTTGCGATCGGGATATTGTCCATGATGTTGGCTGCCGGAGGGCCCTGGCCGAGCACCGTCGGCACGGCGACGATCAGCGAGCTGGGAGCCATCCCGAAACTGCACGCCATCATGGCGCCCATCGAAACCTGTTGGGCCATATTCGTCTTTCTGAAACGGGACGCGAATGATCGACGGGAAATCGAGTCAGACCGGCGTCATCGTAACAGTTCATTTTCGACGGGTGAAGCCGGGCCTGTCTGGGGTTGTGGTCCCTTTTGCGTGCGGATCGCACTTTCGCCTGCTCGATCCCATTCGACGTAAGTCGGTTAACGCGCCGTGCTGCGGTTCGAGGCAGCCGGCTCGAATCGTGGACGGCCGGCCCACGAATCGACGGAAGCGAATGAATAATCTATGGATGAATAATTCGGCAAAAGCGCGCACAACAATGGTTTGGTTGTCACTCGCCGTATCTGCCTGATGGAGCGGTCATTAGGACGCTGATCCGCTTCGGATCCCGATCCGCGCAAATTCGCATCGATTTCAGAAATCTGGACGCAACTGAAAACCCAGCAGCGAGTTCCAATGGCGCAACGCGTATTCATTCTGCCGAAAGGTTTATGCATTCGGTTCTGCTGATCCGTTTCTGCCTGCGAAACAGGCGGACTCGTCATTCGATCTGTGACTTACGTCGACGCACCACTCATCGCAGCGAGTTCAATCTGTACCACGACCCAGTCTGGGGCAGGGGGGACATTTGCCTGCGGACCGCACTTCGGGCCGGGGGCGAGGATTTGACAGTTAGTCAGCGAGCGCTGGAATCGGGCGGCGCAAGCAGATCGAGGGGCTTCATCGGTTCAATGATGACGGTCCGGTAAACTCTGGATCGCAAGATCTGGGATCGAACGAGCGCTGCCATCTTATGCTGCTTCACATTTTGGCAGAGGATGGTGCGAGCGCCTTCGGTCGTAATTCCGACGACACGATATTCGACCGGCATCCTGAAAGGCTCAACCATCCCTCGATTTTACCCGGCGGGAGGGGAGGCGGAAATGGGGCTGGAGCGAATTCGACAGAAAGTCTCACGCCGAGGCGCTAAGACACAAAGAGTACGAAGAACCGCGGATGACGCAGATGGACGCGGATCAAGTACGGACGGACGATGCGGAATCCCGGCGCGCCGGGACTGATCTTCACTGATCGATAAGAGTCGATCAGCGAAGACGAGTGTTCTTTCCAGTTCCGAGTTTTCTTCGCGCGGATTGGCAGTCGACCGGGAGCAGGCACGAACCGGGTGAAGTTGCCCATCCGCGGTCATCTGCGTCATCCGCGGTGACCTGTACGTCCTGTTGGCTTTTACGTTCTCGGCGAGTTGGAAACGGCAACACGTCTTCGCGCTCCGGCGCCACCCCGGCTATACTCGCGGCATGAACATCGTCCTCCCGGCCCTGGCCGTCGCGTTCGCAGCGTTCTGCGTCTGGCTGGCAGTCCGGATCTACAATCGGCGGGAGCGCTGGGCGAAGTGGACGCTGGCGGCGATCGTCGGCCTGCCCGTGCTCTACGTCCTGAGCTTTGGGCCGGCGTGTTGGACCAGTGAGCGCACAGGAGTCGGGGCCAGCGCTCTTTCTGCTGCCTATCAGCCGATGCTGCGCGAATGCATGAGCAGATCAGATGCCGGGTCGGCCTTGCATTGGTATGCGCGGGTAGGGACAAGAGGCGGAAACGTTGGGATCAGCAGGAACCAGGCTGACGGATGGCTCATGATTGTTTGGCGACCAATGTTGCAGCTGCATTCCCGCTCCTCGCAACTTGCGTCTCCACTCCAGACAATCCGACAAGTGCAAACTGTACCACTACCCTGTCTGGGGCTGCAGCAGCGCCTGGCGGCCCAGGCTGGCCAGGCTGCATTCCAGGATTTCGGAGATCAGATCCGCGGTCTGCTCGGTTTCCGGCAACGGACCCGATTCATTTCGAATCGTCAGTTGACCGCTCGCCAGCGCGCCTGCCAGGAGCGGTGCGAGCGACGTTCGATCACGAGTGCCGTCCAGGTGCCTGAGCAACTCATGGTCGAGGGCGCCCAATTGGACTCGCTCGTGGCGCAGGTTCGTGACGACCATTCCCCGCTCGGCCTGATACCTGGCGTAGGGGCTGGCTTGCGGGAATTCGGCGACGGTCGCTGCAAAGCGCGGCGGATGGACGCTGATCTCGACGAGCTGTTTCAAATACAGCGACAACAGCAGCTCTCCCACGCCCCCCAGCTCAACCTGCGGCACTTCTCCCGATCCGGATTCGAGGCTTAGCAGCTCTTGCGCTCGATGCGACAGGGATTCACCGGTAAGCGGGGCGGGCCAGGCCCGTTCCAGGGCCGTCAGCACGGCCTTGTGAACGGGTGCCGCCGTCTTGACCGAAGCATTGCCATCGCCTGAGAACTCCCATTCCTCGGGACCTGCGAGGCGGCCTCCCTCGCCGCGGCGCTTCAGCCTCGATGCCACCAGGAAATCATGGAGACGGTCCGGAACGATGTCCCGATCGGGGATCTGATCGGCGTGGCACAACAGCGTCCGCCGAAACGTTCGATTCTTCAGAAAGTCGAGGTACTGTTCGAACTGCACGATATTCGGGCCGACCTTGCCGAGCACCGCGGCGATTTCCGCAGGCACGTCAAACGCCATCATCTCGCTCAAATGGGGTTCGGCCAGGTAGCGCAAGCCCTCGCGTTCCGCGCGGTCGATGAATTCGTGAAAGAACAGTGGCTCGTTGATCTCTTCGAGATGTTCGTGATAGACGTACGAGTCGTTGCACTGGCGCAGGATGCTTATTTCGCGACTGAGGATCGCGTGATACGCAGGATCGATTCCTGAACTGGCCTGGAACAGGAAATCGAGGAGAGCCCGGGCCTGCTCGAGCTGGGTCGATGGATCCGAGAATCGGCGTGCGTGAAATCCCATCATCCGCCGAACCATCCCGCGCATGAACCAGCCCGGGTAGGTGTTGTAGCTCACATACGCGACGCCGCCGGCGGCGAGGTTGCGGCTGCAGACTCGCAGGATGTGATCCTGGACGTCGCGCGGCACCCACGAAAATACCCCGTGGCAGATGACGTAGTCGAAGATTCCCTGCCCGGGGCCGATGGTGTCGATGTTGCCGTGAACCAGTTCGACGTTCCGCAGGCCGAGGCTCGCGATTGTCGAACGGCCTTCTTCGATCTGCCGCTGCGAGAGATCGATTCCCAGAAACCTGGCGCCGGGCAGGGCGACCGCCATCGGGATGAGGTTGCTCCCGCTGGAGCACCCCAGTTCCAGAACACGGCAGGAATCGACTTGCGGAGTCGCCAACCCAAACAGCCGGGCGACCGATGCCAACTGGTCGGGATGTGATTCCCGATAGGGGTTCCCCCAATAGGGGACGACGTCGTAACTTGTGGGGGAATCCACTCAGCGATCCTCGATCGTTGTCCTGGGCGCCTCAGGGCCCTCGCATCGGTAGCTACACATCGCAGGTTGAGCCGAATTCAAACATTCTCCCTCCCCACGTTGTGGGAACCAACGGAGGCCGCCGAGCGAGCGAGGATAAAGGCCGACGGCGGTAGTTCTCCTGCAAAGCGAAGTGGGGGGGGCGAGCGTCAATTGACTCTTCCCACCCCCATCCTAACCTTCCCCCATCGAGGGGGAAGGAATCAATTTCGGCAGCTTCAGTTTTGACTTGTGTAGATACCTATGGGGCCCTCGCCAGGGCATCGTACCGGAAAGCCGCATCCGCCGCGCGGATACGATCGCAGCACCACCGGGATTCGGACCTAAGGCAATTTCAGTTTCAGCGCCGGACCGAAGGGAGTCTGTTCGTCCACAGTAATCTCCAGTTCGGCCTTCCGAATCTTGTTGCGAAAATTCGCTTCGGTCTGCAATTTGAATTTTCCCAGCGGGACCTTGGGGAGCACAAACAGGCCGTCCTGGTCGGTCTTCACCGGCGGAATCGGTTCGGCCGGCTCCGGCGCCGCCGGCTTTTTGTCTGCGGCCTTCTTGTCGCCTGAGCCGGTTGCTGCGGCGCCGGCTTTCGGGTCGCTCTCCACCGGAACGACCCAGACCTTGGCTCCCGGAATCGGCATTTTGTTGTATTCCACGGCCCCTCGCAGGGTAACCCGAATGGCGGCCCGCTGCGCCTCCAGATCCTCTTTCGAGTACAGGGTGACGCTGGTCCGCCCATACTCCCCGACGTTTCCGACCTTGTCGATTCCCCGCACCAGAATCAGATAGGTTCCGGGGGGCATCTTGGCGGTGGCCAGCCGTGCCACCCAACTTCCTGTCGGCGAGAGCGCCGCCGGGAGGGGGGGCGGGTCTTTGACAAATCGCCCGGTCCCTTCCAGGTCGAAAGCCATTTCGACTTTGGCGACGCCGCTGAGCGCGCCGTCGACGACCGTCGCGACGACCTCCACCTCATCACCGTTGACGAGCGGCCGATCCGGCCTGATGGCGACGCCCGTCACCCGCGGCCCGGAGCCGTCCAGGACGATTTCGACCGGAAGGCTCCAGGCGTTCCGGCCCGGGACACTGGCATGCGCCACAATCAGGGCCCGTTGATTGCAGAGCCCTTCCGCCGGAATCTGAACCTGAAAATCCCTGACTTGCGTGTCGATGGCCAGCCGTCCGTCGGGAAAATACCCATTCAACTTCGGTTTGGCCTGCCGGTCGGTCACGAAACGGACGACGTTGTCCCCCGCCAGCTCGCGATCGAGATCCTTGTCGATTCCGATTTCCCAGAAACCGTGGGAATCGGAAAGCACGCCCGCAGGTGCATCAATCTCGACTCCCGCATTCACAAATTGCACAGGACAGGCAAACGCATTCTGCGATTCCGGCAACGTGACACGCACTGCCAGAAAGCCGGTGTCTTCGAAGACCTCTCCTCCCGGCAATCGGGACGAAATCCGATACAGGAAGGCCCGCGGGTAGTCGTCGATGGCAACGGCCAGATGCAGCCCGTCGCCAGCCGCGGGAACCGGAAGCGTAAAGCGCGTCTCGGCCTCTCCCTCGTTCAACTCGCCCACGACCCGGCGGCGCGGCGCGCCCGCCGCAGAGATGTCTCCCAGTTCGCAGCGCACTTTGACCCGCTCGGGCGATACGACATTCGGTCGCCGTCGCACGCTGATGTCGATCACCTGCGCATCGGGGCGGTATTCCACCCGGCACATGACGTAGCGGCGCGGTCGTTGCGGTCCAAATTCGAAGCGCTTGAGGATTTTCGTGCCACTGGCCGGTTCGGTAATGATGAGTAACGCACCGACCGGCAACTCGGCAATTCCGGGTTTCACGTCGGAGGGCGCTTTCTCGGCAGCAGCCGGCTTGTCGAGATCGGGTGGAGGCGGGCCTGTGAACGGGACACCGTGCAGTGCACCGTCCCCCTCGAGTTTGAAACTCGAAACGGCTGCCAGCCGCTGCCCGAGTGAAAAACTTCGCAACAAATCCCCGGCCTGCTCTGCGGGGAGCGTCCCGCCCGGCAGAGCCACGGCAGGACTCCGCTCCAGGGGGTACAGCTCCAGATCGAGGACGCGCGCCGAGCCTCGATTTCGCAGGAGCAGTTGAAAAGCCGTGCGCTGATTCGGAAACGGGTGCAGGATGTAGCCAAACGGAGTCGCCGTCCAGCTCCCTTCCGGCCCCCCCACGACGAGATCGATCGTGTCGGGCGCCGGGATCTGCACCAGGCACTCGTGCCGCACGCTGCCGTCGTCCCCCGTCGCCTTAACGATCAGCTTGGTGGGCCAGGTTCTCGAACCACGGCGGCGAACGACAAATTTCAGGCTGCGTTCCGCCCCCGCCGCCAGACTCAGCGACGGCGGGACGCCCGATCTGGCGATGTCGGTGGGTGTCGCCGGGTCCCGCAAACGTTCGATCTCACCAGCGGCCTGCTTCGGCTCGCGAATGACCGCATAGTCGACGGGCGGGCGCACATCGAGCAAGTCAGGATCGTAATCGACGACGACCCACACGTTCCTGGGCATGCTGCGCAGATTCCGGACGGTCACCAGCAGTTCGCTTTCGGACGACAGCGACAGCGAAAGTTCGCGCTCTCCCGAAAGTTGTATTGAGGGCGCCGGCTGCTGACTCAACTGCGGCACAGGGTTGATTGTGGCGGCAGCCTCGCGATAACGTTCCGCCGACGCTGCCAGAAGCTCCGCATCCGCCGGAGGTGCATCAGGCAATGCCGCGGCCGCGCGACGACTGAGAAAGACCATCAGCTCGCGCCACTCGGCGAGCCGCATCCCGCGAATGAGATCGTCGGCTGACGAACTGCCGCGACCCGTCAACCGCAAGAGCGCCAGCGTGCGGGGCACCCCTCGCAAGGCGCGCGCCACTCTGGCCACCTCGGCGGCCTCCGACGTCCGGGCCTGGAGTCCTGCCTGCATCCGCCCGGTCAACTCCCGGTTCCAGGCCTGCAGCTCCTGCGCGAAGACTCGACAAGCTTCCCACCAGGACGAAATCAATTTGTCGCTCTCGGGATGTGCGGCGCAGTCGCGCTCACAGTTGCGGACCTTCTGGATCTCCTGGGTCAACCGCGCCAGATGCGATCCGTTTCCGGAAGGAACGTCTCCGGGGATCTCCGCCAGTTGTGCCAGGAGCAGTTCCAGCTCGATCTGCTGGCTGAGGCACTGCCGCTGCCGCAACAGGACGATTCGCGGGGCGGTCACCTGCCGACGTATGTCAAGGGGCGCCACTTCGAGCGAGATTTCGCTGATCGCCGCGTCGCGTGCAGTCAGCAATGGCTGGCGAAGGTCCGCTGGAACGAGGGATGTCGCCAGCAGCGACTCGATCTGGGCGATGTCTTCCGGTCCCGAGGGGGAGTCCGCCAGCCGGCGGACGGCATCGGCCGCGGCCGACCGTTCGATCCGCCGCTGCAACTCTTTCAACCGGGCCGACAAGTCGGCGATTTCCGTTCGGTCGCCTGCCTGCTCGATTTCGACCAGATCGCAATAGCGCGCGAGCTCGGTCAGGAAATCGACAATGAGATCAAATTCGGGTCCGGCCGTGTCGGAACGGAGCGCCGCGGCCCGCCGCCAGCGGATGTATTCGGGCGCCCGGACCACCAGATCATTCTTCAGATGCCACGAATCGGCAAAGGAGGTGGCGTGGCGTGCGGCGGACTGATAGGCGGCCAGAGCCGTCTCAAATTCCGCTGCCGCACGACTGGCGCGCGCCGGCTGGACGCCGTCCAGGATCAGCCTTTCTGCAGTGATGCGGCTGCGATCGCCTCGCAGCACGTCGGCACCGATGATGCCTTGTCGACCGAGGCTCAAAACGGCAGTGCGCTCTGCGTTCCGGCGGACGGCAAGTGCTTTCTTCAAGAGCGGCCAGGCGAGATCGGGAATGCCCGCAAACGTCCCCACATCTTTCAGCTCGGCCAGGCGCAGTTCACCGGGTTTGAGCTTGGCCACCCACTCATCGAATCCTGTTCGCTCGTCCTGGACGATGAATTTGTCGAGTGCCGCGCCGAGCTCGGCGTATCCCTCCGGCAGCGGATGGATATTCCGGGCGGCAAGCATTTCGGCCATCGCCAGGGAATCAATCGGCAGGGCGGGGAGCGCCGGGGGCCCCAATTCGCGGGCCAGGCGGGTTCCCAGTCCGGTCCCCGTCCCGGGGAGCACCGGCGGCGTACTGGTAATTCCCCTGAGCGGAGTGACCACGGGAAGCAGGGCATTGCTGACGTCCTGGGGAGAAACGTTGCCGGCCCCTTGCAACAGCACTTCGCAGGCCCGCTGGTGGGCAGCCAGCTCTCTCAGCAGGCGCGGCGCCAGATCGACGGCTGTGACCGACTCGGTATCCCGGACTCGCAGTTTCTCAGAGAAGCGCCAGACTTCCGCCAGCAATTGGTCAGGCGTTGGCGGCGGCTCGGCAGGTGCAGCGGCGTCCTTCGTCCCCGTCTGCGGCTTGTCACCCGCCGATTCGGCTGCTGGCCGGGGCGCCTCGGCAACCGATTCCTGCGGACGGTCCTTCCCCGGCTTGCCACCTGTCGAAGACTGCCGCACAGGAACGATGACGGGAAGCTGCTGCTCTCCGATGCGCGGCCCGCCTCCCCAGTAGAGCCGCGGAGTCTGCGACTCCATTCCGCCCGTCCGGCGATCGACATAACCGGCGACGGCATGCGCGACCCAGGTATGCAGCTCACGGACGTCAATCTGGCGGTCGCCATCCAGGTCGGCGGCGCCCGTCAAACCCTGCTCGGCGAAATAGCCGAACACCGACCTGTGCAGCGAACCGAGAACGTGCGAGCGTTCGAGGGGGCCGTGCGAACACAGGACCCACAGGCTGGAATCGCCCGTACTCTCGACCACGCTTTCCAGCAGACGGGGAAAGTCATTGACCAGCATCCCCTGCTGCGGCAGAACGTCGACATTGCCGGCCTCCAGAATCAGGAGCTTGTGGGCCCGGGTCGAGACTGTGATCTGTTGCAGCAGGTCGGCAACGCGCACGCGGCCGGGGGCGTCCCCCGGCCGGTCGAAATTCCAGCACAAGCGCGCTTCCCCCTCCTCCGAGACGCCCGCGGCGACGATTTCGATCACCGCCACATCGGCGGTTGAAAGATCCGGCTGGACCAGCTTCAGGCCCAGCGAGCGCATGTCGCTCGCGGACCGCCAGCGATCGAGCGTGACGACCGGCTGGCCCGCGTCTTCGAAGATCAGTTGCCGGACGCGCGTCAGAGCGGCCAGTTCAGCGTCGGGAAAGGCGACACCCGGCTGGTCGAAATAACCCGCGACGTTTCCCGACAGGTCGGCCCCGGTCAGAAACAAAAACTGAACGCGAGGATGATCGAAGGGCTGGCGGAGCAGAGACACGAGGCCGGCGACAGACGCGATGACCATCCCGGCGCCGCAGGCGAACCACAGGATCCGCAGCCGGGCCCGCCAGTTCCGCAAGTGCCGCGGTTCGCGTCTCCAGGCGTGACTCGTGTTGCTTACCACGACCATCGCAGTTCGAATGTCAACTGTTCCTGATACCAGCCCGTGGTATTCGTCGCAAAGCCGCTGCTGATCCCGAATTCACAAAGTCCCAGGTCCCCCTTGGGACCCAGCACAAATCGGACACCCGGCTGGATATTCACAAAGCTCGTATTGGCAGAGATAATCTGGCCGCCGGCCGTGGTCGCGGTCCCTCCGCCCACGGTCCAGCCCACCGTTTCCAGCACTGGAATGATAGCGAATGTGTCGCTCTCAAGCAGCACGTGACTGACGCCGATCCCGTAATTGAAGACGTTGCCCGACGCGACGGGATCGCCGCTCAGAGGAATCCAGTACTTGGCCTGACCATGGACGAATGTCCTGGGCGACCAGCGATAGCGGACCAGGACGCCCGGTTCCAGCGAGGTCAGCCCGTTGCTGGTCCCGCGGTTGGTGGCCCCGGTCGGCAGATACGTGCGGAAGATCTGCGTGATCTGCCAGTCCGTTCCGTCCACGATCACCATCTTCGGTGCCAGGGAAATATTGCCGATCCCGGCCCCATCCAGGTTGTTTTCCGGGTGCACGCTGCGCAGCGGGATATCGGTGACGAGCGAAAACCGTTTGCCTCCCGCTTCGTAAATCGCATCGTAGTTCTGATAGTTCACGTTCAGCTCGGGAAGCGGTGGGCCGGTCCCTCCGATTTTCGCCCACAGGTATTCGGCCCGATCGGGCGTGTGCAGATCGAACGCCGACATCGCCTTCAGGCGGAAGTTGTTGGCCGGCTGACTCGTTTCGATTTCGAACGGGGCGAACATCACCCGCTCGTGGCCGATCCCGATGTCCCCATTCGTGTTGTTGAAGTAGCAGAACTTCTTGAGGGGCCCCCAGCAATGACATTCGTCGACCCCCACCGGCGGCGGGCCCGCCAGGGCATATTCTCCACCGGGATCCTGCGGCCAGGGTTCGTCGACGATGAAGCCCTCCGGCGGGAGGGGATCGGCGAACATGTCGGGCGCCGGGATCGGGTCGCTGAGTCCCTGGATCCAGTTAGGACCATCCTGCAGAAACCCTGCCGGCCGGGCCGCCGGCTGCGCCTTGGTCGGCGCCCGGTTGCTGGCCGCCCCCGTGTTGCCAGTCGCCACAGCCTTCCTGTTCGGGCTGACTTCTGTCCGTCGCCCCTGATCCGAAATCGGGCGGCTCGAATTCGACGGCGCAGCGGGCCGATTGACCTGCCGCTGACCGCCTGTGAAGTCCGGGGCAGGGGGAGCGGGCAGTTCGTCCTCGACCGCTTCGTCGTCGATTTCCCGATCGTCCCGGTATCCGGATTGCGCGGTCCGCGAATCAGGCGGCAGGCCCCGGTCGCGGTCGTCGTCGGGAGAAATCGTTTTGGCCCGCGGCACCACGCGCGAGATCGGAACCATGTCAGGAGCGTCTCTGGCAATTCGCGGCGGCCCGCCGCCCACCGACAGCGAACGATCGGGATTGGCGATCGACGTGCCCACACCACGAATCACGGGATAGTCCGCGGCGACAACAGGCCGATTCCAGCAGGGCATGACGGCCAGCAGCGCCAACCCGACGCGCGCGATCCAGAATCTCAGCGACCGGATGCGGTGGCGCACCGGATTCGCTCCTGAGGTTCCCAGGATCGCTTTGCGAGTTGCCTGATTCATGTCCTGACCAGGAAAAACCACGACCGGTCCCAGACGCCTGACGGATGACGACCTGCCAGGCTCCTCGGACCGCCTCGAAAAACCTCAAACAGACCGCTGCATTCTTCGCCCCCCAGCGAATTGATTTCGATCGTTGTAAAGATGGACAGTTTGTACGGATCGCACCGAAAATATCGGCCTTAGGGGCCGTTTACACTTTCATCGACACATATAGAGAAGCCAGTCCAGCTTTCTTGGTGTTAAACCAGGTAATCTGTACCGATTTCTTCAGATTTTACGCCGATCCGGTCGATGAGGAATCTAATGACTGCGCGGAGGGGGCGCGAGTTGTATCTATTACAATTTTCTCACTCCGATTTCCTGTGTTCGATGCCCGTGCAATCCCCACGATTGAGCACACGGTCGCTGATCTGCCTGGCACTGGGGCTGATGGCAACCCTGGGCGCCGGTTGCGCGTCGACGCCTCCGTCGGCGGCGACAGCCTCTGCCGCACCACCCACTTCGGCCACGGCCGGGAACCAGACCATCGTGGCCATTTCCCCCGCCGCCGCGCCGCAGCAGAATCTGCTCGACTTTCTCGGGGTTACGGCGGTCGGCAAGTGCCTCGGCGATTGCGCCACGTGCATCGGTGGCATGCTTCCCAACATCATCCCCGGTTTCAATTCAGGTCTGGGGGAACTGGCAAACATGCCGCCCGTGTTGCCGATCAACGATCCTGCCAACCTGAAGTCGTCGAATCCGGCGGTGGCAGCGGCGGCTGCCGCCAAGCGGGACGAAGATAGTGCGCCGCAGAAAATCGCCGCTCTGGAGTACCTGGCGACTCGCGGTTGTTCGAGTTGCGTCGTCGGCGCCGAAGAGGCGATGTTCTCGGGACTGGAAGATTGCACAGAGTCGGTCCGATTTACCGCGGCCACGGCAATCTACGAGACCGCAGGCAAGCCGTGCCGGGTCTGCAAGGCGGGAACCTGCTGCAGTGCGCGAATCCGACAGAAACTCTGGGACCTGGGTTACAAACTGAATGAGACGACCGGTTGCGCACTCGAGCCCTCACCGCGCGTCCGGCGCCAGGCGCGACTCGCGCTGCGGGCCTGCGGCCCCGATTGCAATTGTCCTCTCCCCACCACGCAAAAACCGACGGAGGGGCCGGATCTCGAGTTGCCGGATCCCGTCATGCCCCGGGAGCCGGCGGCCAAAGCGGAACCCGCCCCGGTCCCCGGCGCGGTCCCGGGGGCGATCCCTGTCGCTCCGCCAGTTCCATCAGCACCTCAGAATCCACTCCCTGAAGCCCGTTCTCAAACGCAGAGCCCCAGCGCCCCTGGTCGTTCGTAATTCAGAAATCCATCGCAAATCTGTGGGCTGGCACAGGCGCGTGATTCGCGTGGACAAGGCAATTCTGGTAGATAAAATGACGCGGCAGGGGGGTTCGATTCGTTGGAGAACGATCCCCCGGCCGCTCACCCTGAAGCCGCAATCCCCGCGACGCCGGCCGCATTTTCGGGCGTCCGGCTCGCGTCGTCCGACACAGCCGCCCGGAGCCTGTTTCCCTTTTCCGATCCGACTCTTTTCGCCGGCCCACAATTCCGGGAAGGCAACCGCGAATGGCACGATCAGCCGAGGGCGAATCCCAGAAATCCCCGTCGCAGTGGCGCACAAGGTCGGCCGCCTCTGCCGCCGGCGATCACAACTGGCAGGAGCAGCGCGCTTTGCTCCGCGGGCGGCAGCCGACGCGGCGACTGACGTTCTGGCGCTACGTCCGGGTGGCCTTGCTCCTCGTTTTCGGCGTGATCGGCGGAGCCGGACTCCTGGCGCTGCTCCTGCATCGGGATGTGCAGTTCCCCTTCGTCGCCGTCGTCAAAACTGCTTATCGCCATTCGTTCTCTCCCAACGCCTGGGCCTGGGAAGACCTCGAATCGCTGCGGTCCGGCGCCGACTCCCTGGATGGCAAGACGATCGACGTCATTGACCTGTCGAACTCCGATCGACCGGTCGAATCTCTGCTGCTGCCGTCAGCCGACGATCGCCGCCAGTTACTGGGACAGGCACGCCGGATCGGCGTCATCGTCTTTTACGTTTCGCTGCATGGGCTGGTTTCCGAAACGGGCGCGGCCTGCGTGGCGACGCCCGACTCGGCGCCGCTGGACTCGGCGACCTGGTTGCCCGTATCGCGGCTGCTGCGACAGATCCGGCAGTGGGATCTCCCCGATCATGTCCACAAGCTGCTGATTCTCGATTGCAATCGGCTGGGCGCGAACTGGAACCTCGGACTGCTCGAAAACACGTTCGCCAGCCGCCTGCAGCAGGCACTCGAAGAAACACCTGTTCCCAACCTGGTCATTTTGAATTCCACCTCGCCGGGAGAAACGGCCTGGGCGTCGCCCGAAATGCGCGGAACCGTGTTCGGGCAGTTTCTGCGACTGGGACTCGCGGGCGCCGCCGATCTGCCCCGCGAAGGGGGCAATCACGATTACCACGTCTCGCTCCGGGAACTGCATCAGTACCTCGTCCATCGCGTCGACAGTTGGGCCGAGGAGAATCGGGCCGCGCGACAGATACCGATGCTGATCCCCAGCGCTCCGGCAGATTACGTTCTGACCTGCACGCTCGACCGGCCTCTGCTCCAGCGACTGATCGCGAAATTCGCCAGCGACGCAGCGGGCGAGGCCACTCTTTCGCGGGGCCAGCTTGATGATTTGTGGACAACCTTCGTCAGCCTGCGCTCCCGCGAGGCCGACTCGCTGGCTCCGCTGGAAATGAGCGACCTGCGCCGGCGGCTCGTCTGGCTGGAACAAGCCTCGCAGGCCGGTGAGGCCTACCGGCTCGAAGCCAACGCTGCGGAACGCGAGTGGCGGCGCCTTGCCGAACGGGTCCGCGAACGAATCTCTCGCCCCGTCTCGGCGGCGCTGGCCCCTCAGGGCGCCGCAGCCTACAGCGAGGCCTGGGTTCCGGGCCTGGCGATGAAGCTGCGATCGCTCCCACTCCTGGCCAGGATGGGTCGAGCTGACCCGAAGTCGGTCGACCTGCTGGCGAGGGAATTGAAACGACTCGAGACTGACTCATCGTCCGAGAAGCTCGATGCGCTCCTGACAAATCCGCTCACGAAAGAACTGGCCGGTTCCGTCGGGATCGTCCACTTCCTGAAATTGCTCTACCAATCGCAGCAACTGAGCGGCAATTCGAGCCCCACTGCCGACATCCTGGCTGCGGCACTCCAACTGCAAAGTCAGGCAGACACCGTGGCGGTTCCCCGCGACCCGCGCATCCAGTCGTGGATCCACGGCGCGGTCGATGCCGCCGATGCCGTCCGGCGACGCGCGATCGATGCTCTGTTGACGGGGCAGACCGACCCGGGTCCGCGTGAATCGGTCGAAATCGCCTATCGTGACGCAGTGGCGATCGAGAATGCCGTACGGGAAGCCCTCGTTCTGGACGACGTGATTGCCTCCGAACTCCCCGATCTGGCCCGTTGGCTCGAATGGCCGGACCGCGATCGAGATCCCTCGGAACCGTCGGCCGACGCGCTGTCAAACAATCTCCTGGCGCTCATCGCCACGTCGCACCTCTTGGCCAGCAGCCTGGATAATCCGCCAGGCTCCGGCGAGACCGTTGCGGCCGCCAATCTTCCTTTTCTTCCCCAGTATCTGGCCGTCCGGACTCAGTTTGAAGCGATCCGCAAGCAATTTGACGACGCCTGCGAGCGTCTTGTCACCGATGCCAAAGTCAGTTCGGCCGACGTGCGCCAGGCAGCGGCGATTCTCGAATTGCCGCTCCTGTCCACGCGCAATTCTGAGAGCGGGCTGACCCCCCTGGAGCAGCGGCGGAAAATCCAGACGCTCTATACTCAAGCCACCCGCGATCTGCACCGCCGCTCGATGGAGAGCCTCGTCATCTCGGGAGGTGACGATCCGGGCCAGCTTGATCCGCCCGCCGCCGACGGTCGCAACAGCACTCTCAATTCGCGGCCCGGACAGGCTCGTCGCGCGACTTTTCCGGAGCTGGCCCTGCTCGAGCCATTCGCCACGGTCCGCGACAAAAAAGAGGGCCAGACCGCCGAATCTGCCGATGAGGCCGGCGCCCGTTTCCGTCGGATCCTGCAGTCCGTTCCAGCCGAAATTGAAGCCGCCCGTGAGCGCCACCTGGCCTCTGCCGATGAGCCGCGCCGGGAATGGGCGCAAGCCGCACGACTGGCGCGCAGCGCCGCACCCTTCATCGACGCGCGCTGGCAGATCGACCCGGTCGCCGAGCTGCGGCGCGTCGACATCCAGCAGCTCTTGTTACAGCACGCCGAGCGCTATCTGGAGGATTTCTGGGGACCCGCCCCTCGTGGCGAGCCGGCATTTTTCAACGTGGCCACGACCGACTCGATTGATGCGGCCCGGATGATCTGTATTCCCAACCCGGCGGCCGCCAGAGAGGTCGGTGAAATCAGGAAATTGCTGGCGCTACGGCAAGCGGCGGCGCGCCGTGGACTCGCGGTGCGGGCCGACGCGCTGCTCCTCGTCGACCAGCTCGAGCGTCCCACAGCGCAAGTTGCCGTGGCGGTGGCACCCGCCGGCGCCGATCGCGGCTTGCCTGCCGGGAGCGCCGCACTGCGGATCGCCGACCAGACCGGAAAACTATTGGGCCCGATCGTCAGGTTCCCCGTCGATCCAGCGGCGGGCTCTGAAGATTCGAAGCCGCAGAAGCTGAAAGTTTCGCTGGGGATTGGCCAGCGTGAGCTGGCCGACACGATCGGCGCCGCCACCGCCTTCTTCCGGGGACATGAATTCCGCGACGATCTGGTCATCAAAACCGCCGCGGGGACGACCATCGAGGCGCATCCCCGGCAGCTTCGCAATGCGCGGGTCCGACTCAATGGCAGCCAGCGGCAGCGCGCGTCGGTCGTGTTCGTCCTGGATTGCTCGGCAAGTATGCGAAAGAAAATGCCTTTCGAGTCGGCAGACGTGGTTGTCCCCCGCATGGAAGTCGCCAAGGCTGCTCTCATGCGCATGCTGGACGCGCTGGCGGCGCGCGGTGACGCGCGCGTTGGCGTATTGCTCTACGGACACCGCGTGGGGTGGAGCACGAAGGAACCGAACCAGCTCCTGACACAGGCGAGCTGGGGTGGCGCCTTCCCCGAGGGGCTCAAGCCGTACGAAGACATCGAGACCATTCTGCCCTTGGGACGCTTCGACAATGTCGCTGCCGCCAAGGTCGCCCAGCGGCTCGAAAAGGTCAAACCCTGGGGCGAAACTCCGCTGTACCTCTCGCTGACCCAGGCTCTTCGCGAATTCAAGGACGAAGACCCCGATGCCCAGCGCTCCATCGTCGTCATTACCGACGGAGTCAACTATCAGTTCAATCCCCGCCCCGATAAGGCCAAAACCGCGCAGGATGTTCTCGCTGCCGACTCGGCGCGGCACATTCGCCTGCACATCGTGGGCTTTGGCATTCAGGCTGACGAAGCCCAGGAAGCGCAGCGTGAATTTGGCAGGCTGGCCGGCGAGACCGGCGGACGCTACGTCTCAGTCTCGGAAGCTGCGGCGCTGGCGGAAACGCTTGAAGACATTCTGCAGCGCCGACCCTACACGGTCGTCTCGCCGACCGGCAAGACTTACAAAGCCCAGGCCGGAACTGCCATCGATGTGAACTGGGAACGCGACGAGCCGCAGAATTTCACGGTCGCCATCGACGAACTCTCAGAGCCGATCGAGCTTTCCGGCGGTGAAGCGGTCGAATTGTTCGTCAGTCCCGACGAGCAATCGATGATCTCGGCCGCGTATAACGCCGGAGCTCCCATTTTCGGGACGCTGGTTGGCGGTTCACCGCACGATCCCGACGGGATCGTTGTGGGCGTTCATCAGCCGCTGCACGAGGGGACCACCGTCACATTCGACGTGTCGCTGCAGCACGCGCAGCAGCATTTCGTCCGCCGCCCGCGCGAAGTCTGGATTGAAATCACTCCGATTCTTTCGAACAACCGCCCGGCTGCGAATCTGAAGTACGTCGTCTACGATCCCGAATTTGTACCGCAGACTCCGGTTCCGGTGCTGCGATCGGTCGCACGCGGCTGGCCCAAAGATGCCCGCCGCGCCCGCATCGACTTCTGGTGCAAATGGACCACGACCGAACCGTCGCTCGTCGTCCCCTTTTCCGAACTCCCGGGCGCGGACCAGCCGGCCCCACCCGCCTCGACGCTCGACGGCATTCCGGGGTTGAGCTATCAGGTCCGGGAAAAACCGGGAACTCCGTTGCGCGTCGATTTCATCGAAACGTATTCCCCCGATGTTTCGGGAAATACGATGATCAAAGTCGACATCACGGGCCCCATCGTTCCGTCGCGAACGCTGCACCAGTTCGATGCGGCCAACCGCTTCGCCACGCACAGCTTCCTGTTTGAAGGGGCCCCGGAGCAAGCGTTGCGCTCGTCGGCTTCAGTCCGGGTCATCTCCCGTCGTCGGATGCTCGACGACGCCGGGCACCTCGAAGTCCCCATGTTCGTCGAAGTCCCGTCGCAGACTGATACTCTGCCCGCCCTGCCGTGAGGTAGTGGCTGGACAGTGCGGCGCTGGAACTCGACGGAATGTCGGGAGGGGCGACGGAAGTCAGCTACTAACGCCTATTGGCCTTGTTCCCATTCGACTCGGATTCGGACTGCGGTGTACAGACGGCAGTCTGTACCGATATCCGGATCAGGCAACTCGGGAAGCTCGACAATGGTTCCGTACCATTCCACGATTCGATCACAATGGGCGTACATTCCGAGCACGACAAGGGGTCGATAGAACGAATCGACTAGCCCGTAAGGCAGCGTGGCGCGATCTGATAGCCAACACACAGGCCCGAAACTCACGACGTACAGCCCTGGCAGGCTGAGAACTGCCGCCAGCGTCCACTTCGCCCACCGCTCCCGCCGATTGAAGATCCGCACCGCCAGCCACACGCAGAAGGCGGCGAAGGCTACAACCATCGCCAACACGATGGCAACCTGAGCGCCAGTCAGGAACAGCCGACCGTCATGTAGATGGAGGTCGAAAATGTCCATACCGCGAGTATAGCCGGGGTGGCGCGGGGGCGTGAATGGCGAATCGGGGAGCTGCGGAATGGGCGCCGTAAGCGACGAACCCCGCCGGGGTAATTCGGCTGGGTCTAATTTGCGCGTTAGCCGCGGATGCGGCGGCATAGTGTAGCCTGGCGGCGTAAGCCCCAGGTATGCTCGCAATCTCATGTCGAAGCCCCAGCGGGGCGACATAGCAACGCGGTATGTCGCTCCTCCGGAGCTTGGCTTGATAGCGCGACGTAACCAGTGGCTGGCGCCACTGGCTAAATTATTTCGCCCCTGCGGGGCTGATGGGGCGGGGGGCGAGCATTAAATTACCGCCTCCGGCCCAAACCGCGATCCGCATGCAAGACGTACCACTACCGATCTGGGGTAGTGGTACAGTTTGATCTCGACGGCAAGTCTGAGACGGCGACGTAAGTGGGATCAACCGACCCAGAGTTGTTCATACCAGAACATCGCACGGCCGAACTTCTCCGAATGTGTCTCCAGCCACGCGAGGGGTATGTAGAACCGCTTCAGTGCCGTCATGCCGGCGGCCGGAATCCAGTCGTGGCGTTGCATCCATTCTGCCGGTCCTACGCTCAGTGGATATAGCATCATCATGACCACCACCACGGTCGCCCAGAACGCTTTGCCGGGTTTTTTGCGCCGGTTCACGATCCGCACGGTCAGCCATACGCAGAACGCTGCGAAGCCGACTCCGAAGATCGAGAGGGCCAAGGCCATGCCGCGAGTATAGCCGGGGTGGCGCGGGGGCGGGAAGCTGAGTACCGAGTACTGAGCACTAGGTACTGAGGAATGGCGCTCGCGCAAAGAATCGCTGCTTCCGGAATGTCTGGAGTGGCGACGTAAGTTTGGTCAGTGTTCGTCCGGGAAATAGAACAGCCAATCACCGACCGGAGAAAACTCTGCGCCCTGCGGCAACCCGGCCCATACGTACCAGTGGAGGAGTCCCGGCCATTTCGGATACGTCTCAACCAACGGCCGATAGATTTTCCCAGTGGTTCGATCCAACGGGTATTGGCGAGCTGCAACCCAGCACGCAGGCCCGAAGCTCGCAACGTACAGCACTGGAGGACCCACCACAGTCGTCAGCGTCCACTTCGCCCACCGTTCGCGCCGGCTTAAGTAGCGCACCCCGAGCCAGACGCAGAACGCTGCGAAGGCGACGGCCAGGGCTGGCAAGACGATGCTCATTTCGCCTTCCTGTATCGGACAAGGACCCAACTGTCGTCATTGACGGCAAGGATGTGGAATTCCCAGCGGCCATTCGTCATTCGAAACCGGCAGGAAATCCACGGCAGTCCCCATTTGTCAATTTCAAAGACGCGAACGGATCGCCGCCGAGCGATTAGTCGCTTGTACAGGCGCCGCGTATCCGCGTGAAATGTGTAGCCAGGAGCATCAACGCCGCTCGGCATTTTCACCATTCGAATGCGATCGCCAACCTTCAGTTTTCGCCAGGGCTCGCTCATGCCGCGAGTATAGCCGGGGTGGCGCGGGGGCGGGAAGCTGAGTACCGAGTACCAGGTACTGAGAAATGGCGCTTGCGCAATGAATCGCTGCTTGCGGAATGTCTGGAGTGGCTCGGAAACCCTCCCGCCCCCGATGCAAATAGTCAGACTAAATCAAGCTGATCTACTGAGCAGTGCCGGGAAACTTCGAACCCCGCCGGAGTGATTCGGTCGGGTTTTTGTTTGCGCTGGCCGGTACAATCGGGGGATGGACGCACCCAAAAAACGACCGCTCAATCGTCTGGAATGGCTGGTCATTGCGGGATTGTTATTCACAGTCGGCTCCTGCGTGGCCATGTTCATTGGCAGAGAATGGGCCAGCGCCTATAACGGCGTTGGCGCGGCGGGAGCAGCAATTGTCGCCTGTCTCTATTTCGTCAATCGCAGAACAAATCGCCGACCGCCCGACCCTCCCTGACTTAAGTCAAATCCCCGCGCCGGGCCGAAAGTGCGATCGGGAGGCAGAATGTACCACTACGCGGTTGTCAAGATGCTTTCCCGCCGTCATCCCGCCGGGATAGAATCGCCCTCCACCTTTAGGGACAGTGCCGATGGACGATGAAGCGACACGCCTGCTGCGGGAAATCAAAGACCTGCTGATAGCAAGTGCTGCACGCGATGAAGCCTGGAACGCCGAGATGCGCCAGAGCATGAAGCGAGGCAGGAATCTGGTTCGATTGCTCATGCTTCCAATCGCTATAGCGGCGCTCGTGATGGTGCTCTGGAGTTTTCTGTCGGCAATCTCTGCCGCCTACCATGACAGTCAAGAGCCGCAGCGCCAGTCCAGACGCGCTGTCTGAATCAAACTGATCCACTACCCAACGCAGACAATACGGCACTAGCGAAGCGACGAACCCGCCGGAGTGATTCGGCGGGGTTTTTGTTTGCGCACGCAGCCCGGCAGAGTATGATCGGAGGCATGGACCGGTTCCGGATAGTCTCTCGATTGCCGCGATGGCTGACGACCGAGCCCGTCATCGTGACGTGCGTTTCCTTCGGCATGGTATTCGCTGCGGGCGCCCTGTTCTGGCTGATGGTCTTAACAGGCCCACTCATGCCGCTGACAGGAATGGCGATTGGCGGCCTGCTTTGGAGCTATGTGATAGTGCGATTAGTTGCCCGGAGGATTTACGGCCCAAGTCCAAGGTCGTCCATCGGTCGGCGCAAACTCCCTCCCGACCCTCCCTGACTTACGTCAAATTGCCGCCACCGGCTGATATCGCGTTCCGCACGCAAATGTCCCCACTACCCGGCTGTCACGACGCTTTCCCGCCATCCTCCCGCCGCGGTAGAATGCGGCCATGAGCGAGACTGCGGGCGTTACATGCCCACTGTGTGGAACCCAGTCGCCCGATGGCACCGAGAAGTGCGCTACATGCGGGGAAAGGCTGCCGGATGGCAGCAAGAGATCGGGGCTGCGCCGCTGGAAACCGATTTTCTTCCGGGCAGCCATCGTCATCGGCGTGCCAGTCATGGCATGGCAGTCAGTGATCGGCAACGAGGTCGCGGCGTTGGTGGTCGCCGCAGTGACGATCATCATCGTAATTGCCTGCTTTTCCATTCGCCGATGTGCCAACTGCGGACAGAGGTATTTGACAATCAGCTTCCCCGCATTTCACTGCATGAAGTGCGGAGCAAAATTCTGAGTCAACCCTCCTACGCCAAGTCCCGACTCGCCGTCTCAATCGAACTGACCCGCTCCCCGCGGGTCACTTGTTCTCGTCCGCAGTTTCCCATTCGAGCTTCGCCTGGGACAACTGTTTGCCCTGTTCGATGAACTGGCGGTAGTTGTCGGCGCATTTCGCAGGATCGATGAAGACGGCAGCCAGAAGCAGCGAGCCAACCAGCGCCTGTGCGGTGAGGTGCTCGTCGGGTGGCACGATCGGAAGTCCCGCAGGCGACAGACTCCCCCCGCTCCAGCCGGCGGCACGGGCCAGCCAGCAGGCGGGAAACTTGGCGTCGGCGGTGTCGGCGGCGGCGAGGGCGGCCCGGCGGTGTTCTTCGCTGGGTTCCTGAACCCAGGCCCGGGCCCGTGCCAGCAGTTCCGCCTGTGGCTCCAGCCCTGCGCTGCAGGCCGATTCGATGCAAGCGGCGCCCCACCAGACGGCCTTCCGCTTGCTCAGCCACCCCGCCAGGACGCGCAATCCATCCAGCAGCAGATCTTCTCCAGTCAGTCGATCGATGAATGGCACGATTTCGATCGTGTCGTCGAGCAGGTTCCGGGCGGCTTCTGAAAGTTCGATCCCGGCGCAGACCTGCTGCGCCCGCTTGACGGCAGTCACACTGGGCGCCGTCTGGCGCACGTGTGCAATCGGTCCGGTGTCGCTGGTATCGAACGGTAGTTCCGTCGCGATGGTGAAGATCATATTGCCCGCCTTGATCTTCTGCCCGCTGCGCAACTGGCACGTGGTCATGATCTCCCCATCGACATGCACCCCCTTGCCCTCCGAGAGGTCAACGAGCGTCACGGCATCCGTGGCCGTCTCGATGGAAAAATGGACGTCGGCCAGCCGGTGGTCATACGGAAAAGCGAAGTCGGACCACTCGGTGCGGCCGAATCGCGCCATTTGTCCCGATTTCAGGTAGATGTTTCTACCCGTCTCCGGTCCGGTCAGAATCTGAAGCGTGGCCTGCACGCGGTCTCCTCAGGTTGGCCGCCATCGGCACGAAGGTCGGTCACAGCGCGGCCTCTCGGCCGCAGCCAAATCAATAAGCCACAGATCCCGGCGCGCCGGGACGGATGAACACACATCAAGACAAGACAGGGATCTTTGTCGTATCCGTGTTCATTTGTGGCTCTTCTCTTTCTTATTCACCATTGAGAATGTGCGCGGCACGCGAAGCAATGGAACGTTTGTAGTACAGATACGAACTCGTCAATTAATCTGCGTTAATCCTCGTAATCTGTGGATCTCTTTGAGTCTTTGTGACTTTGTGGTGAATTGAACGACCAGGAATTACCACAAAGGCACAAAGACACGAAGAGGGATGTAGGCAGGTTTTGATCCACAGATTTGCACAGATGAACACAGATTAAGGAGACTTATGCCGGGTGCTGAATCTAATCCGCGTCCATCTGTGGATCACTCTCCTTTTCGTCCGTCCGTTCTCATGCCTTTCGTGTTTTTCGTGGTCCCCCTCCGTCCTTCTTTGTCTGTGTCCATGGTCAGTGGCCCCAGGGAGGGCGGACAACAACCATGATCGCGAGCAGCACGGACAGGACGCCGATCATCACGAGGGCAATCGCAGTCAGCCGACGGGCGCGGCGATCGGTCGCCAGGGCGTGCCGGCTCCATTCGAGCCGATCCTGTTCCCCTTCGAGCTTTTCTCCGATCCCCTGAATGAATGCCCGCTGGTCGGGTGTTCCCCCGCTGGCGACGAAGTAGCACCCGCTGAACAGAAACGGTGCATCTTCAGGCTTGAGGCGATCGTTGTAGCCGAATCCCTGCGAGAGCAGTTCCGACAGGCGGTCCAGGAAGCTCGAACGAATGCGGCACAGGAGAGAAAAGAGAAAGGCGTTGCCCGGGCGTTTGAGCACCTGGTCTTCACGGAACAGGCCATAGACCCAGTCCTCAAATGCACCGCAAACGTGAGCGGCGAAGGTTCCGATCTCGCCGGCGCTGGCCGGGCTCCGCAGATCGTAACCCATTCCAAAGCGATTCGCGGCGCAGCGTTCCGGGCCCACACGGCGCATCAATTCGCGAAACCCCGGCTCGCTTTCCATCCCGGTGAAAATCGCGGTGACCGGATATCGCACGTGCAGCGTCATGTGCAGAGTCGCGAGATCGGTATTGATGGCTTTGGCCAGTTCCTCGATTTCCCGCGGACTGGCCCCGGCGGCCGAGAACGGGATCAGCGTGATGCAGCCATTGATCGGACTGTAGGGATAACGGGCATTCCGCAGTAATTCGCAGACCGATTCCAGCCGGTCCTCCTGCTCCGCGGCGTCGGACGGCTGAAGGATGGCCAGGAACTCAGCTTCGGGGGGAGCGGCCGGCGCCGCTGGTGAGCCAGCTCTTTCCGGCAGTTCGGCGCTCACGGCATCCTCTCTGAGAGCCTCCAGATTCACGGCAGAAAAGGCGGCGGTCTTGCCGAGATTGACGGCACGCGGATAGGCTGGTTGCTCGTCCTGGAGAAAGGCCCCGGGGCGAATGGTGGCGGAAATGCGATCCATTTCGGGCCCGCCTTCGGCGCCGCGCGCGGGCGCTCCACGTCCGCCCGCCATTCCGCTCCGGCCGAGCTCCTTTCCGTGTCGCGTCATGAGAGCCGAGAGCGCACTGAGCCAGCTCGCTCCCGTGCAGGACAGAAAGATCCGATCGGCGCTCACGTACCAGTGCAGCGCGGCCGGTCCGTCGGGAACTCCCCGCACGATGACCGTTGCTTTCGCAGCTTCGAACAGCGCCCGCTCCTGCTCCTCGCCCGTGGACCCCAGCACGAGATACAGCGGCTTGTCGCCGAGCGCAATCCCCTGCTTGCGAAGGGCTTCTTTCCCCGCCTGCCAGGCCGCATCGATATCGGGAAACTGCGACTTCTCTCCGTAAAACCACAACTTCAGGGCCTGGAACACTGACACGGGAATCACCAGTAACAATAAGAGTACGGCAGCGGACCGCAGGGGAGTAAGCGAGTAGCGCCACGGGACATGGTATGGATTCGTGCGAAATTCCCACCAGGTGGCGACGACGATGGCGACCAGCACGACGGCCACGAAGAGGGCCACCTTGGTCGGCAGCGACCACGGTCGAAACGCCGCTCGATACCAGGTTCCTTCATCGGGCGCGGGCTCGGCGGGGACCGGGGCTGAAGGAAAAACGGCGTTCCAGAGTCGCACCAGCAAGCCGTTGGGCCTGGGGGGGAGCGACGGAGGGGGAGTGATCGGCGGCAGTTGACCGGCCATCGGGTCCACGCTTGCGATGGTTCAAAGCGACATGACGTACAACAGCAGATAGCCGACGTTCACCAGCAGCAGCATAATGGCAATCGCACATGACCAGACGGCAGCGGATCGCCGGCCCATCGGCGGAACTCCCCGGATCTCGCGCCGCGGACGAGGCAGCGGGGGACGTCCCTGACCGAGGCGGATCGCCATCGCGGTCTGTTTGGTCCAGCTCAACATGTCGGGAGGCAACCCGTTGGCCGCCGTCAGCGAGCTGGCGAGATTTGCGTCGCGATAAAGTCCGCGGAAACCGAGAATGACGCAGTTGTAAAATACCTCCAGCGCGTCGCGCCTGGGCTGGCCGGACGCCTCCTGCGCTTTCGTGTAGAACCGTTCATTGCACAAGCGAGTGTTGAAATAATGCACTTCCAACACGTTGTTGCTCCACCAGTCACGCCCGGGCCACGGCGTTTCCACGAGCAGCTCGTCGATCCACGAGACCAGAGCGTACTTGGCCAGTTCCCACTCTAACCCTCCGCCGACGGCCGCCTCGGCATAATCCACGGCGGCCACGAGCCGGTAGCGCTCATTTTGCGGAGAGACGGGCTGATTCTGGCCGATCTGCTCGAGCAAATCGAGCATCGCCAGGAAGATCGGATCGACCGCTTGAGCAAACTGGGGAGTCATGTCTCGCGAGGAACAGCAAAGAGGGCGAACTGCAGCGTGGCGCGCTTGCCCCGGGCGGAAACGGCGATGGTCCGCTCCCCCTGCAGCCGGTCGAGGTTCACGATCAGCGAATCCCTGAGACGCAGGGCCAGCGTCTGTGTTTCCTGAACGTCGCGCCAGGCCGGTTTGTCATTCCGCGGCACCTCGTAATAGATCCATTCGGGACGTGCCGGAAGGGCCCGGATCGGCCGCTCGACCGCCACCAGATTCAAGCCTTCCGCCCTGTGCTTGAACAGGATCTCGACCTGGCGGCTGCTGCCGAACTTCCAGTCGAGTTGACCCGCGGAGAGCAGATCCAGGCACTCCTGGCGTGCGAGGTCTCCCTTATTCACGCCGATGTACCATTCCCAGTCAGAATTGAACCACTTCGGATCGAGCGAGACCTGCATTCCCAGGCCCACGCCCACGAAATAACGCTGCTCGAATTCGTAGTCGCGGACGGTGTAGATCAATTCGGTGATCTGATTCAGGACATGCCGGAAAATCGGACCGAGATTCTCGTGATCGTACGCCGGCAGATCGGCGGCCTGCCGACCCGCGCTGAACAACGAAAGTTGCCCGACGACGCGGCACATTTCGGTGTAGGCCACCAGCGGATGCACGCCCGGAGCCGACGCCAGAACTCCCAGAACACAGCGGGCGCGGTTGAGCTCCGAAAGCATCAGGATCCGCTCGAGGTCACCCGGCTGCTGGCTGTCGAGTCCGACTCCCCGATTGACGATCTGTTGCCCCAGCACTTCCGCCTTCCGGCCCACCAGATCGAAACAGCCGCGGACGATGTCTCGCCCCAGCACCGGCCAGGCATCGATCGAGACCACAGGGGGAATGTAATCGGCGTCCACCTGAGGCGCGACTTCGCCTTCGCCCGAGCGGCGGATTTGTGCAATCGGGATCGTCTCGTACCCGGACAGGTCCTGCGTCGAGAGCATGAACTTCACGTTGAGCGCACGAAACGAAACTTCCTGATCGTTCCCCCCGTCGTTCTCGTCCTGCGTGGGCCCGGCGGCTTCGACGTACCGTGAAACTTCCGTCGTTCCCTCCCGAGTGAGATTGCGGCGGCCGATATTGAGGCGCGGCACAGCCAGCACCACGCGCACCACCGCCTCCTTCTCGAACGCTTTGTCGAGCCCTACGACGGCGTCTTTGGCGCCCAGCAGCGGCTCTTTGAGGTCGACCCGGTCGAGCTCGCGATCGGCGCCGATTTCGACCAGTGTCCCGTCGCGCAGCCGCGCCCTGAGGCGATGCACCTGGAACTTGTAATTGGCGATCGAGTCGTTGCTGAATTCAATACTCGCCACGCCGAAATTACACGGGTGATCCCAGCGTTCCGAGGTCGCCTGCAACTCGCCAAAGTAGCGTTCGGCCGCCTGGAAATGCTGCGGCCGCAGGAACAAACCCTCGTGCCAGTTGATCGGAAGATGACGCATTTTCTACCCGCGAGAATCCCATTCAGCCGCGTTAACCGCGAGACTAACAATGGCCCTGATGTTTCGCAAGGGGCGTCCGACACAGGCGTTGTGTTCCTTCCAGGTCGCAGCGCGTGCCGAAAATGTGGAGCACACCCGGCACACCACGTCTAGCAGTTATGCCGGTCTGATCCGCAGAAATCGTGCGACGGCCCGTTCGTGACGATCATGACCGAGACGCACCTGACGATCATGACCCAGATGCGTCGATGAGGTCCGCCTGAGGCAGCGCCAGGAGATTTGACATGCACGATTCCAGTCTCGCCGTCGGGCGGAACCAGCGCTTCTGTCCGGTGGCCGCTTGTGCTCCGCTGGTGCTTGTCGTCGCGGGTTTGACTGCGGCCCCCGCGCTACGAGCCGACGGCCAGCCGGATGTGGATCCCTTCAACTCGGCGCCGTCAGCACCCGTGACCCGTGACCGGGCAGCGCTGGATGGCGAGTTTGCTCCACTGACCAAAGTCGTCCCGCGGGCGAAGATTGTCCTGAAAGAACGGGAACGGCTGCCCGACCTGGGCGGGGAGAAAACGTTCGCTGCGTATGGCTCCCGGAAGGTTGAACCCGGCTGGTATGCAGACGAGTCGATCGTTCCGATGTACCTGTTTGCTTACCACCCGATCTACATGGAAGATATGAACCTGGAGCGCTGCGGCCTGTCGTGCGGCTGTTGCCTGCAGCCGGCGGTATCGGGTTTGCATTTCTTCGGGTCAATCGCGCTCTTGCCTTACAAAATGCTCGTCTCTCCGCCGTGCAGTTACGTCTATCCGCCCGGTGAATGTGAGCCCGGTTGCCGTTTCAGCTACTGCGAAAACTTCATTGGCCCGAAACCAGATATCAGCAGACTGTTCGACTGCCGAATCCTGAATCGTTGCCGGCAAGAGTGTCAGCCATAGGTATCTACACATCGCAGTTTGAGCCGAATTCAAACATTCTCCCTCCCCCCGTTGTGGGGGAGGGCCGGGGTGGGGGGGGCGAGCGTCGATTGACTCTTCCCACCCCCAAGTCAGCTTTATTAAGAGAGCTACCGCCGTCGGCCTTAATCCTCGCTCGCTCGGCGGCCTCCGTTGCTTCCCATCGAGGGGGAAGGAATCAATTTCGGCGGCTCCAGTTTTGACTTGTGTAGATACCTATGGAGTGTCAGCAGCGGGACGATTGAAGGTCCCGCCTACATCTGAAAATGAAACGTTTGCCGCAGCGCGCGATACAGGCGCTGTGCGAGCGGAGCCGGGGCTGTGCTGATTTTCGCGACCCCGCGCCCGCGCAACAGGAGCTGCTGCCGGTGCTCGCTCAGCGCCACCCGCGCCATGTACGTTGTTTCGACGGGTCGCATGAGCCCGGCGGAATCGGGACGTGCCGCCACCTGGCGCTGTGATTCCGCCTCGCGCGGAAGAACTTCCAGATTGATGGCGGCGACTTCCGTGATGGTTCCCGTGAGGATTGCAGCCGGCCATTCATCAACGCGCAGTCGTACCGGCTGCCCCGGACGCACGAAATCGACATCCGCCTGGTTGATCATCAGCATCGGACCGACGTCGGCGGGATCTCCCACCTGACAGAACAGCGTCCCCGTCACGAGCCAGCAGCCGGTGTTGATTTCATCGAGCGGCGTCCCTTGCCACAGCGGGAGTTCCGGCCGCCGGACCGATCGCTGGCTGCGGTGCGGCGCCGGCATCACGACGCCGTCGACCGGAGCCCGCAGCGCCAGCCGCTGTTCGTCGTGCCGCTGCTGCGCCAGGCGCCGTTCGAGTCCGGCGAGGGCCTCGCGCGCGGCCGGAATCTGCGCCGACGCCGCCGGATCGTCGACGCGACTGACTTCGAGGTGGTCGAGATGCCGTTGGGCCTGATTCCGCTCCCCTGCCGTTTTTTCGATGTCGCGCTGCAACTGGGGATTGGTGAGTTGTGCCAGAACGTCACCGCGTCGGACTCTCTTTCCGGCGGGGAGGGACTGCTGGAGCTGCCCCGCCACGGGGACGTACACTCGCGCCGCGGCGGGAGCACCGAGAACAACTTCGGCGGTAATGCGTCGCGGCAAGGGAATGAAAACCGCCGCGACGAGCAGCGCGCCGAGAACTGCCGCGGAGCGATTGAGACGACCGCGATCGAGTTGTCGCCGCTGGGCCGGGTCGTTCAGGAAGCCAGCCAGCAGGGAGATGGGCGAGATGAGGATTCCCGCAAGTCCCAGGCAGACGACGACCCAGCCGAGCGAGGGAAGCCCCTGCGCTTTGAAGAAGGTGAACGCGAACCAGAGGATCATTGCCGAAACCAGCCAGCGATAGGCCGCCGAAAGCACGCCGTACAGCGCCAGCCGCAGGGGATAGTCGACGGTTCTCCACGACTGCTCGCTCATCGGAATTCCGCAGAACCATTCCCGTGCTGCCTGTCGCACGAGAGCCCCCGACTTTTGCGCCAGGTTCGATTCCTGGAGACAGTCGGCGAGGATGAAATAGCCGTCATACCGCAACAGCGGATTGGCGTTAAATGCCACCGTGCTCACCGAACAGACGACCATGACGTCCAGGCAGATCGAATTGAACAGTCCCGGCTGGCTGAACCACCACAAAAACGTGCACAGTCCCGCCAGAATGACTTCAGCAATCATCCCTGCGGCCGAAATCAGGATCCGTTCGCGGCGTCCCGGCAGCATCCAGGCGTCGGAAACATTGCAGTACAGACAGGGGGTGAACACGAGCAGCATCAGCCCCAGTTCGTGACACTCGCCGCGAAAATGCCGGCACGTCAGCCCGTGCGCCAACTCATGCAGCACTTTCGCGCCGGCCAGCGCCAGGGCGAGCCAGACGACATTTCCCGGAGTCAGAAAATCGCCCAGCGAGGAGATCCGAGACTGGATGGTTTCGAAATGGACCCCCGCCACGATCGCCGCACCGGCCACCAGGATTCCGCAGCCGGTCAGGAACCACGCTGAGAAGATCCACCACAGCCGCGCCTGGAGCCAGTCGAGCAGCCGCTGCGGATCGATCCCGCGGAAACGCAGGGCGAGGATGCTGAACAGGCGATAGGTGAGCTCGCGGCTGGTGCGGTCGCGGCGGCGCTCGAGTAACCGGGCTCCCGCACCCGGCGCCGTCGCCAGAACCAGACTCGATTCGTGGAGCCTGTGCAGGTAGCTCTGCAATTGACCGAGTCCGAGTCGCAGCGGCGAAAACATCTGTTCAAATCGGCGCTGGATTCCTGCCAGGGTCGTCGATCCGTCGAGCATGTCGAGAATCGCGAACTCCTGATCGCTGAATTCGAAATACTCGAGCGCGACCGGGTCCTTGACGCGCCAGATCCGGCGCGCTCCGATGCGATGCGCCCGTGCGATCAGATCGGGTCGCTTGCGAATCGCAATAGGCCGCTCGGCGCCATCAGGCGACATGTGTCTGACTTCCCGCGTCATTTACCTGGCAATTCGACCGCCATCGTGGTCTTCATTCCCGGTCGCAACACGAATTGAGGACCCGGATTGTCGATTTCTGCCCAGACCAGCACCTGCTGGTTCACGGCATCAATCTCGGGGCTGACAAAGACGATTTTGCCCCGCACTTCCACCTGGCTTTTGTTGGGAAGGGTCACGGTCACCGTCGCGGCGGCGCCCTCCAGGTCGCGATGCAGGTCGCCCGCTGCAATGAATCCCTCGGCGCGCAAGCGGTCGATCCGCAGGACGCGCACGACTTTGTCGCCCGGTTGCACCCATTCTCCCGTGCGGCGAAGAATCTGCACGACGACCCCCGTGAGCGGCGCCTTGATTCCCCGCCGATCGAGGTCGCGCTGCGCAACTGCCACATCGTGTTCCTTGACGCGCTGAGTGATGGCGGCGATCTGCACGGCTTCGTCGGCCTGTTTCACTTCCAGTTCTCTGCGTTTGACCGCCAGCTCCAGGCCGGTGACTTCAGACTGCTTCACCTGCCGCAGGAGCCCCGACGTACGGAAATCCTGTTCCGCCTGCTCCACGTCGAGTTTTGCCTTGTCGCTGGCAAGTTGCAGATGTTCCAGCTCGTTGGGGGAGATGCTGTCACGAAATTCTTTGCGCGCGGCAAGACCGCGCTGGAGTTCCGCTTCGGCCATCGTGGCCGCCTTTTTGCTGTATCGCAGGGCGATGTCGCTGTCTCCTTTCGCGCGAGCGATTTCCAGCTCCAGCCGGGCTTTTTCACTCGCCGCCTCGGCCTCGGCCACCGCCGTGCGGGCCTCCTCGATCTGGGCCTGGCTGGCGGCCAGCTTGCGGGCAATCTCGAGATCGTAACGGGCCCGGTCGAGGGCCAGCGCGGCATCGACGTCGTCCATCTGCACCAGGAGGCTGTTTTCTTTGACCAGCGCCCCCTCGCGGACGGCAATCCGCGCCAGAACTCCCGGAGTCTGGGCCGGAACATCGACCTGGTCGATCAATCGCAGGTAGGCTGATTCAACCTTGATGACGCGGGGCTTTTCGGAGGTCTGCCGCCCAGGGTCAGCGACCCCTTCGCCCGCCACTGTGAATAGTCCAAGCAATAGCAACCTGGCCGTCCGGATCCGCGCGAGCCCAGGCGCTCGAAGTGAACGAGCGCTGTCGGCGACAGCCGGTCTGCGTGTGGTGACTCCCGTGAGAATCCTGCGCCATCGAGCAATGTGGATGAACATCGTGATTTCCCGAACAGGTGGATTCATGCAACAACGTCTAAAACCAGACCCACGACCAGACGGCGTCGAACAAGTCGTGCAGCCAGACATACGCCAGAGGTCGCCAGCCACAATAAACTTTTCCCGTCGTCCCGGCCCCGGGCCGCGGATTCTCCAATTCTCCGCGATTGACTCCCACCGTGACCAGCACCGACGGTTCATTGCCACGATCGAGCTCAACCGATGCGGCGACACTGTCGACTTCTGCGCGGTGCTTGCGGGCGGGATCTGTCGCCAGCACGTAGGTTACCGGGAGCTTCGCCTCCCCTCCGCGACGGGCGTCGATCAAATGCCCGATTTGCCTTTCGGGAACGTGCAATTCCACGACCCATGGTCCGTCGGGATCGGCGACCGTCATCAGCACCTGGCCTCTTTGCACCGGGCGGCTCTGCAACAATTGCGGCAGGTCCCAGGTGAGGACACGGCCGGCAATCGGACTGCGCAGGACGAGGGCCGCCTGCTGCTCGTCGAGCAGCTTCGATTGCCGTTCGAGGCTCGCCAGCATCGCTCGCAATCCTGCCTCTTCACCGGACAGCCGGGCTGCCCCCCCGGGACGGGCCGCCGACTCAATCGCCAGTTCGACGCGGGCGGCCTGGACCGCAGCCAGACGTTCGCGCGTCGTCTGCAATTCACCTGACACGCGCTTGAATTCCAGATCGAGTTGAGGATTTCGCAGGACCGCCAGAACCTGTCCGGCGTCGACGCGATCATCGTGATCGACCTTGAGCTCTTCGACGACTGCGTCGTCGGCAGCAAACAGCTCGCGCCGCAGACGCGGCTGCAGCTCTCCGCGGGCTTCAATCTCGAACTGGGCGGGAACGATCCAGCTCAGGACAAATATCGCCGCCGCCACATACAGCCAAAGTCGCAGTCGCGAACGCCCGCGCGTCAGGCGCCGCCAGCGTTCTTCTCCAAACAGGGCCGTCCACGGAGCCGACTGGTATCGCCGCGCGTTCTGCAATGCGGGAGCACAATGTTCCCCGACCAGTTGCAATCGTTCGCACATCGGCGAATCGATCGCTCGTGAAAACTGTTCGATCACCAGCACTCCCGCTGCGGCTTGCGGACCAGGCCGGGAGTTTTCGGGATCCGTCCCCTTCGGAATCAGCGGTATCGCCGCCAGTGACTTCGCACCCGACGAATCGAGAAAGGCCAGCAGGGGCTGGTGCAATTCGGGCGGCAATCCGGCCTGCGCTCCAAAGGCATCCTTTGCAAAAGGAGACGCGCCCCGCGAGGCCGCCTGAGGATCGTCGGAGTCCGCGGGGACCTGCCAGTTTCCAGATTCTGATGGAATGCCGGTCTCAACGGGCGGAAAGACAAATGGTAAGCCCTGTGCCGAAGTCGCAATGGCCAGGCTCTTCAGAACCGTGACCGCATCAGATCGCGGGTCACAGGCCACCGCGCCGCTGACTGCGAGCATCTGGCATGATCCCGCGTCGCAAGCCAGCAGAGTCAGCCGGTCGCAGTCGATCAGCGACCGACCGTCGTTGACAATCGCGTAGGCCGTCTCGTTCAAGCCGAGGCTCCGGTGGATCTCCAGTGAGAATGCCCTCAGCCGTCGCCACAGCAATTCCCGTTCGGTGAGCCATTCCAGGCGTCTGCGCCGGTAATAGTCGGCATACAATTCGGCGATTGACCCCAGCACGTCCAGAGACCATTGCCGGTCGATCGCGAGTCCGTCATCACTCTGGATCAGTTCGAGGAACCCGACGCAATTCAGATCGTCCTGCACGGGACAGACGAGGATTGCGCCGCAGGCGAACGGGTGCCGCGTGTCGCTCAGGGAATCCGGCAGCGTATTCGGAAACTGAACTTCAGCAACCAGCGCCGCTTTCCGCGCCGCAACGTCCCGCACCACCTTCAGCCGGCGCGCTTGATCAAGCAATGGTTCGGGACAGAGAGATCCGTCACGTTGAACCGTTGCCGTGAGCGCGATCCGTTGATCGATGTCGACGGACCAGAACCCGGCCGCCACACCGGGGAGGGCCTCCAGGAGTCGAGTGAGAACCTGGCGGGCGAAGGCAGCCGGTGAAAGTTGCGAGCGCGACAGTTCGGCGACCGCGGCCAGCAACTGGTCGATCTGCTCCCACTTCGTTTCCGACGGAGCCGCTCCGCCTGCCGGCCGTGTGCTCATGAGAAAATCCCGGATCGTATCATGAGTCGATTGCGCAGCGGTTGTCGTGCCACGGGTTGCACCGACTTGTCCCTTCGATTCCAGGTCAGGTTTTCGATCGACGTGACACCGCTCTCCTGAGCCATAGGTATCTACACATCGCAATTTGAGCCGAATTCAAACTGTCTCCCTCCCCCCTTTGTGGGGGAGGGCCGGGGTGGGGGGGGCGAGTGTCAATTGACGCTCCCACCCCCATCCTAACCTTCCCCCATCGAGGGGGAAGGAATCAATTTCGGCAGCTCCAGTTTTGACTTTTGTAGATACCTATGCTGCTGCACAGTGGGAGCAGTATATCGATCGCTCGGACCACAATTGAACGCAGTGGTCCAACACCGGAGCGATTTCCGCTGCCGGAGGGCTCAGCGATCAAATTGTCAAATTGGGAAGTCTGGGTCGGGTCGGTTGATCGCAGCCGGTTTTCCGATTTGTTGACATAACGCGATTGCGCCAAATTTAACTTTTTCGCTGACTGGAGAGAAGCCGATAAATATTCCGTGTCTTCACAATCCCCGGCATTCTCTGCGCAGATGTTGAGGATCCAGGCCGTAAGGCGTCGGAACTTCCGATTCCGTAAAGTTCACATCCAAAAGTTCACATCCACCCGAAAACTCGAACACTCTCAGAGTTTTGCACGTCATCGCGGCAGGCAATTGCAATTGGCCGTAAGACCTGCGGAGCCGTCGATGAACGCCGTGACGATCAAGACGGGATCGACCAGGGATGGCAGCCGCCGGCGGCACGGTTGTCGCTTGCCGCCACCGGAAAGCGTCCGCTCCCGCCCGATGACGCGGTTCGCCCAATGGGCGTTCGTGGTGGCTACCGCGCTGGCGGGCTGCGTCACGCCCACCCGGGAACGAGTCTCCCTCGTCGACGACAGCGATCGGCTGCCCGCGGCTGTCGCACACGGCGGACTCCTCGACGCATCGCCTGACGACCTGCTGCAACCGATGGTCTCAGCGCCGATCGGCCAGCGACCGCACACCATTCGCGAAGAAGACCTGGCGGCAGACAGTTACCGGGACATGTCGCTGGCCGAAGCCGTCGAGCACGCCCTGGTCAATTCCAAAGTCTTGCGTGAATTGGGAGGCGCCATTCTAAAAACGCCCGACCAGATCGATACCAAGTTTTCTCCGTCGGCAATCGCGTCGGACCCGCGGTTTGGCATTGAATCGACTCTCAGCGCCTTTGACCCGCGCTTCTCAGCGAGCGGCAACTTCGAAAAGAACGATCGCGCCTTCAACAATATCTTCTTCGGAGGCGGAACCCGCCTGTTTAAACAGGACCTGAACGTTTATCAGATGCAGCTCTCAAAAACGGCGGCGACGGGAACCGAGTTCTTCCTGCGGAACTTTACCGATTACAACGCCAACAATGCGCCCGGCAACCAGTTCGGGTCGGCGTGGAATTCGAACGTCGAGATGCAGGTCCGCCATCCCCTGCTGCAGGGGGGCGGCGTCGACTTCAACCGCATCGCCGGGCCCAAAGCGGTGCCGGGCCTGATCAACGGCGTCGTCGTCGCGCGGGTCAATACCAAAATCAGCCAGGCGGACTTTGAACTGGGCCTGCGGGATTTCGTCAGCAATGTGATTAACGCCTACTGGGATTTGTACTATTCGTATCGCGAGCTGGACGCCAAGATCCGGTCCCGTGACAAGAGCTTCCAGACGTGGCAGAAAATCCAGGCGCTGGCCCAGGAGACGGGTCGAATCTCCATCGATCGCCAGGCCCTGGCCGAAGAACAGTATTTTCGCTTTCAGGAAGAAGTCGAGAATTCGCTGTCAGGCAAACAGTTCGACGGCACGCGAACCTTCAGTGGAACCACCGGCGGAACGTTTCGCGGTTCGGGCGGAGTGCAGATCAGCGAACGCCGCCTGCGGCTCTTGATCGGATTCCCGATCACCGAACCCAAATTGATTCGGCCCAGCGACGAACCGGCCATGGCTGAAATCATCTTCGACTATGACTCGTCGGTCGCCGAGGCCATGTCCCGGCGCGCCGAGTTGAAACGCCAGCGCCTCAAGACACAGAAACGCGAAATGGAGCTGGTGGCCTCCCGCAATTTTCTCAAACCGCAGCTCGATGCCACGGGCACGTACCGATTCCGCGGATTCGGGCGCGATCTGTCGGGAGGCGATCCCGTGAACGGGCAATTCGCCAGCGCCTGGGGGAATCTCGTCACGGGGAATTTCCAGGAGTGGCAGGTCGGGCTCGATCTGGACCTTCCCATCGGGTTCCGCAGGGGACATGCCGCCGTATTCAACGCCGAACTGAACGTCGCCCGCGAACGGGCCGTGCTGTTCGAACAGGAACGGCAAATCGTCCATGATTTGAGCAACGCGCTGGCCGAGGCCGAACGGGCCTATTCCGTCAGCCAGACCAATCTGAATCGATACCGCGCCGCGAAGAATCTGGTTCTGTCACTCGAAGCCAGCGCCAGGAATGCCAGGCAAACCGCCGATCTTCTCGACCGCCTGCTCGACGCCCACCGTCGGCTCACCGATGCCGAAGTCCGGTACTTTATGGCCCGGACCGAATACGAAATTGCGCTCAAGAACGTGTTCTTTGAAAAGGGCGCAATTTTTGACTACTACGACATGCACGTTACGGACGTCGTCGGCGAGGAACCCGTGCCAACCCAACCTCAGCCGCGCCGGCAGCCAGCTTACGACGGTGCCGCTTCCTGATCTGCCAGATCATTCATTTGCCGGCGGGAACAGAGGAAAATCGAGTTCCCGGGCGACTCTGTTGAATTTGCAGATTGTGTGGGCAAAACGACTGCAACCTGACGAACCACCTGAAAACCGGCCCGGTAGCCCGACGCGTGAGCGAGGGGCAAGCCATTCTGGGCCAAATCAGTAAAGTGTCCCTCGCTCACGCGTCGGGCTACCAGTGAAACGCGACACCCCCGCGTAGCGGTTGCACCTATGAGGACTTCCACCTCCCACCTCGCGTTGACAGTCATACGGCCAGGCAGCGATAATTCCACCTATTGCGCTTGGCGCGGCTGTTCCGTCAGGTCGTCACGAGTGTTCCTCGTTCCCGCGATCGTCCGGAGCCGACATGGAGTCGCACCCGATATACTTTGGGGGAAATAGGTAATTCGGCGCGGCGTCATGGGAGCGTTGCCGCGGGCTGCCGAGTTCAGTGCCGAATCCCGCATTCATCCTGACTGGATCAGCGCATGCGTCTGTGGAATTGGCTGGATTGGCTGCGGGAATGTGCTTCGCCCGCCCGTCAGGGACGGCGTGTGCGCGCCTATCGCGACCGGTTTGTTCCCGTCCTGCAAGTGACACGTCTGGAACCGCGTTGCGTGATGAACGCGGCTCCCATTCCGGTCCCTCCGCCGCTGGCGCCTCCCCCCGCCGCGTCCGCGAATCTCCCCAGCAGCGCGACGAATCCGAGTGTGCTGGTCGTCGCGGCCGCCGATATGCTCAGCCATCAGCCGCACTCGTCGGGTGAGATGAATACGATTCGTCTGGTCAGAGACGGCAACAACGTCGACGTCTTTTTGAACGGATCCGAAATCGAAGCGGTGGCACTTTCCGACATCAGCTCGATTGACGTGCGCGCAGGTCAGGATCCGGTAACGCTCGTCGTCGATTACTCCGGCGGAAATCCATTCCCCGCCGGCGGAATTGTCTTCGAGTCGCAGGCCGGCCTCCCGGCCGCCAATCTGCTGGTCGTTGAGGGAGGATCGGCTCAGTCGGTCCAGATCAGCGGGGGCGCGGCCGGAACTGGTTCGATCACGATCGACGGAAGTCAGATTGGTTTCTCGGGAGTTGGATCGGTTTTTGAAACGCTCACCGCGGCGAATTTATCCGCGTCCCTCATCGATGGCGGACAAACCTGGTCTCTGGCCAACGCCCCGCAAACCGCCGACCTGCTGCTGCAATCTTCGGGTGGCGCGCACTGGACGCTCGCCGATCCCCAGAGCCAGTTGACGATCGACAGCCGCGGCGCCGGCGCAGCCGCTGGCTTCACGATCGCCGTGGGTAATCTCGACCTGGCGTCCGGCTCAGCCTTCAGTGTGCTGGGACGCTCCAGTGACGTCATACACGTGACAGGCAACCTGCACGTCGGCACGGGCGGGTTGCTCGTCTCGGCGGGGACCGAAACGATTTCCGGCACGATTTCGGCCAGTGCGGCCCAAATCACCCTGACGGCAAGTTCCTCGATCACGCTGGCACAATCGGGAATCATCACCGACAGCGCCGGGACAATCGTGATCGACGCCGGGCTGACCGGAACGCTCCTCGACTTCGGTCGAATCGACGCCTCTTCGTCAGCCGGCGGGACAATCGGCGGAACAGTGAACCTGCTCGGGGAATACGTGGGGCTCGCGGGGACGGCTGCCGTCAACGTCTCGGGAGCTGCCGGCGGAGGCGCCATCCGCATCGGTGGCGATTTCCACGGCACGAATCCCGCCTTGCACAACGCATCTCAGGTGTACGTCGGCGCCGGCGCCACGCTGACCGCCGACGCGCTCCAGTACGGCGACGCGGGAACAGTCGTCGTCTGGTCCGACGTGGCCACGGTGTATTACGGGCAGATTCTTGCCCGCGGCGGCGCGGCCGGCGGCGACGGCGGGCGCGTCGAGATTTCCAGCGCCGGAAACCTTGCCGAGCAGGGGCTGGTCGATCTGAGTGCGGCACGCGGCCAGACCGGCTCCCTGCTGCTCGATCCGACGGCCATCGTCATCAAGCACTCGACGACCCTGCTCACTGACGACGCGCAATTGCAGGCCGGCACGCCGACGGGCGATCCCGCAGGAGTGATTTCGTTCGCCGACGGCCCGGGTCCCACCTTCACAATTTCCGACAAGGCCCTCGAGGACGCGCTGGCGGACATCACGCTCCAGGCCGTCAAGTCGATCAGCACCAGCGGCTCTGTTTCGGTTGTGCTCGCCGCGGACAAGAGCCTGACACTCCAGACTCAAAACACGTTGGGCAATGCCGGCGGGATCGATCTTTCGAATTCTTCGTTTACCGTTTCCGGAACCGGCACGATCACGATCCAGGCCAGCACGAGCGGCGTGGCTGCCGGAGACATCACCGTCGATTCGCTCACTTCGGGGGCTGGCGGCATCGCGATTTCCACGGGGAACGGAACGATCAGTGTGGCCGGCACGGTCGCAGCCACAGGTGGAACGGTCGCGCTGCAAGCCACGGGCGCGATCAGCGAGACCGGCTCCGGACAGGTCGCCGGAAACTCGCTGACCGCCAAGACGTTGAACAACGCCGGGTCCGACATCACGTTGTCTAACGCCTTGAATGACGTGACGAAGATCGATCTCGAAACATTGAATCTGGCGGGGACGGCTCCAGCCGCAGGCGTGATCAAGTACGCCGATACCGGCGCATTCATAATCGCCGCGATCAAAACGACCGATAACGTCACCCTCAGCGCGGCTGGTGCCGTGACGCAGAACGGAGCCATTTCCGCCAATGGGCTGGAACTGCTCGGTACTGGAGCGTACGCCCTCAACAATGCGCCGAATTCTGTAACAACGATCGCCGGGAACACCTCGGGTGCAATCAGCTTTGTCGATTCCGCTCCGCTCACGGTCGGCAAGGTGAACACCTCGGGAATCACCACGGTCGATTCCGACGTTCACCTGACCGTAACCGGTTCATTGTCGGTCAATCAGTCGATTGACGCAGGCACCGGGACGATCACCCTCGTCGCCAGCAGCGGGACACTCACGGTCGCCGCTGGAAAGCAGGTCACTTCCGGGAATACCACATCGAGCGCCATCACGCTCGAGGCAGACGATCTGATTGTTGGTCTTAGTGTGCTGGCGGCAGTCAGTGCCACCGGGGCCGGAGGCGGCATTCAGCTCTTCACGTCGACTCCCACCGTGGCCATGAATATCGGGCCATCGAGCAATGTTGCCTCCAGCTTCAGCGTCACCGACGCCGAACTGGCTCGTGTGTCCGCGATCGGCACAATCACCATCGGCAAAGTGGGAAGTCAGACCGGCGATATCACGTTCGATACAGCGACGTTTGCCAGCGATGTGATCGCCAACCAACTGGGTTCCGGCGCCGGCAAGATCATCCTGAACGACCAGGGCTCAGCGACGGCGCTCAACGCCGGCAGTCGGTCCATTGCCCTGAATGCCGGCTCCGGCGGTATCGTCGCCACCAATACCAGTAATGCCTTCGCCGAATTGAAGACTACCGGATCATCGATCGCTTTGAACACTGTCGGCCCGATCGGAACGGCGACCAACCCCATTCAGTTTGCAGGCAACACCAATCCTGCGCAGCAGATCGTGAGCATCGGCGGTACGAACGACCCGGCTGCGGCTGTTTTTCTGACGGGACTGGGCACACTGACGCTGGGGAGCGTGCTCCTGAACGCCGCCGATCTCAATGTCACCGCCGCGGGTGATCTGAACGTCGTCGGCACGATTAATACCTCCGGGGGCGATATCGGGCTTTCGGCTTTCGACAATCTCAACGTCGGTTTCAGCGTCAATTCGGGTACCGGCACAATTCTGCTGAGCGCCGATGCCGACGGCGATGGTGCCGGAGACGTTTCCATCGACTCCGGAGTATCGGTGATCTCGAGCAATGCGACGGCGTCCGCGATCACCTTGCAGGGGGCTGACCTGAGTATCGACACTTCGATTAGTCCCGCCACGGTCACCGCGAGCGGTTCCGGCGGCGGCATCCGGCTGTTCACGTCGACTCCCACTGTCGCCATGACGATCGGCCCAACGAGCAATGTTGCCTCCAGCTTCAGCGTCACCGACGCCGAACTGGCTCGCCTGTCCGCGAATGGCACGATCACCATCGGCAAAGTGGGAAGTCAGACCGGCGATATCACGTTCGATACAGCGACGTTTGCCAGCGATGTGATCGCCAATCAACTGGGGTCTGGCGCCGGCAAGATTATCCTGAACGACCAGGGCTCAGCGACGGCGCTCAACGCCGGCAGTCGGTCCATTGCCCTGAATGCCGGCTCCGGCGGTATCGTCGCCACCAATACCAGTAATGCCTTCGCCGAA
>Ga0137463_1000002_pt1 | contig 147407 bp, 106 predicted proteins | sample EasRivERMGT800_2_FD_102333 | JGI IMG/M metagenome (GOLD analysis project Ga0137463, IMG submission 102333) | Soil microbial communities from meander-bound floodplain in the East River, Colorado, USA - East River MetaG ERMGT800_2 | ecosystem: Environmental > Terrestrial > Soil > Floodplain ...
CGCGCCCGTGCGTTTCGACGATGCCGATGACGACGTCGACGCCGCGGCGTTTGAGGCGATGCCCTTCCAGCAGCATTTCGTACGTTTTGCCCACGCCGGCGGCAAAGCCGAGATAGATCTTGAGGCGTCCGCGCTGCTGCTGGCGGATCAGCGTCAGAAAGTGCTCGGGTGCCGGTCGGGTCGATTCGGTCGCCACGCAAGAGCTCCTCGTCACGTCGCCCGTGAGGCGGCATCGTGCAGATTCTCGAAGACATAGGTCGATCCCGAACCGCCCCGTCCGGTCGAGAGGGGGAGCCGGAGCCGAAAGGTCGTTTCTTCTCCGGGGCGGCTGGTACACGAAATCGTGCCGCCATGTGCCGTCACGATTTCATGGACGATGGCCAGCCCCAGGCCTGTTCCCGTTCCGCGGCTCTGCCCGGGGACCCGGAAGAATTTTTCGAAGACATGTGGCAAATGGTCGGTGGGAATGCCGATGCCCGTGTCGGCGACCGACAAAGTCACCGCATCGCCCTCCGCAGCGGCGGAAACGGTAATTTTCCCGCCTCGATCGGTATAAGTGAGCGCGTTGTCCAGCAGGTTTCGCAGGGCGTGCCCCAGGCGTCCGGCATCGACGGCGATTTCGGGCAAATTCGGAGGCGCAGTGAGTACGATCTGAATCCCCTTGTCTTCGGCACGCGGTCGGACCGCGTCGACGGCAACTTGCAGCAATTTGGCCGGAGATTCGGGAGTGACGTCGAGTTGGCGAGATCCCTGTTCGAGCCGCGCCAGATCGAGCAGGTTGTTGACCATCGCCAGCAACCGTTCGCTGTTTTCGCGCGCGTCGAGGAGCAGCTCGGTCTGCTTGGGGCTGAGCGGGCCGACTGATTCTTCGAGCAACAGATGCACTGCCAGACGGATGCTGGTGAGTGGTGTTTTCAGTTCGTGGCTGGCGGTCGCCACCAGGTTGCTTTTGACCTGATCGAGCAACCGCAGCCGCGTCACGTCCTGCAAGACGACTGCCGCTCCGAGTGCGTTGCCATACGGATCGCGAATCGCGAGGATCCGCGGCAGCACGGCCCGCTCGCGGCCTCCCGAGCCGAGCAGCAGCACCCGGTCGAAGCCTTCGGGGAGGAAGTCCCGCTGCCCCTGGAGCGCTTCAGCCAGCGGCTGGCGGAGCGGTTCCGGCGGATGCCAGATCCCAGAGGCGGGGTGTCCCTTCTGCCGGGGGACAACCCCCAGCAGCGTGCGGGCCGCCGGGTTGGCCATTTCAACCGCCCCTTCGAAATCGATCACCAGCACCGGGTCGGGAAACGAATCGATCGTGGCCTGAATCGTTTGTTGCGCGCGAAGAAGCTGGGCCGACTGCGATTCGCGGTAGTCGCGCAGATGCCGGGCCATCGTATTGAATGCCTGGGCGAGCTGCCCCAGTTCGTCGCGGGCGCTATAGGAAACGACTTGATCGGGATTCCCCGCGCTGATCTCCTGCGCCGCGCGCGTCATCGCCTGAATCGGGACGTGGATCGTGCGGATCGTGTGCCAGGCCGAGAGTCCCGCCAGAACAACCGCAACGATGAGCCCGGCGATGAACCAGTTGAGCGACGTGAGCGAAATCCGTTTGGCGTTGCGTCCTGCGTTCTCCATGTTGTTCTGGTTGAGCCGCAGGATTTTCTTCGCCACATCCTTGATCTGGTCGAATGTTTCCAGCAGGCCGTCGGGCCGACCGTAGTAGGCTTCGAATTGCCCGTTGTCATCCTCAGCGCGATCGTGGAATTTGTCGCCGTGCCGACGATACTGGTCGGTGAGCGCCTCAAGCTGTTTCACCAGATCGGCTTCGCCAGGGAGCGTGATATTTCGCTGTTCGGTCAGGAGTGCGTCGGCGTATCCCTTCCAATGCTCTTCGTACTGCCGGCGCGCTTTCTCCAACAGGCTGGGATCGTGCTTGCCGCTCAGCGCGATCTGAAACGACGAATCGATCCTTTCCAGCGACTCGTTGAGGCGCTCCATGGCAATGACGCTGTCATAGTTCTCCCGCAAAATCGAATTCACACTGGTTCCCAGGCGCAACAGCAGAGCCACCCCGGTCCCCCCGAGTACCGCCAGCAGCAGCAACGGGGGGACGAGCGTCAGGAAAATCCGATTTCGAACAGTGAGTGCCATGCCGCTATGGAACCGCGATGATTAAAGACGAATGACTCTCGATTTACAGTCCGTGACGCTTCCGTTTGCGATAGAGTGTACTGGGGTCGATTCCCAGTTCGGCGGCCGCTTCGTCCATCGTCGGCACTCTGGCCAGGACCCGGCGGATGTGTTCGGCTTCCAACTGGTCGAGCGTGACATTGCCGCCGAGTTCCATGGCGCTGGCAGGCGCCGCGACCCCCACCTGCGCCGGCAGATCGCCCAGCCCGATTTCCGGTTCGCGGGCCAGGATCACTCCCCGCTCGATGGCATTGCGCAGCTCGCGCACGTTGCCCGGCCAGGGAGCGCGGGCCAGTGCTTCGCGGGCGTCGGGGCTGAATGTCGCGTTCGGTTTGCCCGACTGCCTCGCGAAGAACTGCAAGAGATGCTCGGCCAGCGCGAGAATGTCGTTCCGCCGCTGCCGCAGCGGGGGAAGCACCACCTCGATCACGTTCAGGCGATAGAGCAGGTCTTCGCGAAATCGACCGGCCGCCACTGCGGACTGCAGATCCTGATTGGTCGCCGCCAGAATCCGCACGTCGCCGGCGCGTGTCCGCGTTTCACCGACACGCTCGTAGCGTTTCTCCTGGAGCAGCCGCAGGAGCTTGGGCTGCAAACCTAACGGCAAATCGCCGATCTCGTCGAGGAACAGCGTTCCCCCTTCGGCGGCGGCGACCTTTCCGACCGTATCCTGCACCGCCCCCGTAAATGCGCCGCGCACGTGGCCGAACAGCTCACTCTCGAGAATCTCGGCGGGCAGGCTCGGGCAATTGACCGTGATAAATGGCGCATTGGAGCGCTGGCTGCGGGCGTGAATGGCCCGCGCCACGACTCCTTTACCGGTTCCCGTTTCACCGCGCAGCAGAATCGAGGCTTCCGTCGGCGCCGCGCGGAAGACGACATCGAGTGCCTGGCGCATCACGGGGTCTGCGGTCTGCAGGTCGGCTTCGGGAACAATCGACCGCACCTGCTCTTCGAGTTCCTCGACGTGCGATTGCAACCGCCGGATGTGGACCACCCGCTCGAGCACGCGACGGAGTTCGTCGGGAGTGAACGGCTTGGGGAGAAAATCAAACGCGCCACGCCGCATGGCTTCGACGGCCGTCTCGATCGTCGCGTAGGCGGTGATGACGACAACCGCCAGCCCGGGGGCCAGCCGCAGCAGCGCCAGCAGCACATCCAGCCCTTTTTCCCGCCCGAGCTTAAGATCGAGAAAGGCGACGTCGAACAGGTTGTGGGCCAGGAGTTCCTGCGCTTGAGTTCCGTCACCCGCTTCAGTGACCCGGTGGCCGATTGTTTCCAGCGCCATCCGGATCGACTTCCGCAAACTCTGGTCGTCATCAATCAGCAGAATATGCATGGCAACGCGATCTCGAAATCTGCCCGCGGCAAATCGGCGGGCGCTTCTCCACGAGGATTTAACCGGTCAATCATGTAATTCCCGGTGAGTCGAGTCTTGCATTCTGCATGCCAAGCCGGCGCCGGACTGGTCAAGCAATACAAACCGCTGCAATTGAAGCAACTTACGACAACACTATGATACCGCACCGGCTTCAGTGCCGCGCGGCCATCGTGCAATTTGCAAGATGGCAAGAAACTGGCCAGAGTCAGGCCAATAGTTCCGATTTTGCCCCCAAAACGCATTAGATTGCCGCATCAATCGTTGCGATTCTTTTGACCGGCGGGAATAGGCCGTGCTAACGAAACAGCAAGGTTCAGGCCGATCTAAACCCAGGAAGGGGACTGTAACTGTCCGCCGCTGTCGGCTCTGCGCCGGTAGCGAGGCACTTGGCCCCTGACAACGATCGGGGCGATGCCATGAAGACAATGACCATCAATTCACTGCACCAACTCGCTTCGCGGCTCGTGTGCACCGTCCCGATGGATGGGGCCCTGGGTGCCGCATGCGGTGCATTGTACGGCTTCGTCTTCGGGGGATTTGGCGCAGTCAATCACAGCGAAACGTGGCGCATCGCCAGCGTGGCGCTCCATTTCACCGAGTGGGGCTTGGGGATCGGCGCATTAGTGGGCGTGGTGGCAGCCTTCCTCAACCATGACGAATCAGCCAGCAGCCCGGTCGATTCAGTCCCGGAGGAGGCGGTGCTCCCGTTGCGGATGGTGGGCGCGATCAAGGTTGCCGGAGGCGATACGCCGGTCGGCGCGTCGCGCCAGGTGCTGCCGACGCCGGTGTTTGAAACCCGGGCGAGCGCCTGAACCGCTTCAGAGCTGCCGCGGCTGTTAAATGCACCTCATCAGCCCGCATCGCAAACCGCCCGGTTCAACCTGCTGGCGGCGACGTCGTCGATCGGCCCCGTTGCAATAGAACCGGCCGCTGAATTCGTGCATTGTGCAGTCCCCGTTCGGGCGAATTGCAATCCGGATTGCCCACCGGCGTCGCATGCACCGGCAGAATCGGGGGGAAGATGCCCATCGCCCCATGAATTATCGAGCGGCACGTCCCTTGCATTATTTGAAAAATGCGAGTGATTCTGATTGGGGTGGCACGACCACCCGGAGGTGCCGTCATGACAACTTTGATACGCAATTTGAGACGCCCACTGCCACTGCTGGGACACGTCCTGTTCGGAACCGTGCGGATGGCGGCTTTCGGCGCCGCGGGGGGAGCACTCTTCGGAGTGCTGTTTGGAATCGTTGCAACTCTGCTCCCGGGGCTGCCGTGGTCCATCGCTGGCCTGGCCGGGTACTTCGCGATCTCGGGAGGGACCGCCGGATTCGTGGTCGGCTTGCTGGGAACGTGGTTCGAGGGAAGATTCGATCCCGAAACCAGCGACCTTGTCCTGGCGGAAATGACCGCGTCGTCCAACGCCATCCAGCGGCAGCATTCCGTGCAGCCGATTGACGCCCGAGCGTCCCTGATTCCGCTCAATCGCGTGGCAGCGGTGATGAACGCGAAATCCAATCGTACACCGAGTGCGGCATTGCGCGATCCATCACGAAACTGACAGCCACATCAAATCGGCAACAGGAGCCCGTTCGTAAATACCGGCGGTGGTCGAATCCTGCTGAAGGCCGTGCAGGCGCCTCGAACCCGCGCGATTGCGTTCGACCGTCCGGGTGACAGGCCTCGTCGAGCAGTCCGCATCCGCGATGCGGGCGATTTGCATTCTTCTGGCGTTCGGGGGACCACGAGTCATGTTTCCCAAAGCCCAACGGCATCTGCTGGTCCCCAGCCAGTGCCAGACATTGAATAGCCCGGCCGCTTAGTAATCGAGTAGGCGCCGCACGACGAGCCTGATGACGAAGTCGATTGCCTGCTCAAACGCATCAATCCGATTTGCAATGCACCGACGAAGCTGTCTGACGAGCGCTGACCAGTGCATCGTGCAGATTGCAAGACGGGCGGAATCAGATCGTGCAGAATGCAACCCTTCGATGTCGTGAAGTCTTGGGAGCCGTGATGCAACGTCATCGAAGCTCGAAGTTTGCGATTTCACCGGACAAACGGCATAGGCGTTGCTTTCTTCAGGTCCCAACACAAGACACACAAGAAATCGGAGCGGTCGTATGGATCTCAACATCTGGATTCCAGCCCTGGTAATCCTCGGTCTGGTCACCATGGGTCTCATGTTCGCCTTCGTCATCGGCTGCGACAATGTTTGAAAGGTAACGTCATGCTCTTGCTCACGGCGATTGTGACATTGCTGCTGTTCATCTACCTGCTGGCTGCGCTCCTGCGTCCCGAGTGGTTCTGAATGCTGCGGGTCAGACATCCCAGCCTGATTGACGGTCGCTTGGATTTTACACCCGGGGAGATTACGCCCGGGCGGCGCAAGGATGTCGTTGCATTCGGCAGGGATTGCCACCGCGCAACATCAAGTTCAAAGTCGCCTCCGTCAGGCTGGCAAGCCTGACCTGCGAAAAAATGTGAAAGGCCTTCGTCATCATGTGGACTCTTCCGCTCCTGATCATCGTCACGACCATTCTGCTGTCGTTCCCGCTGGGCCGGTATCTGGCCTGGATCATGGATGGCAAATACAACGCGCCGCGCTGGCTGAAGTGGTTTGAAGAACGGCTGGACACCGGTCCGCAGAACTGGAAGCAATACACGGTGGCCTTGCTGCTGTTCAACACGATGGCGTTTGTCGCCGGTTTCGCGGTCCTGCAACTTCAGGCTGATCTGCCGCTGAACCCGGACAACCGGGGGACGCTGAGCCCGACGACCGTCTTCAACACGGTGACGTCGTTCATGACGAATACGAACCTCCAGCACTACTCGGGAGATCAGCACCTCTCGCACTTCAGTCAGGTGGGGTTCATCCTCTGGAACATGTTTACCTCGGCCGCTGTGGGATTTTGCGTCCTCGCGGCGATCATTCGTGGCCTGCGCGGCGATTCCCACATGGGGAATTATTACAAGGACATGTGGCGCGTCATCATGTACGCCTTCATCCCCCTCAGCCTGGTGATGGGCGTATTCCTGATGGCGGAAGGCCAGCCGATGACTTTCGAAGGGCAGGCCCAAGTTGCAACAGTCGAGGAAGGGGCGATGGGGACGGCGCCGGATGGGAAGCCGAACCCGCAGATGATTGTCCGCGGCCCGGTCGCGGCGATCATGCCGATCAAGCATCTGGGAACCAACGGCGGCGGATTCTACGGAGCCAACTCGGCGCATCCTTACGAAAACCCGACCGCCTGGAGCAACTTCCTGACGTGCGTCAACATTCTGATTTTTCCGCTCTCGCTGATCGTCATGTTCGGCCGGATGCTCAACAACATGCGTCACGCGATGGTGATTTACTCAGTCATGACGATTATGTTCTTCAGCATGGCGGGCTGGGCGATCTACTGGGACACGCTGCATCCGAACCCTGGATTGACAGCCCGTGACCAGCAGACCTACGCGGTGGCCGATGCGACTGCTCCCAGCGGCAAGCGAACTATAAAAATTCCCATGGTCGCGGGACTCCCCGTCGATCAGGAACTGGGCAACCTCGAAGGCAAGGAATTGCGGTTCGGAACCTCCGCCGGGGCCACATTCGCGGCGATCACGACCGCCGTCACTTGCGGTTCCGTCAACTGCATGCACGACAGCTTGAACCCGCTGGCCGGCATCACGCCGCTGACGGGGATGTGGCTGAACTGCGTCTACGGGGGCAAGGGAGTCGGCATGGTGAACATGCTGGTCTACCTGGTCATCGGCGTCTTTCTGGCCGGACTGATGGTCGGCCGGACTCCCGAATACCTGGGGAAGAAGGTTGAAGCGCGGGAGATGAAGCTGGCCATGCTGGCTTTGCTGATCCACCCCATCATGATTCTGGGACCGACGGGCGTCTTCGCCGCACTCGATTGGGGCCGCGGGGCGACCAATAATCCCGGTTCCCATGGTTTCTCGGAGATCCTGTATGAGTTTTCGTCGGCGTCAGCCAACAACGGCTCGGGGTTTGAAGGACTGGGCGACACGTACGGTTACAACGACAATCAGGCGCCGGCCCCGTTCAGCCCGTATTGGGACATTGCTACCGGCCTTGTGATGCTGATCAGCCGTTACATACCGATCGTGGCCCCGATTGCGCTGGCCGCGAGCCTGGCGGCGAAGAAGATGACGCCGTTTACCGCCGGCACGATGCGTACCGACAACCTGACGTTCGGTTTCGTCCTGCTGGGAACAGTCCTGCTGGTGGGCGCCCTGCTGTTCCTGCCTGCCGCCGTGCTGGGCCCCGTGGCTGAACACCTGGGCCCGCTGCCGTTCGGCGGGTAATTGAGAATTTTAAGGCAATCCGAAATCCCGAATTTGAAATCCACTATCTGAAGCGGGGCCAACCACCCACGCCGTCAGTTTTTCCGAACGCGAGCCTCCCATGTCGCCAGCCACAATTGTCGAAGCACCTTCCGTGAAATCGGAATCCCCCGAGGAATTCAAGTTCAGCCGACGTGAGAGCCGGCGCACCGGCCTGTTTGCGGCCGATCTGCTCAAAGCGGCGTTCAAGCAGTCGTTCGTGATGCTGCGCCCCGATATCCAGTGGAAGAACCCGGTGATGTTCGTCGTCGAGATCGGAACGATCCTGAGCATCATCTTTACGTTTTTTGCGACGACCGCCCCCCAGCTGAGGTACCTCATCCAGCTCGACATCTGGCTGTTTGCCACTGTCCTGTTCGCCAATTTTGCGACCGCACTGGCGGAGGCACGCGGCAAGGCGCAGGCCGATTCGCTCCGCAAGACGCGCCGCGAAACGCCGGCTTACCGGCTGCGAGCGAACGGCGACGTCGAGGAAGTCGTCTCGACGGCACTCATGGCCGGAGATCGGATCGTCGTCGAGGTCGGGCAGGTGATTCCCGGCGACGGTGAAATCGTCGAAGGGGTCGCGTCGGTCGACGAGTCGGCGATCACCGGTGAGTCAGCTCCCGTGATCCGCGAGGCAGGGGGCGACCGCTCGGGGGTGACCGGCGGGACGCGCGTCCTTTCCGACCGCATCGTCGTCAAGATCACAGCCAGCGCCGGCAAGTCGTTTCTCGACCGCATGATCGCCCTTGTCGAAGGGGCCATCCGCCAGCGGACTCCCAACGAGATCGCCCTGTCACTCGTCCTCTCGGCGTTCACGTTGATTTTTCTGATTGTCACGGCGGCGCTGTGGCCTATGGCGCTCAACGCCGAACTGTACATGCAGTCGTACGTCGGCGCCTCAGAAGCGGTTAAGAGCCTGGGGACCGATGTGCCGACGCTGGTGGGGTTGCTCGTATGCCTCATTCCGACGACGATCGGCGCGCTCCTGGCGGCGATCGGCATCGCCGGGATGGACCGGGCGCTGCGGGCCAATATCCTGGCCAAGAGCGGCAAGGCCGTCGAAGTCGCCGGCGACGTCGATACGCTGCTGCTCGACAAAACGGGGACGATCACCGTAGGCAATCGCCGGGCGACGCAGTTCGTCCCGATGAATGGTTACACGGCCGACGATCTGGGCCGCCTGGCCGCCTGGGCCTCGGTCGCCGACCAGACCCCCGAAGGAAAGAGCATTGTCGATTTGTACCAGCAGTCGTCCAGCCGCAATACGACCGGCCGCCTGGGGGGTGTGGTACCGGGCGTCGACGCCACCGTTCCCGATGCGGCGAAGTTCATCGAATTCACGGCGCAGACCCGCATGAGCGGGGTCGACCTTCCCGACGGCCGCCAGATTCGCAAGGGGGCACCCGACTCGATGATGCGTTACATCGAGCAGCACCAGGGTCGCCTGGGAGATCGCGTGCAGGAGCAGGTTGACGAAGTCGCCTCGAAGGGGGCCACACCGCTCCTGGTCTGTGAAGGAAACAAACTGGCCGGCCTCGTGGTCCTCGAAGACATCCTCAAGCCGGGCATGCGCGACCGGTTCGAACGGCTGCGCCGGATGGGGCTGCGGACTGTGATGGTAACCGGCGACAACCCGCTCACTGCCAAGGCGATCGCCGAACAGGCGGGGGTTGACGCCTTCATCGCCCAAGCCACGCCCGAAGCCAAGCTCGAATACATTCGCAAGGAACAGGCCTCGGGCAAGCTGGTCGCCATGATGGGAGACGGAACGAACGACGCGCCGGCTCTGGCCCAGGCCGACGTTGGCGTCGCCATGAACTCGGGAACTCAAGCCGCCAAAGAAGCCGGCAACATGGTCGACCTCGACAGCGACCCCACGAAACTCATTGAGGTCGTGGAAATCGGCAAACAGCTCCTGATGACGCGCGGCGCGCTGACGACGTTTTCGATCGCCAACGATCTGGCCAAGTACTTTGCGATCGTCCCGGCTCTGTTCGCCGGAACGCTCCCCTGGCTCAAAAGCTTTGACGTCATGAATCTGCATTCACCGACCTCGGCGATTCTGTCGGCGGTGATCTTCAACGCGCTCATCATCCCGCTGCTGATCCCCATCGCCCTGAAAGGGGTCGAGTATCGCCCGGTCGGAGCCGACGCCCTGCTCCGCCGAAACCTTTTGATCTGGGGCCTGGGTGGCGTCATTGTTCCGTTTATTGGCATCAAACTTCTCGACGTGGTCCTCTTCGCCATGCACATCATTGAGTGACGGCGAGTTCCGGGTCGCCCGTTGACCAGGGGCGTCCAATGTGGTTTCGCGGCAAGTTGAAGTTCAAACGATCAAAGGCTGAATCATGATTTCTCACATTCGCGCCAATCTCCTGCTGCTGGTTTTGACGGTGGCTTTGTGCTGCGTCGTCTATCCGGTCATCCTGCTCGCAGTCGGGCAGACCGCGTTTCACGACAAGGCGGAAGGGAGCCTGATTTACGATAAGGACGGTAAGCCTGTCGGCTCATCGCTGATCGCCCAACCCTTTTCGGGCGAAGGCTACTTCCAACCCCGTCCTTCGTCTGTTTCCTTCAACGCGGCCGGTTCAGGAGCCTCGAACTGGGGCGCCAACAATTACCTGCTTCGCGACCGCGTGGCGCGGCAGCTCGGTCCGATCGTAGAATACGCCGGAGCCCGCCAGGGACAGCCGGTGGGGCCCGACGTCGAAACCTGGTTCCAGCAGGACCAGTTCGACGGCAAGCCCGAAATCGTCGCGCAATGGGCCGCGGCGCATGCCACGCTCGCCGCGAACTGGGCCAAGGCGGATCCTCTCAACGGCGCGTACGTCATGAGCTGGATGAACGATCACGCCGACGAACTGGCGCAATGGAAAAAGGACAATCCGGACAATGCCGAGCCCAAGCCGGAAGATTTGGCCGGCGCGTTCTTCGCCAGCTTCTCGAAAGCGCATCCGGGAGCATTCCCGATCGCCGTCGAGTCGGCAGACACCGAAGGTAAAACGGAAAAGAAAATTGAAGCGGTCAAGCAGGGAACCGACATCCAGTCCATCTTCTTCGACATGTGGCGGCAGGACCACCCCAAGGAAGAGCTTGAGAACGTGCCGGCCGACATGGTCATGTCGTCGGGTTCGGGACTCGATCCGCACATCACGCTCAAGAATGCCCTTTATCAGCTCGACCGCGTCGCCGCCAAGCGCGCCGCCGACACGGGGCGCAATGTCAGCGACGTGCGGAAAGAAATCGAAGCGATTCTCAATCAGAACAAGCGAGCCCCGCTGGGAGGGCTCGTCGGGGTCGATCTGGTCAACGTTCTGGAAGTCAACCTGGCCCTGCGCGAACGCTACAAGTAAATCCCGCCGATACGGTGCGAATGGATTCAACGCGACAACGACCTCGGCCGGCAGTTCGGGCGAACACGGTCACGCCTCGGCGCGACGACCTGCCGCCACACGTCACCTTCACAGGAACAACGCCATGAAGCGAATCGAAGCGGTCATCCGTCACCATCGGCTGGAAGAGGTCAAAGACGCACTGGCGGCCAAAGGCATCACGGGAATGACTGTCTCGGAAGTCCGGGGTTTCGGACGACAGCGCGGACAGAAGGAAATCTACCGGGGCCTCGAGTACTCGGTCGACTTCGTCCCGAAGTCGCATATTGAGATCGTCGTAGCGGCCGACGTCGTCCACGATGTGGTCGACACGATCATCGAGGCGGCCCGCACGGGCGCCGTCGGCGACGGAAAGATCTTCGTTTCGGATCTCGATGAAGTGATTCGCATCCGCACCGGCGAGATGGGCGCGAACGCTCTCTGATGGGGACCGCAGCCAGCGCTGATCCAGCACGGCCAGGGGCAGCGCCGCCCACGGTTCGTCTTCATTCGTCGTCCCTGAGCAGATACCGAATCTGGCCGCCGGCAGGCTTTGCGCCACCGGCACAGTTTACCATCGCGTTAAATTCTGCCCGACCGGAAGTTGAGGCACACCGGCAGATCCCGTCACAACGGGAACAACCGTTACAGGCCGAACACCCCCACCACCCCCGCGGCTTGCAGCTCCTCTTTGCGTGATGCCGTTTTCCGGCTGGTGACGATTCTCCGTGTGGGTGTGCGCGTGACGGCCACGCGGGCGAATTCGTCTTTACCGGTCGCCTGCTGTGCACGTGCAAACCCGCGGCCTCTTTCGGGCGACGAGGCTGGTAGAGCAACCGCCGCCGAAGCTGCGGTCCCCTTTTCCAGAGCGCTGTGGACTTACTCTCGGTGATAACTCCTCATTCTGCCGGCGGTGCGCGCCGAAAGTCGCGGCGTTTCCACCTGGTGGCGCTGAGCCTGCTCGCAGCGGCTCTGCTCTGCCAGAGCGGCTGTTCGATTCAGCCTTCGCCCGTCCCCGTAGTCACTCTCGACGACCAGGTTCCCCCCGGAGCGCTGTTGGTTCCCGGTAATTCCCAATGGGTCGATACGGGGATCGACGTCAAGGCCGGAGAACCCTTGACGATCGTCGCCAAAGGCCGCGTCGCGATTACCAAGCTGCGCGCCATGTCAGGAGATGTCGAACATGAAGTCGGGCCGGCGGGCACATTCTTCTATGACGACCGGCTGACACCGCAGACCTTCCCGCTGCCGGCCGCTGGAAATGGACCCGCCCCCTGTTTCTGTCTGATCGGAAGAATCGGCCACGGGCCCGCGTTCTTCGTCGGCTCCGAACGCAGTTCGGTCGCCGAACAAACAGGCCGGCTGTGGCTGGGAATCAATGACTTCGATGCCTCGCAGAACGTCGGCGACTTTTTCGCCGAGATCACCAGGCCCCGGGACGTGCAGCCGGTCGCCTTTCGCCAGGAAATTCCCGTCACGGCCGAAGGGGGCGAGCCGGCTCCCGACTGCTCGGTCGTCGTCTTCTATATCGACGGCCTGCGCCCTGACGTGGTTGAAGAGATGGCGGCCATGGGGCACATTCCCCACCTGCGATCGATCTTTGTCGACGGCGGAACGTATCTGGCCAATACATTCACGGCGTTTCCTTCCGACACGATCACCTCCAACGGCACAATGTGGACCGGTTGCTTCTCGGACCGCCACGGGCTGAAGGGGCAGGTGCGTTTCAGCCGCACACGCCTGAAATCCGATTCCTTCCTCGAGCCGCTGGGACCGAGCCGCAGTTCCCGGCATCTCGGCCCGAAAGGGATCGACAAGTTCACGTACGATGCGCACGCCGCCACGATCGGCGCCGTGAAAGGCGAAGAGGAAGCCGAGCGCTGGCGCGAAATCCACACCAGCAACACGCCGGCCATCTACGACATCCTGCGCGCCGGCGGACAGGACTGGGCCACCGGGGTGCTGCCGCTCATGACCGACATGCCTCCCCCGATGTGGACCCGGAGCATGGCCCTGTCGTTGCCGTACTTCGACGCGCAGGAAGCCTGGCGCTACATCGACGATGCGAATGCCGATTTTGCCGTCCGCCACCTCGTGCGCCAGAAGCGCCCGCTCACCGTGATCTGGCTCCCGGAGACCGACTCGGTCAGCCACAGGGAATGCCGCGGGCAGTTCGGGAGCACGCGCCGCACGATCGCCCGGGCCGATCGCCTCGTGGGGCAGGTGGTCGCCGAGCTGGAGGCCCAGGGACGAATCGATACGACCTATCTGATGCTGATCAGCGATCACGGCCATGTGGGAGGCCGAACGTCGCACCTGTCGCGATTCGACCTGGCCGACGAGTTGTTCTTCAATCCCCGCCAGGTGACCCGCGAGGGACGATGGACCGGAGGCGGACTGGGTCTTTCGGTCCGGCAACACCGCTCGGCAAACTGGCATCAGGGAGACCGGGCCGGGCAGTTCGTCTTCGTCGACGCCGATTCCGACGGCGCGGCCCGCATTTTTCTGCCGCGCGGAAGCTATCGGTCCGGGGAATGGATCGGCGCCAACTCGACCGCCCAGCTCCTGAACTATCGGGTGGCTCCGCATCTGGAGCCGATCAATCTGCCCGCGACTCTCGCCAACGCGGCCGCCCGCCGCGACGACGGCACTCCCGGGCACCCGATCGACCTGGTCCTGACGAAGGTGGACGACAGCTCGATTCTCATCACCACCTGCGATCGCGGCCAGGCGACGATCCAGCGCCGGCGCGACGAATCGGGACGCTGGCTCTATCAGTACACGCCCGTGACCGACGTCGCCGTCACCGCCTCCGGAGACGTCCAGTGCCGCGAGATCGCCAATCCCAGGACCGATCCGCTCGGGCTCGTGCCCCGCGTACGGCCGGCGTTTCTCAGAGAATTCCACGACGAAAAGACGTGGCTGTGGGTGACGGCGACCAGCGACTATCCCGACGCCGTCGTCACCCTCACGCGGCATATGCTCTGGCAGGAGGGGCTGGCGGCCCAGGAACAGGAGAACGCCCCCGACCTGGTCGTGACCGCGCGGCAGGGCTGGCTGTTCTCGACGCAGAATACTCCCGGCACGACGCACGGGTATCCACTGGCCGAATCGGTGCGGGCCACGTGGTATGTTTCGGGACCGAACATCCGCCGCGGTGCGCGAGTCGACACTCCCTGCCGACTGGTCGACCTGACTCCCACGATTCTGGAACTCACCAGCACGGGCTACGATCCCGACCAGCTCGACGGGCGGGCGCTGCGGAATATCTTCGAAACGAACGCCGAACAGACCGCCAGCTACGAAGGGGACAAAGACTCCACCCCCGAAGAGCGGCCGGTGTACTGGCACGACGTCGACCTGCGCGCCTGGCGACCGCTGACCTATTCCCCCGCGCCGCTTTACGAGCGTCTCCTGTTGTCGATCGATTAACCCACCAGCGGATTCGACCTCAACAACATCGCCTACAACGCGGTTTCGATCGGCGACTGGAGCCTGTTCCGGCTGATGGACGACGTGCTTTCGCCGCTGACTCCAGGACACACCAAAATTGAACCGACGATCGACGCGCTCGACCGTCGCGCGGCTCACGCGCACAAGCGCTGGATCGGCGATGGTGTCAATGCACTCAATGTTCCCGAGGTGTCGCTCTCGGACTACAGCCCCACCTCGGTGGGCAATATCAAGCGCGTCGATCAGGCGGTCGACTGGCTCCAGGAACGCGGAGCGCGGCTCGACGACAAGTTCTCTCCCCGGGCGCGGCGCCGCCAGGAGGCGGGCGAGCCTCCGCGGCGATCTAACGTCGATGCGGTGCAGAGCGGATTCTGGGAAACGTACCGCTGGGTACAGCGACTCGGAATGAGAGCGGTCGACGAACTCCTGCTCAACGGCATTGAAAACGGCGTTGACTCGACAGTCAATTCGCTGCGGACAACGCCCGCCGAGACGATCGTTGACTGACGGTTTCGGACCGGCTGTAACGGCTGGCGCGATGATTCGGACCCCCGGGCGCTCGGAGACGAACAGATTGTACGCCACCCGGTCAAATGTAGCGGAAGTCGTGAGACTTCCGTTTGGAACTCCCACGACTTCCCTACAAGCAGCCTGGAACCGCTCTATAATCCCGGCATGCCGCGAGTCTTTTTCGGTAACTTCGATTTCGAACACGAGCTGGCTGCCCCCGCCGGCGAGGCGCACCCGCTTGCGATCGGCAGGACTCAGAAATCGCCCGGCGCGGATCTGGCGTGGGCGTGGACGGCAATTGCCGAGGCCGAAGATGTCATTCTCAGTGACAGCGATTTCACCGCGGCCGACTTTGACGAACTGGCGCGCCTCGGTTTGCCGATCCCTCGCTTCGTGAAACTGGCGTCGCCGCCGAATGAGTCCACGCCTGGGACACTGATTCCCTGGGGCTGGACCACTTCGGTTCTGAACCTTGGCCGGGCTCGCGGATGGAAGTGTCTCGCTCCGTCGATCGACGTGGTGCGCGAGGTCAACACCCGTGCCTTCCGGTTTGCGCTTGAAGAGCAGTGGGAAATCCCACTTCCCGGTGCCGAACTCATCACCTCTCTCGAGCAGGCGGAGAAGTCGATCGCGGCAGTCGGCGGCTGGCCGCATGGCTGGTTGCTGAAAGCGAACTTCGGCATGTCGGGACGTGAAGCGCTGCGGGGCCTGGGTCGCGAGCTCAATCCCGCGACCCGGAACTGGATCGCCAGGAGATTGCAGTCGACCGGCTCGATTGCCCTGGAACCGATTGTCGAACGAGTCGCGGAAGCGGGGGTGCAGATCGAGGTTCCTGAGTCTGGCCCGCCCGAACTGATTGGCATCACTCCCTTGCTCGTCGATCGTGCCGGAGTCTATCGGGGCAGCCGGTTCGGCTCCCCGGAGAACGAACTCGAGCCATGGCAGCCGGCGATCGAGCCGGCGCTGCGTGTCGCGCGCGAGCTCCAGCGGCTGGGTTATTTCGGTCCGCTGGGAATCGATGCAATGCGGTATCGCGACACGACTGGCGAAATTCGTCTGCGGCCGCTGCAGGATCTGAATGCACGCTACACGATGGGGCGGCTGGCCCTGGCGTTTCGCCGCGTGCTGCCGCCCGGCTGGTGCGGATCGTGGCTGCATTTCGGGGCCAGGCAACTGGGCCAGCGCAATGTCGAATCCTGGCTGGCACAATCGACGGCCGGCCGGACTGCCGGTAGCCGCATCATGGTGGCTTCTCCTCGCACAATCGGTTTGCAGCCTGCTCAGCGACACGCGGTGCTCGTCCTTTCGCCGAACGCGGAAATTCGAACAGACATCGAGGAGGCGCTGTTCGCCAGCCTGGGCATCAACGTTGGATGAATGCGATTCATGTTGCGATTCCCTCGTTCCCAAGCTCCCGCTTGGGAACGCCGTGTGTGAAGCTCCCGCTTCACGTCTCATGTAGCCGAACAGCTTCAGGCCGCGTGAACACCGGCAGATGCGCGAGTTGGTCGGGCCAACGCAATGAAACTACGCGAAGCAGGAGCTTCGCACGATGCGTTCCCAAGCGGGAGCTTGGGAACGAGGAAAAGACGACATTACGCCGAGGGCCGCGGCTCCTCACCGGTGAACGCTTTCGCCCCGTCCGGAAACGACTCAGAGGCGGGGACGGCGATGATGTCGCCGGCGTCTGATTCGGCTTCGATCACCGATCCACCTGATCCCTCATCGGGTGCGTGCAGCGGATCGCGGTCGGGATGGCGCGCCGCCGTCGCCGCGTAAAAGACTCCGGCAATTCCGGCCGTCGCGCCAGCTGCCATGAACATCCAGGAAAAGCCGCGCGTGCCGCCGTCGGCGTTCCCCCTGTCGATCAACATTCCCAGGAGCGGCGCCGCCAGCGCCGTCCCCAGTTCGGTGAATCCCAGGACGAGCGTCGTGCCGCTCCCCCGGTATTTCACCGGGAACCGCCCGGCGCCGATCGAAACCACCGCGGGAAAGAGCAGAGCGTGCCCGAAACCGCAAACGACCCCGGGCAGAATGAGCAACAGGTCCGACGTGACCAGGAGAAAGAGGAACTGTCCAGCGGTCAGACCGGCCAGTCCCCAGAGCACCATCTGGTGCCTGCCGAACGAGGTGCCCCAGTCGCGGAAGATCCAGCGGCAGGCGAACGCCGTCAGCGAATAGATCAGAAAAAAGAGTGCAATTCCGCTCAAGCGCATCGCCGTCGCGTAGCGGGTCAGAAACAGAGTCGTCACGACGAAACTGGTTCCCTGAGCGATCGCCACGAGGACGACCGGCCCGGGCCAATGGCGGAACAACAGGCGGAACGGTCCCGGCGCGTTCGTCGGCCGGGGATGAACGTCGTGGCGCGTCAGGAAAAAGACGACCGCCGCATGCACCAGCCCCATGCTGGCGGCCCCGCCGAACATCGCCACGAATCGCGGCGTTCCCGGTGGCAGGAGATCAAACGCCAGATCGCTGAGCTGCGTCCCCAGGATCGTTCCCACGAACCCGCTGCTCCCCAGGCTGCCGATCACCTCCGTCCGGCGATGCGCCGGCACCTGATTCTGAATGTGGACGATGGAACACGAAAACATTCCCGCCAACCCGGTGGAATACGAGATGCGGGCCAGCCAGATCACGTACGAGAGTTTGTCCGGGATCAGAAACGCAGCGCCGGCGGCGATATAAACGACCGACGACATCAGCCAGACCAGCCGCGGACCGTAGTGATCGATGGCCCGGCCGAGCCCGAGCCGGCACAGAATCGCCGCGATCAACCCCGCCCGGATGATTTCCCCCGACAGCTCTTCGTTGCCGCCGAGCGCTGCGACGAATTCGGCGAACCGAAAGGTCAGCGAATTGGCGCACACGAGCAGGACGTTGGCGACGTATGCCAGCCAGAAGGTCGGGCCATATATAGCGGCGTCTGCTTCCGATTCCGGAACGGCAGACGATGAGGGCGCGTTCATAGTGCGATCAGCGAATGGTACGCGCCACACGAGGTTTCAGGAAGGGCGATTTTTTCATCTACGGAAACAGACGCATTTCAGACCCAGCGAGCCGCAGGGTTTATCCCTGCGGGATCGGGTGCAAATCCGTCTGATCGACCAACTTCACACGAAACCGTTCGATCCGGGATGACCCACGCGTTGTGCAGTTCCTGCGACGAGTCGCGATGTCGCACGCTACCGCACGCGCCGTTGGACTCGATCCCGGTGGGATCAACCCACCGGCTCGCTGGGTCGAGCGTGCCGGCGCATTCGACGTAGCGAGCCGCAGGATTTATCCCTGCGGGATCGGGTGAATCGTCACGACGGTCGGAAAGTCATTTCGGCATTCAACGTCGCGAAGCGCCTGCAAGGGTTAATTCGATATGCGAAAGCGAAGGCACAGTTGGACCCGATACCGATGGGATTAACCCATCGGCTCGCCAGGACGAGACACCATCCTCAGATTTCCCTGTCACCGCACGAACGGGCGGGGAATCGTGCGCGGGAAGAGCGACTTCTGCGAACGGCGTTTCGCGGGAGGAGCATCCGCCGTTTCCCGCGCTGCTCCGTGCGACGCTCCATTTGCTGGGCTACCCGACTCTTCGCGTTCAGCGCGGGAGTGTCGCAACAGCACGCGCCCCTCGGCGAGTAACTGACGCAGCTCATCGCTCGGCTCGACAAGATAGCGAACTTCACGGGCCACGAGCGCCGCCACCGGAACGCCATCGACATACGCAACGCGATTCGACGCATTCGCCGTCACCCGATCGTGCGGCGTCAGAATCCCGACGAGATTGAGCGGATCGGCCGCGGCGATCACCACGAGTTCCCGTTTGGGCCCTTCGTCGCGCAGTTGGCGCAGGACCCGAACCGTATCCCCCAGCGCAAATTGCTCGCCGGCGACCCCCGTGATGAATCGGCCCCCGCGAATCTCACCGCGCGCTTCGAGCCGCCGCAGGACCTGCAACAGTTCAAACCAGCGCGGCGCCCCCGCTTCGCGCTCGAGCAGGTCCCGAAAAATGACCCCCCAGCGCCGCAAGAGCTGCCAGGCCCATTCGACCACCGGATCAGCGATAGCGGGTGCCGTGTTCCTGCCATTCACCCCCTCGTGCCCGGCGCGACCTGCATCTGCCGGATTCTCACCCTCCGCATGGACCCCGGAACTCTGTGGGTTCGCAGATCGCCGCCACAATGACCAGCGCCCGGAACCAGCCAGCGGGACGCGGCGGCGGGCCACCTGCCGGCGGGCGCGCGACGGCTCGTCTGCCGACGAGCGGGCCGCCACCAGCGCCCTGAGCCCCGCGAATCCATCGGCCGTCACCAGCCCCTGCGAGACGAGTTCGCCCAGAACATCACTCAATTGCGACGGCAACATCCGCGTGGCTGAAATGAGATCGGCGGCAAACATCGCTCCGTGCGCGCCGAGGAGTGCGCACACCTGGCGAGCCGGGCTGCTGAGCAGCGATTCGGTTCCATTCTCATGTTCGCCCGTAGCCGAAGCCGCAATTTCAGATTTCGTTCCCGCCGCGTTCAGCCATTCGAGATCGCTCCGCAGGAACAGAGACATCGGAACGACGCGGGTCAGACTCGCCAGCGGTCGGCTGCGATCGGGAGTCCGCTTCGTGGGAAACAATCGCCCCCAGCCCACTTCGCCAGTCAGGCACAATTCGTCAAGCAATTCGGGACGGTATTTTTCGATCCGCGCCGGCAGGACGTCGCGCTCCCAGACGACCGCCGGCAAGTCGAGCCCCTGGAGCATCGAAACAACCTCGAACGCCCCGCCAGCACCCGACCGCCGGCTCCCCGGCAGGACTCCGTGGTGCCGCGTCAGGAATCTGACGAACACATCGACGGTGACCGGCTCGATCTGCTTCCGCAGCCCTTCCATCGTGAGCCGATGAATCCGCGCCAGGAGTCGCCGGTGACACCATTCAATTTCCTCAGGCGCACCGGAAGCGCTGGCGCCTGGATCCACCTGCGGAACGTCACTCTCGGAACTCGGAGTGCTGAAGCGCCCGCGGAGTACGACCCCCTCCCCTTCGAGCGCTTCGAGGCAGGCGTCGGCCTGGTTCGTTTCGATTCCGAGGCTCGTGGCAACCTGGGCGCCGGTAATCGGACCACTGATTTCGATGAGCCCCCGCACCATCGCCACGCGGGCTTCTTCAGGAGTCCAGTCGTGCCGCACCTCGGCGGGAACTTCCAGCGCTGGATCGGGAATCGCATCAGGGAAAGCCGCCAGGACTGCCGGGAGTCTCTCGGCCGCGGCCCACAACGGTGAGCCGCCGGTCCGGCGGACCGTCGTCGCCCGGCGTGCGCCACCGAGCTCAGCGAACAGTGGCTGCCAGGCAGCGTGATCGGCGGCGGCAATTGCAATCCGACTGAGCAACACGTCGTGCAATTCGTCGGCACTCCGCACCAGGGGCTGCGCCTCTTCCCGCACGCGGTCGATCGCGGCCGGATCGAGCCGCCCCAGATCGCTCACGCTCTCAACCGTCAGCGAGCGGCGCGTCGCCACGGCGCGCGTCCGCCGTTCTGCCGCCTCGCCTCCATCCAGAAACGCGTACGGGTCGGCGTTCAGGAGTTCGTAGCAGAAGGGAGACGGTTCGCGCGAATCGCGGGCCACGAGTTCGATTTGCCCCTGCTCGATCTGTGCGAGCACGCGCTTGAGCCCCGCCAGATCGTGCGCTTCCTGAAGGCTGTCGTGCATCGACTGCCGGGCCAGGGGATGATCGGGCACCTCGAGATCGCCGGTGACATTCTCCTGGCAGCCGGTCAGCTTCGGGAAGACGGCGGTGAGCAGATCGTCGGCCCGAAACCGCTGCAGCGCGGGGGGGACTTTTCTCCCATCCTTAAATCGCTGCACGAGCAGCGCCCGCGTGACGTTCCAGCGCCAGCGCGTCTGAAACGTCGGCACATACAAGAGCGCCTGCTCGAGCAGACCATCGACGTTCCGCGTGTTGAGCATCCCGAACATGCTTTCCAGCGGAAAACTGTGCTGCGGACCAAGCGAAAGGACGAATCCATCGTCGTCGGCCGTCGCCTGCAGTTCAAAATCGAACGACCGGCAGAAGCGTTTGCGCATCGCCAGCCCCCAGGCTTTGTTGATCCGCGAACCGAACGGAGCATGGATGACCATCTGCATCCCCCCCGATTCGTCGAAGAATCGCTCGAACACGATCCGCCGCTGGCTGGGAATGAGCCCCAGGGCCGCCTTTTCGGCCCGGACGTATTCGACCGCCTGGTGAGCCGCCCCGGGCGAGACACTCGCCTCGGCCACGAGCCACGCTTCGGCCGCTGCCGGATCCTCGAGCCGGCTCTCGAGCTCCTCGCGAATCCGCGAAACTTCTTCCGAAAGTTCGATCGTTCTGCCCGGCGCTTCGCCGCGCCAGAAGGGAATCGACGGCGGCGCGCCATGCGCATCGGCAACCGTCACGTCGTTGCCCCGCACGTGCAGAATCCGCCAGGAGGTATTCCCCAGCAGAAAGATTTCGCCGGCCTGGCTTTCAGCCGCAAATTCTTCGTCGAGCGTCCCGACGACGGTGTGCTCGGGCTCGGCGACCACGCGGTACGAGGCAATCTCAGGGATCGCTCCGCCGTTCGAGGCGGCGACGATCCGTGCTCCGGGGCGGGCCCGCACCCGGCGCCCCACCTGATCGTGATGCAGGTACACCCTGCCGCGCCCCGCTGCGTGCGAAATCCCTTCGCTCAAAAAATGGATGACGCCGTCGAATTCGGCCCGCGGCAGTCGTCGAAAGGGCCACGCCCGCCGGAAGAGCGCATAGAGATCGTCGGTCGACCATTCGCCACAGGCGACTTCGGCGACGATCTGCTGCGCCAGAATGTCGAGCGGCGCTTCGGGAATGACGATCGCATCCAGCCGTCCGGCCCGAATCGCCCGCACGAGCGCCATCGCTTCCAGCAATTCATCGCGCGTCAGCGCAAAGAGCCGCCCCTTGGGGACCAATCCCAGGGCGTGCCCCGAACGGCCGACACGCTGCAAAAAGGCAGCGATCGACCGGGGAGAGCCGAGTTGTACAACCAGGTCGATGTATCCGATGTCGAGCCCCAGCTCCAGCGAGGCGGTGGCGACGACCGCTTTGAGCCGGCCAGTCTTCAGACGCTGCTCGGTATTGTGCCGGCGGTCGGCCGCCAGCGAACCGTGGTGGCTGCTGACCGCCTCTTCTCCCAGGAGCTGCGTGAGGTGGTGCGTCACCCGCTCGGCCATCCGCCGCGTGTTGACGAAGATCAGCGTGGCACGGTGCGACTGGATCAATTCGCACAGCCGCGCATTGATCTCGGCCCACTGCTCATGCATGCAGACCGCCCCGAGTTCACTGGCCGGAACTTCAATCGCCAGATCCAGGTCCCGCTGATGGCCCACATCAATGATCTCACACTCCGGTCCCGTTTCTGCCTCCGGTCCCCGGTCCCCTTTCCCCGGTCCCTGTTCCGCTTCCGGTCCCCGGTCCCCGGTCCCCGGTCCCCTTTCTGTCTTTGGTTCCCCGTCCCCATCGCCACCCACAAGAAATCGAGCCATCTCCTCAATCGGCCGCTGCGTCGCCGACAGTCCGATGCGCTGCAGCGGTTTCGGACAAAGCGCCGCCAGGCGCTCCAGCGACAGCGCCAGGTGCGACCCGCGCTTGTCGCGCACGAGGGCGTGGATTTCATCGACGATCACCGTTTCCACGCTGCGCAATCGTTCGCGCCCCTTGACGCTGGTGAGCAGCAGGTACAGCGACTCGGGAGTGGTCACGAGAATATGCGGCGGCTTGCGCAACATCGCGGCCCGCTTTGACGCGGGCGTGTCTCCGGTCCGCAGGCCCGCCCGGATCGGCGCGGCGTGAGGATATTCGACCTGCGCCAGGGCGGTGATTTCCGCCAGCGGCACTTCGAGGTTGCGGTGCATATCGTTCGACAGGGCCCGCAGCGGCGAGACGTAGATCACCCGGATTTCGTCGCTAAGTGTCCCCTGCACTGCTTCGTGGAGCAGCCGATCGATCGCGGCCAGAAACGCCGTCAGCGTTTTGCCGCTCCCGGTCGGGGCGGCGATCAGCGTGTGTTTCCCGGTGGCAATCTGCGGCCAACCCAGCCGCTGCGGCTCGGTCGGCGCAGAGAATCGCCCCAGGAACCACTCGCGAATGAGGGGATGAAACGATTCCAGCGGCATGACGACCCCGGATATTCTGTGTGCCTCGGTCCGGATCTATTTTCGCCGTTCACACCCCGGTTTGCAAACCGTCGCCCCCGTGGAGCAGGTCGATGTACCTGCTCGTAAAGTTCGTCACGAAACTCAACGACGAACAGGTCGCCGCGGATGACGAAAAGAAGAAAGAATTCAGGGAACACTAATCTCCACTCATCGAAACTGATTGATTAGTGGAGATCAGAGTCGATGAGTGTTCCCCTTCATCCGTCCGCCTTTCATCCGCGGCCATCGGCGTCATCCGCGGTTCTGAGTTTTCTCTTCTTGGCGCCTTCTCCCGGCGCGCCGGGATTCGTGGTCCTCATTTTCCCGCGGTTTCCTCAAAGGCATCAAAGAGTCGCGTCGTGGAGCAGGTTTATTAACCTGCTCGTAGGCTGTACTTGATCTGTGCCCATCTGTGGATCCCACCTTCCTCCGTTCCGTCCGTTTTCGTGTATTTCGTGTCTTTCGTGGTCCCCCTCCGTCCTTCTTTATCCGTGGCCATCGGCGTCATCCGCGGTTCTGAGTTTTCTCTTCTTAGTGCCTTCTCCCGGCGCGCCGGGATTGGTGGTGCCCACTTTCCGGCCAAATCTCCAAAGGCGTCAAAGAATCAAGTCGTGCGCGCAGAGACCAAAGGTTTTAAACCACGAAGGCACCAAGTCACAAAGAGACGAAATCCGGCCAAATCTTCAAAGGCATCAAAGAATCACATCGTGCGCACGCGCATCCGCCTCCTTCAATTGCCATTCTTCGAGTCTTCGTGCCTTCGTGGTCCTCATTATTTTCCAGCGGTTTCTCCAAAGGCATCAAAGAATCGAGTCGTGCGCACGGGCAGCTCAGCCTTAAGGTGCGCAACAATTTCGACCCTTAGGTCGGTTTCCCGATCCCTGATCCCCAATCCCCGGTCCCCGGTCCCTCTTCATCCCGAACTCCCCATTTCAGTTTTCTCCCTCAAGCCTCAAGCCTGCGCCGCTAAGGCGCTTAAGATGCCTAAGGTGACCACGTTTTCGCGAATTCACTGTTCATCCTTCATCCTTCCGCCTTCATCCTTTCAGCGCGCACCCCGTCCCATTCCGCATTCCGCATTCTGTCTCTGCCTGCTCAGGGTGCTCAAACAGGGTGCTCAACCCCAAACACAGAAAACAGCGATTTCGTGGACTTTTTGCGTGGGTGCTCAGGGTGCTCAACATGCTCAAGCATTTTTTTCTCGTCACAGTTCTTTGGTTTGCCAGACATCCGGCGCCGCTCAAGCTCGCAAAAGAAGCCCTCCAGGCTTTCCCACAATCCATTATTACCATTTTATATACTTTTGTCAATATTAATAATTTATCAACTATAGTATATAATGAGGTCTTTATACGATGCGAACGAGAATTGGCGGACCGGCAAGGTGCGGGCTGCATGCCGCCCATGGATCTTCGGAACGGCCGATCGGGCGCACGGCAAGGTTCCGATGCCGCTTGAGGGGCCCGCGCGGTAGTGGTTGGTGCCGTGTGATGCAGGGCATCCGGCACAGCCGGGCCGTGTTCGTCGGACCGGTTTAGCGCGCCTGAGGCGTATCGGAAGGGGGCATTGTCCTGCTTCCGATCGTCCGCAATCATCCACACGCGCCCGAGCCCGCCCAGAATCGGCTGGAGATGATTGGCCGACGCCTGCGCTTCAGACAATACCGATCGATAGAAATCTCCAAAATGACCTGTTTAGGTCATGGCATGGCGAAAAGCAGCAGCAAAGATGGGAATTGCCTGGTCGCCGCGATGCGCAGACTGTTGGGCGGACGGATCCGCCCCAAAAAAATCAGCATTTTCGTGTCCGCTCTTTTCGGGCGATTTCGATTAAGAGGATTCAGGACGGGATCGGTGTCGCATGTGCAACTCGTCTATCGACCTGCCACTCCCGTCAGCAGGGCGCCAGGTCCATCTCAACAGATGCGGGTTGAAACACTCAATTCGTTCCGCACTCCGACCGCGGTGTCGGCGCTGCTGTGGTCGCCACCGAGCGTGTATCGTTTTCAGCGCCGTGGACGTTCGACGGTTACAACATTTCCACCATTCCTTTAAGGAGATCCGTCATGGCCAAGAAACGCGCCGCAACTGCGACCAAATCTGCGACTTCACTCCTGGCGTTGCGATCTGACGACGCGAAGCGCTCGGCAACTCAAGCGATTGTGCATCACTACTCAATCAATAAAAACAAAGTGCGCTGTGACACCGATGATCGTGGCTATCGCACACCCGGCAATCGCGACCTGACGAGCCTCGTACTCGATGCGTCTGACGGATTTATTCCATTGTGGGCGCCGGATTGCACACTCCGCTGGCGGTATAAGCAATCGAGCTTGGACGCTTTCCAGAATCCCGCCGCAGTGAAGAGTGAATTCGAGGATCTATTTTCGAAGGCGCTGATTAAGTGGGGCGATGCGGTCCCCGTGAAATTCTCGCAACGAAATGACAATTACGATTTTCAAATCGTCGTGCGATCCCAGACAGACTGCGACGTGAACGGCTGCGTGCTGGCGAGCTCGTTCTTTCCCGACGCAGGCCGGCACGAATTTGTGATTTATCCGACGCTCTTCGACCAGTCGGACGACGAGCGAGTTGAAACGATTTGCCATGAGTTGGGGCACGTGTTCGGTTTGCGTCACTTTTTTGCGCAGATTTCCGAGACGAGCGCGCCCAGCGTCATCTTTGGAAAGCACACTAAGTTTACGATCATGAATTATGGGTCCGATAGTAAATTGACGGACGACGACAAGGCAGATCTGAAGCGTCTGTACGAGGGGGTCTGGGGCGGTGAAATAACGAATATTAACAACACGCCGATCCGTTTGATGAAGCCTTTCAGCTCAGCCGCGAACAACGCAGCCGTTGCGTCGAATCTTGCAGCGTCGGCGCTTCCCATGTCGACCACGCCAGGTGCGTATCTTGCTCCAGCTCGGATCATCACCAGGGAAGTCGTGTACGCGCGATAGTGCCAAGCGGTGTCACGTGTGGTGACTCGGCGTCTGCATTGGTCGCTTCGAAGCAGCGCTCGTTGTGACGCAGGCAACGGCAGGCGACGCAGGTCAGCCGGCCGTTACGGCCATGCGCTGCGCGAGAGCGCGGAAAGTAGAACAGGGACGCGCGATTGCCTTTTGCCACACCTGGGCGCGGGAGCATTGGCGGCGCTGCGCGAGAGACGAGAGCGCAGCGGGTTCTAAGCCCGGTGGTCGCCATTTTTGTCTCCCATTTCGTTCAGTGAGACGCTAAATCAATGGCCACTGGCCGGCGAAGCGCCGGTGTCTGACTTGTACCTCCCCCTCGGGCAAACGGCGGGATACGCGAAGCCGGAGCTTCGCACGCTGCGGTCCCAGGGAGGACCTTGGGACCGAGGAAGCAACGGAGGCCGCCGAGCGCGCGAGGATTAAGGCCGACGGCGGTTGCTGCAGGGGACGGAACGACGTTCTGTCGCGGAGCGAAAGACGACATTCATCGAGCGAAAGGTGCTCTGGCCGCCGCGCGGTGTCACTGGGATTGATTTCGACCGCCGTCCCCGGCGGGTATGATGCCGGTATGAGCGAGCGGTTCCGACGAAATGCCCGAATCGGCGTGACAGTCGTCAGCGGAGTCATCGCCGCGATTGTCTCCTACTGCTTACTGGCCGCGTTCGTGGCCCATTGCCTGGAGTCGCGGCGACTGTTCGGACGGCTCCTGCCTCCTGTTTGCCATCGCATTCTGGATTACATCTACAACAATGTGGACCAGTTGCTCTCCGCCCCGGCCCTCCCGTTTGCCGCGTTCTGCATCTGGCTCGGCGTGCGGATCGTGAATCGGCGCGAGCGGTGGGCGAAGTGGACGCTGGCGGCCACACTCGCGTTGCCAGTGCTCTACGTCGCGAGCTTCGGGCCTGCGTGCTGGATCATGGCGAGCGAGGATGAAAAGACAAGTTGAGAGGAGAACGCAGGTCCAGTAGGTCACGCTGTGCGTGACGCGAACGTCTCTGAACCAGCAGCGCCAGCTTGTGCATCCCGTCACGCGCAGCGTGACCTACACGCCCCCGTCACGCACAGCGTGCCCCAGTTGCAGGGGTTAGTGCCAATTCCCTGTAAGGCGCGGCATGTTCGGCGGTATTCCCAAGTGGGACTGAAATTCATCGAGCACCGAACTGTTCGGATGCCCTGAGGAACCATTGTTATTAAAGGAGCAAGCCCATGTTCACGCACGTGTCGCAGACTTCTCGGCGCAGATTTTCCCGCAACCTGGGAATCACTCTGACGTTCTCCCTCCTCGTGCTGCCCGTGATCACCACGATTTCGATCGCAGCGGAAAAGGAGGCAACCGTGAGCGAACCCCCGGCAAAGCTGATCGTCGATCCTCCGCAGCCCGACCGCCTGGCCGGAGGCGTGGCTATTATCAAGTACCGAACCGAAAACCTGCAGATTCTGCCGGTGTTCGGCGCCGCCGCGCTCGCCGTAGCGCCCCGGATCGGACATCTCCACGTGACCCTGGACGAGGGTCCCTTGCGCTGGGCTCACACGAGCGGCGAGCCGCTGATCATCTCCGGGCTGACTCCCGGCTCGCACAAAGTCCTGATCGAGGCAGTAAACGCCAATCACGAACCCCTCGCGCAGAGTGTCGTGAAATTTGAAGTGCCGCAACCGTCGCTCGCGCAGCCCCAGGCAAAGGAACGTGGTTACAGTTCGGCAGTGAAGTCTCTTGAGCAGGTTCCGGCTGCACACGAGAATCACGGCTCCGCCGCTGCCGTGCCGGCTGCGGAACAGCCCCCGGCGCAGATCGTCGTCGATCCCCCGCTGCCGGGCCCGCTGGCGAAAGGGGTCGTTTTTATCAACTACCGGACGGAAAACGCGCAGATCGCGCCGGTGTTCGGCCCTGCCGCGCTCGCGATATCGCCACGGGTGGGGCATCTCCACGTGAGGGTCGACGAAGCCCCCTGGCGCTGGGCTGACGCGAGTGGTGGGCCTGTGATCGTCAACGGCTTGCCCCCCCGGGGCGCACAAAATCGTGATCGAGCTGGCGGATGCCAACCACCAGCCGCTCGCGACGGAAGTCGTGAACTTCGAAGTGCCGCAAAGGTGACCGGACAAAAGTCGTGTGATTCGAGAAACGCAACAGGAGGAATTTCGATGACGATTCCCATTCGACCACCGTTCACGCGGGAGACGGCATTGGCCAAGGTGCGTGCCGCCGAAGATGCCTGGAACTCGCGCGATCCCGTTCGCGTTTCACTGGCCTATTCCACCGACTCGATCTGGCGCAACCGCGATCAGTTCTTCAGCGGCTGCCGCCAGATCCAGGAGTTCCTGGCAGCGAAGTGGCAACGGGAACTCGACTATCGGCTGACGAAGGCACTCTGGGCCTTCGACGAGCGCCGCATCGCCGTGCGCTTCCAGTACGAATGGCACAACGATTCAGGCCAATGGTTCCGCAGCTATGGCAACGAACTCTGGGAATTCGACGACGACGGCTTGATGCGTCGCCGGGAAGCCAGCATCAACGACGTCGCCATTGTCGAAAGTGACCGCAAGTTCTTCTGGCCCGCTCCCGGTCCTCGACCGGCGGACCACCCCGGCATCCCGGACGTCAAGTAACCCGGATTTGTCGTCAGGCAAATGTTGGCGCAGAAGACCGGCGGCAGCATCGTCACGATCACGGCAGCCCTGGCGCGCAACCCGATCCGGGGGGTCCCGGCGGCGGTGCCGATGATCACCAAGGGGGGTCTGGAAACGATCACCCAGCACCTGGCGATGGAATACGCCAGGGAAGGAATCCGCGTAGAACGCGGTCGCGCCCGGCGTCCTCTGCACGCCGATGCACCGGAATACGCCCAAAGATTTTATGGAAAGCCTGTCGCCGATGGGTCGGCCGTCAACGGTCCGGGAGATCACGGATGCCGTCCTGTATTTGACTGACGCCGCGACAGTCTCTGGTCACATCCTGGACGTCGATGGGGGCACACATCTGGGCCGATGGTAGCGAACGACAAGATCAGGAAAACGGTAAATCTGCTGCAAGGTGTGTCCGCCAGGCCGGTATTCCCTGAGAGATGCATGTGATGTTCGCAGTGCAACGGATGAGCGCACGACGGGGTGAGCGTCGAAGTGGTGGCTCAACTCCTCCCGGACCCGCGCGTTTCTCGGTCGGGGTGCGGAAATAACACAAAGTCGTTTCGTTCAAGGAGTCCGATCATGTTTGGTTTTGTTGGGTTTATGGCTGTGCTGGTGGCGCCGATCTTCATGATTTCCTATTGGATTTCCTGGGATCTCCAGGACCAGAGGTATCGCTCATCCTTCGCGACGACGGCCTGGCGCGACTTCGTGGCCCTAGTGGAAAGATGCCTCGCTGCCGTCCGCAACGGCCAAAGCCAATGGCGCGCCGCGCTGGATGCGTACGCGAAGCCGGGGCAGGCAGAGAGGACCGACGCAATGCAGCCACGCAGCAATTCCCCGTGAGCAGTTAGCGGTTACTGCCACCCATTATTCGATGAGCTGCCGGCGTCATTGTTCTGCGTAAAGCATTTCTGCTCGCTGGATTGCGGAAAAAACCGTTGGCTCGCGTCTCCATTGTAATGGGTGGCACTAACCCGTGGGACTTGGCCGATTCGCACAGCTCACTGAAGAACGCCCGCACCTTCTGCCACTCGGTACTGACTTGTCTCCGAACGAGCACGTTGCCCGACTCGTCCCGAACGCTCACGGTCAATTGCTTGCGGTGCTGGTCGATACCGACGTACAACATAACGTGGTCCTCCTGGTCCCATGAACTGGCCACCCATTGGCGATCCTCACAAGGGATACGCCGTACACGGCCATCATCCCGGGAGGACCACTCTCTTTCATGGAATCAAACCTACTGAACGCCTGAAACCGACAGCGACCGAACCCTGCCACTCTCGATTCGGTTGCCGTGGCCAATGTGGCTCTGTACCAAACAAGCGCAAAGGTAACGGATGGTCCAATCGCGTCATTTGCTTTTTTTGGGAGGCGCAATAGTCGTCAGTGCCGTCGGGGTCTTCATGATTGTGAAGCCCGCGATGAATCACAGCGGTCAGATTCGACAGCGGACGCTCTCGCGGGACTCGCCGGCGCCACCTGAGTCGATTGACCGAACGCCCGAGCCTCGACGACACATCGACGAAATCCAGAGTGCTCAACCAGGCGACGTCGATGCGACTCCGAAAGCGGCGGTTCCTGCCTCAAGTGTACAGTCGCATGCACCCCAGTCGTCTGCCGAGACTCCCCCTGAACAGCTGAAGACTCTCATCGGTCAGCCAGCGCCTGAGTTTGAGCCGCAGGGATGGTTATTCGGTGAAGCCACGAATATTGAGAAGCTGCGAGGCCGGTGGGTTGTCCTCTACTTTTGGGAAAACGTCATTAGCGGACAGGATCTGCGGGCCTGGGTCGTCTTACAGGATCGTTTTGGCGACCAGGGACTTGTCGTGATCATTGTCAAGCCGGGAGACTCGGATTCAATTGACGAGGCCCAGGCCTACTTCGAGCGAGTATGCCATGACTCGTTGAACGATCGGCCAATGCCGTTTCGCGTGCTCGTCGACAAGCGCGAGCCGAATGTCATTCCGGGCACGACACTACAAACTGGTGGGGCCACGCATTCCGCATATCATGTGCCGCCCGCCCGCCCCGACAATCGGACGGGACCGCTCGCCCTGTTGATTGGTCCCGACGGGATCATTCGGCAACAGATCGACAATCGGCCGAATCGGAGCGTGATTCGTGAATTGGAAACAGTGACGGGATTGAAGGCCGGGACGCTGCAATGGGAAACTTCGTTGCTGCAAGAATACTCGCTCCCTGCCGGTGCCGTTCTGCGGCGAATTGCTCCTCCGTATTCGCAGGCTCGTCAGGACTATTGTTTCTTCAGGCAGGGTCGCACTGAGGCAACCATGACGTTCGAGCAGCGGGAGACGCTGAGGGAAAGCTGGATGACCGGTGGCACGACCGGGACTCTCGAATTCGTTTTGCAAAGTGTTATCGGCTTGCGAAGTTACGAATTGGACGATCCCGATGACTTAGTGAGCCGAAAGCTATTTTTTACTGGCGACTGGTGCGTCCGAGCGGGCACCCCGCGAGAGGAATTGCTGCGCGAGTTGGAGCGGATCCTGGAAAGTCAGCTGGACTGGAGCGTGCGATTTGAGCGCACGACTGTCAAGCAGGATGTCGTCGTCGTCACAGGCAACTGGAAACCGACTCCGCTTCCTGGTGCGAAGAACGAGTCGTGGATTTATCTCACGGTCGCCGATGTACCCGATGGGAATTCCGGAGGTGGCAGCTCCGGCTCGTTGGATGCGCTGTTTGACTGGCTGGGAGACAGCATTCGCATCAGGTTCGTCAGCGAAGTCACCGGCCCGCCAGCCGATTCAATTGTCTGGAGAGACCAGCTCGGCGGACTCAGGAACGAAATTCGACGGGCGACCCCCGCAGGCGAGAAAGCGATGATCCGGCTCTTGCAGAATGTTGCCAATCAAACAGGTCTTTCACTGAGGTCCGAGGAACGCAGCGTCGAAGTCTGGCGGATCATCGTGGATTAGGTCGGTGCCACCCGCTAACCATGCCGCACGATGTACCGCCAGTTTGCTCTGCATCGGAACTCTCCTTATTTATAAGGAATGTGGGGGCCTCATCCTCCTTCTTCGCCGGGGCCTACTTCCGGGGCTGCGCCTTCCTGTTCGCACTGCCGGGCACAGGCGTGTTCATCCCGATCCGCATCGCCTCGTCGGGCGTGAACGGGTACAGGCTGAGTCGCTCAGCTTTTCTGGCCGTAGTCTGACCTGCCGAAATGATAAACCAGCGCGGGACAGCAGATTCCCGCGCTGGTTTTGATACTACCCTAAGTGACGCTCAGCGACTACGGCCGATGGGCCAGCCCCGGTGGCCGCAGGCGTGCGCGTCATAAACCTTGCCGTTACGCCAGTGACGGAAGAACCGGGTTAGTGCCACCCAACTGACCTGGAATCGCTCACCACGGAGGATCCCAGCGCGGCCTGCGGCCGCAACCAAAATACTGAGCCACAGATAGACACCGACGAACACAGATCAAGACAAGACAGGGATCTTTGTCGTATCCGTGTTCATTTGTGTCCATCTGTGGCTATTCTCTTTTCCAAACTGAGAATTTGCGCGGCACGCGAAGAAATGAAACGTTAGTAGTGGGATGCGCTCACGCGCCGCCGGCATTGCGCTTTCAATCCAGCGCTTCAGCGCTTCCAGTTCGGTGTAGCGGCAAAATGTAGCGGAACTCGTGAGACTTCCGTTCGGAACTCTCACGAGTTCCGCTACAGCCAGCTTGGAACCGCTCTAGCCCGGGGTAATCTTCAGGCTGATTGTCTGGTTGGCCAGCGAAGGCGACGCGCTCGCTCTGAAGGCGTCGGTGACTGTCAGCGAAGAGAACACGCCGTTTTCGAACACCAGTTGCATCTGCGTACCGTTCGGAAACGCCTTCCCTTTTAACGTTGTGCCGTTGAACGTGTCCGAGTAGCGAATACTCCCGCCGTGTGGATTGACGGTGACCGTCGTGGTCGATCCGTTCACAAGAATGCTGGCGATCTTGCCCAGAAACGTCCCTTGCAGGTTGACCTGATGCCCGTTGATGTCTCCCGTGAAATGGAAGTGGGCGGTCATCTGCGAGCCGTCGACGATCTTCACGTTATTCATCTGATACGTGCCCGCCGCGTTCACGGGCGGATTGGCGCCGATGGTGACGGCGGCTGTCGCGGGACCGTTAAAGTGGGTCTGAGCGTGCGCGTGGTGATGCACGGCGAACGCGCTCGATGAGAGCAGCGATCGAATTTCGAGAACTTCGGCGGCAACCGGGAAAAGTCCGGCGGAGGAACGCGTGCGTCGCATGATGGGTCTCCTGAAAGAACATTCTTGATTGCGAGGTAAGTGCAAGACCTTTCTTCGTGATCCAGGACCGGACCCGACTGATCAAATTCCGCTCAAGCTGTGTGGCCGCGGACCGATCATTTTGGTCGGGGCGAGAACAGCCGTGGCATCGCCTGGATAGACCACAGCATCGACAATTCCGGAAAGAATGTGCCGAATTCCGGCTTCGACGGTGCTGATGTCGACCGCTCGCCATTCCCCGGAGTTGCGCAATTCAGCGGTGAATCTGGCAACTGCCGGGATAGTGCTTCCCGTCTCGCAGCAGTATTCAATGCCTTCCCGAATTGCGCGATTGATCCTGATTTGTTCGCCTGGCACGATCTGTCCGCCAGCAGAATGGAGGAGTTTCCGTTCGAGATGAGAGGGCAACATTTGTGCCTGATCCGAACAATCGGCAGGTGGGTGCGCCTGCTCATGCCTGAGGTAGAGGCGGGGTGGCGCGGGGCCGAGAGGGCTAAATGGCTGGCACTGACCCTTGATTGCCGCCCGACATTCGGACTTGAATATGTCGACCAGCGTCGATATATTATTGACAGTTGTCAATATATTCGTCGCCGTCCAGAGCCGTGTCGTGAGCGAGCACGATATTCCCAAACCGAACTCTGTTCGTCGAGCCGGCTTCACGCTGATCGAATTGCTGGTTGTGATTTCGATCATTGCCGTGCTCATGTCTTTGATCCTGCCCGCGGTGCAAAGCGCCCGTGAAGCCGCGCGCCGCACGCAGTGCCTGAACAATATTCGCGGCCTGGCTCAGGCCATCACCAATTTCTCGTCGGGCCAGGGGGGAGGCCTGCCGTATCTCGACGAAGGGGGATACAACTGGCCGGCCTCCCTTTTAGCTTATCTTGATCGGAGCGACATCGTGGGAAGTGTGAGCCCGGCCCAGTACTACAATGTCACGGTCATCGACGCATTCACGTGCCCGAACGATCTCAACAATTTCAAGCGGGTGACCGGCCTCAGCTATGGCGTCAACGCCGGATATGGGTACTTTCCGCTGACCAAAAGTCCCCCTCCGCAAACCGTGGCGGAAGGAAATTCCGATTACACGAAGCTCGACTTTCACTCGGGGTACGACATGGGCTGGACCGGGACCGTGGTCGACTCGCAAACACTCGAGAATTCCCGCGACACGGGTGTCTTCTTTCGCGACCTGCGCAAGATCCCGAACGTGCCGTATTTCAACGATCCCTTCCGCATGACGCTCGACCGCATCTCGCTGAGAGACGGGCTGGGCCAGACGCTGATGCTGCTCGAGAATCACAACGCGCAGAACTGGGGAGGCTCGAACTCGGCCGGCCCCAATCAGCCGATCTACAACTTCCCGTTCGGCAACTATTCCCGGAAGTCGAGCTCGGTGCTTGATTCGGCGATCGTCATCACGGCCCAGTTCGGCAACGTGCTCGATAACAACGGTCAGGCCGGGCCTCTGGGGGACTTGGCGTACCCCAACCCGCAGTTGCCGGGAAACGCGCTATTTATCACGGGAATTGCAGCCGTTCCCTTTTCTCGAATCAATTCCAACAAAGGACAAAGTCCCGGCGCGTCGCCATTCGCCAGCTCGACGCATCCGGGGGTGGTGAGTGTCGCCTTCTGCGATGGCCGGGTCCGAACACTCAACGAAAACATGAGCTTCACTGTCTACGTCTCTCTCTTCACGTCGGGCGGGACGCGTCATGGCCAGTTGATCATCGGCGACAATCAGTATTAAAACTACAACGCCGGATCGATTGTCATCCCGGGGAGACGCGGCATGTTCCAGCATCCTGTTTGCGGAAGTGGGTGGCGCGGCATTCAGCGGGGCATTCTGCGCGGCACACTGCTGCTTCTGATTTCGGGATTCGTGGCTGTGCCAGGACGCGGCCAGGAATCGGCTGAAGCGGATCAGGCCGCCAGGGCCGCGCGGCTGGAGTCGCTGCGGGATATGAAGGCTCTGATCGGGACGCTCAAAGTCTCGACGGTGAACCAGGAGGACAAGGTCGAAGCCAAACTGCTGACCAAGCCGCTCCTGCACTACCAGGACCAGCCTCGCAATATTCTCGATGCAACGCTGTGGTGCTTCGGCGAGAAGGGTCGGCCGGCGGCCCTGTGCAAAGTCGAGAAGATTTCGGTCGCCGGTAAAAATCGCTGGCTGTACTGCTTCGCGTCGATGTCCACTCTGCCGATCGAAGGTGTGTGGGCTGAAGGGAAGACATTCTCAGCAGCAGAGCCGGGCGTCACGTTCTCAAGTCTGCCAGGAGCCCCGGTCCCGGCCAATGGCAAGAACGATCGGTCGCGCCAGATTAATTCTCTTGTGCGCCGAGTCAACCTGATCGTCACCGACCCCGACTTGAAGTTTCAGGAAAATCTGCGGATCCAGAGGCAGCCGATCCATCGTTACGATGATGAAGAGGCCGGAATCCTGGATGGTGCACTGTTCAGATTCTCAACTGATGGGACTTGCCCCGATCTGCTCGTACTGATCGAAGCCCAGAAGGAAAAGGACGAAGCGGCCCAATGGAAAATTGCCATGGCCCGGATGACGAACTGCGAATTGCAGGTCCGCGACCAGGACCGCGAATCCTTCAGCGCCCCATTCCTCCGCTTCGCCGATCATCTGGGTGAAAACCTGGGAACGTGGACGTATTTCTGGGCCACTGAAAACCGCTAGCGGCCCCCTGAAAGGGTTCCACAGGATGCACGCAAAAAACGAAGAAGAGAAGAAGCGCGGATGACGGACGGACGAACGGTGGGTCCTGGTGTTGTAGAGAGTGCTTGCTCCGATCGCCAATGAGCGGATACGCGGGCACATGTGCGTCTATCCCGAAGGGATTGTGCAGCACAGACCGGGGTTGGCCCGACGCAGGAGGCCTACCCCGGGTATTCGTTCACCGAAACACCGAATCCTGTAAGGATTCTGCAGAACGTCAATCCGACACCGGCGAATGCGACACCGTAAACGGCTGCACAATCCTTACAGGATTGAGGTGATTTTTTCCGATCGTAAACCAGGGTAGCCGACATTCGTCGGCAACCCTGGCCTTTGCTGCAGTACGCTTTCAGCGTACACAGACTCGGGAGCCTTCGCCCACTCGATTCCCTCGCTCACGCGTCGGGCTTCCAGGGCGCTCGGCCAAGCGTCGGGCTCCAAAATATTGACGAGTGCCACCCGCTCAACGGATGCACCCGCTTCACCAGGGGCACGATACGGCGGATATATATGGAGTCGCGGGCGTGAATCGGTTAGAATCTGTGTCCTGCGAACACTCAATCCGGCACAGGGGAGCTGTTGCATGAACGATCTCCAATTGAACCGGCGGCAAGCCCTCATCGCGAGTGGGTTAGGCATGCTGACTCTCGGCATGCCGGGAGCCGTGATGGGCAGCGACAAGATCGACGCTTCGGGCAAAGCCGTCCCCTCGGACAAATCGTGCATCTTTGTCCTGCTCTGCGGGGGCCCCAGTCACGTTGACACCTGGGACATGAAGCCCGACGCGCCGCTGGAGTATCGCGGCCCGTACCAGCCCATCGCCACCAAAGTGCCGGGCATGCTCCTCAATGAGATGCACACCCGGCTGGCGACTTTGACCGACCACTTCACGCTCATCAACTCGATGGCGCATCCCGGGGCGATCAGCAATCACTTCGACGCGATGCACAATCTGCTTAGCGGCCAGTCGGAAAAGCGTGTGCAGGAGGGGGTGCCCGACAGTCAACCCTACCTGAGCTCGTTCATTGCCAAACACAAACCCAGCACACGCAATTTCGTTTCCAATGCGTGGCTCATTAAATGCGTGGGACCGCCTGTCTTTTGCGCGCCCAACCTGGGCATTGGCGGCTACCTGGGCTCGGCTTATGCGCCCGTGTTTATCGGCGCGGCAGACAACCATCCGGCGATGAGCGACTTCAAGCCGCCGTCGATTTACGACGCCTACGACGAGAAACGATTCGAGGTGCGCAAGTCGCTCATCAGCCAGCTGGAGTCCGCCCGGCTGGACAGGGACCAGCGCGTGAAGGACTGGTCGGACCTGCGCGAGAAGACCTACGACGCCATGACGCGAAACGAAGGCCGGGAGGCGTTCGACCTGAGCCGCGAACCCGTGAGCGTTCGCGAGCGCTATGGGATGCATCCGCTCGGGCAGAATCTGCTCTTGGCGCGGCGGATGGTGGAATCGGGTGTCCGCATTGTCACAGTCAACGGCTGGACCGGACAGGCGGAGCATGACAAGAACGGCCCGCCGAGCAGCAGTTGGGACATGCACGGCGGTAACATGGGCATGGGGAACGCCTTCGGCGACGGATCTTACGGCATGGGATTCTGTCTGCCGCGACTGGACCAGGCGCTGGCCGGACTGTTTTCCGACCTCGTGGAGCGTGACATGCTGAAGAACACGCTGGTTGTCGTGACCGGCGAATTTGGCCGCACCCCCTTCGTTCTGAAGCAGGATCCCCCGGGACGCCAGCACTGGCCCCAATGTTTCTCTTCGATCCTGGCCGGAGCGGGGATCGCCGGTGGTAAGGTGTACGGCAAGTCCAACAAGCTCGGCGAGTATCCCACGAGCCACCCTGTTCGCCCCGAGGATCTGGCCGCGACGATTTACCACGCCCTGGACATCCCCATCAACAACCCCCAGGACGCCAGCGGCATTTCGCGCACCTTGACCACGGGCACACCCATCATGGACTTGTTCGGGTAATTCGGCTTTCTCCCCTGTCCCGACTGCGGGAGCGAGGTTGGGGGGTGAGGGGCCAAGCGTCTCCGGATATCTGACAATTGCAGCCGCGTGAATCATGAGGTTCAATTGATCCGCCATGAGAAAGTTCCTCAACAAGCCCGAGCCTCAGCCACGAAAGTGCGTCACCTGCGGCAGGACGCTGCCTAAAGGGATCACCTATTGCGTGACCTGCGGCACGCATGACGAGGCGGACCTCGACTCGCGGGTTGCCGACCTGGACCGTCAAGTGGAGCGGAGTCGCCAGCGCGCTTACATGATGTGGCTCCTCAGTCGCATGACGTTCGGTCTTTGGCGATTCTGAGACGCTGGTGGCAGCCATTATTCCCGGGCCGCGGGGCAGCGAGTTGACGCTCAGCGCTGACATCGTGTCCTTTGAATCGTGTCTTTCATTCGGCTACGTCGAAGGCGTTGCACCACCACAGTAACGATCCCGTCAATTGAACGAACCCTGACAGGGTTCCATCTGTTGTCCGATCGCCGATTCATCGACCTGTGCAAACCTTCCATCGTTGATGTCGGGTTTGGTGCGACCAACCAGCCGGCTTACGCCGGCCGCTCGCCGGGCCGATTGCGCAAGTGGCGCGGTGGGAATATGACGCTGGCGAGCGGCGGGTGTTAACCCGCCGGTTTCGTTGGGACGGAAAGACTCACGCAATGGCGCCAAGACGCAAAGGAGTATGAAATCGGGATCGCGGATGTACGAGGCGTGGATCCATCTGCGCTGAAGGCGTTGCACCACCACAGCCCAGGGTTGCCCGCTTTCGGGCTACCCTGGGTCACGATCCCATCAATTGAACGAACCCTGACAGGGTTCCACAGGACGCACGCAAAGAGGAAGATGCGAAGATCCCCGATTTCTCCTCTCGGAGGCCTTGCGAATCATGGGCGTTATTGGACCTGAAATTTTTGACAGCGACGAATGCGGCGATTTTCTGAGCGAGATTTGCAAGCAATTGCTCGAAACCGTTCGGGACGATCTGAAATTTGAGAATGGTTATTACGAACGCCCCACGCCCGGCGCCATTTCGGTCCTGGTCGGAATCTTAAAGCACATCTACATCGCACGGGCCTTCGTCGGTTCTCGGGAGATCACCAATTTTCGCGACCGGTATCTGCGATGGTACGACGTTGTGAAGAACGAGTGGGGCGCCACACCGGAATTTAATCAGCAGGCCCGTGACATCGTAGAGCAGGAGTTCAACGCTCTGATCGCGCTCTGCCTGAGCGAATGAGCCACTCCGGGTTGTTGCGGGCGTGTTGTCTCGGCACACCGCTGAGCACGGCCGGCCCCTTACTCTTCTCTGGGCATTTTCGTGAAGGAATCCCAGGTCTCGCGCGGTCCGTTTCGAGGTGAGCTCCACACTTCCCCGGTATCGAGTCGGACGCGCACTTCGGCGATGGTCATTTTCACGATGCCGTATTTCCATTCGGCGGCCCGTGCGGTCGTCGCGTGCAGCTCAACGACGATCAGCATGTCGGGATTTGTGCCGTTCGTCGTCAATCCGAAAATCATTCCGTCCAAAAGTCCGCTGGATTCCTCGGCATACCGATGAACGGGAGTGGCGAGCAGTCGCATTTCCTGCGGTTCGATCTTTCTCGAAACGGGGTTCGTGTTGAAAATCGTCGCCCCGAATCGAGCCGCCAGTTCCTTCATTTGCCGCTGCCGTCCGGTGGGTTTGTCGGCCGGTAGGGGCGCGTCGGGAATGCGGCGCAGCTCAATTCCGGGTTTCGTCGCCGCCAGCCGGCGCGCGCCGTCGAAATCGGCCGTCACCAGTTCGTCGGCGAGCGACACCACGCAGAAATGCCAGTACGGGATTTTATCGAGAGTCGTGGCCGCTTCGACCTTGGCGATCACGGACGGCCGCCCGGTCGAGCCCCCTGCCCCCCAGGACCAGAGTGTGGCATCCACGAACCCGCGTGGCTGGTCGCTATATCGAAAGATCGGCTTGGGGCGCAATTCCAGGGGCTGTGCTGCCTCACTCGCTGCGAGTTTCATTTCGAATTGCGCGGCGAGCTTTCCCATCTTTGCCAGCCGAGACTCGCGTTGCGCCCTGGCTGACTCGGTCTCATCGGTACGGTCGTCGTCCGCAGGCGATACGGCAGACAGAAGCACCAGGAGAGTGAGAAGTCCCGTCCCCAGAAAGCCCCTGCGATAGATTGCGCGAAGTGCCTTGGTCGTGGACCCAATCATGGGATTGTCTCTCGAATGCGAGTGTCGATGAATCCGTTCCGCCGCCGCTTAGTCGCGGCCGGAGCCGCGATAACAAGACATTCTATCTGACTTTTTGGCCTGTCGCCAGCCAGCCTGCTGAGCCAACGGATGAAGGCGGTCGATGAATGGGTAGTGCTATTCACGAGGGAGTGAATTGCAGCGTGATTGAGTTTCGCGGGCCCACCCGCCGGCGGTATCCTGACGCAGGGGAGCTTCGGCTGACCGATCATCGTGATTGCCGAAGTCGTTTCCCGGACGCGTCCGACTGCTGGAGGAGGAATTATGCCGCGCTGTTGGTTACTCGGACTGAGCTGGCTCTTGCTGTTCGGCGGAGCGACGGGGATTGCCGCTGAACAGCCGAAACCGACTAATTTCGTCGTGATCCTGTGCGACGATCTGGGCTATGGCGACCTCGGCTGTTTCGGTCATCCGCACATCAAGACCCCGCATCTGGACAGGCTCGCCAGTGAAGGGCTGCTCCTCACCGATTGTTACGCCGCCGCGCCGGTCTGTTCGCCATCGCGATGCGGCCTGTTGACCGGGCGGATTCCCAATCGACTGGGGATCTACGACTGGATCCCGGCCAGGAGTCCCATGCACCTCAAGGCCGGCGAGATCACCGTGGCGAGTCTGCTCAAGAAGGCGGGTTATCAAACCTGCCATGTGGGCAAGTGGCATTGCAACGGTTTCTTCAACTCGCCTATGCAACCGCAACCGGGCGAGCACGGCTTCGATTACTGGTTTTCGACCCAGAATAACGCCGCTCCCAGTCACAAGGATCCGACAAACTTCGTGCGCAACGGCCGCCGGGTCGGACCGCTCACGGGCTATTCCAGCCAGTTGATCGTCGATGAAGCGCTGGGCTGGCTGGCCCGGCGCGACAAATCGAAACCGTTCCTGTTGATGGTCTGGCTGCATTCGCCACACGAGCAGATTGCCACGGCCCCCTCTTTTGTCGAGCAGTACTCGGGGGTGGCAGAGACTCCGCAGCAGGCCGACTACTTTGGGAACGTCTCTCAGATCGATCACGAAGTTGGCCGGCTACTGAAATCGCTCGACGACGGCGGGATGCGCGACAGCTCGCTCGTGTACTTCAGCAGCGACAACGGGCCCGAAACTCTGCGCCGCTACCCGACAGGCGAGCGCAGCTACGGTTCGGCAAGTCCGTTACGGGGGATGAAACTGCACATGTACGAAGGAGGGATCCGCGTCCCGGGGATCATTCGCTGGCCCGGTCACATCAAGGCGGGACAGACCTCTCACGAACCGGTGGCCAGCTACGACCTGCTGCCCACGTTCTCTATGGCGGCAGGAATTGCCCCGCCGGCCGATCGAGCTCTGGACGGCACCAGCCTCGTCCCGCTGTTCGCCGGTCGCCCGCTGGCCCGGACCAAACCATTGTATTGGCAATACGACCGGGCCATCGGCGGACAAAATCAGATCGCCCTGCGGGACGGCGACTGGAAACTGCTCGCCAATGCCGATCTGTCCCGGTTCGAACTGTACAATCTGCGATCCGACATTTCCGAGAAGCGAGACCTGGCTGCGAGCGAGCCCGAAAGACTCGCGGCTCTTTCGGCAAAGCTCAGGCAACTGCACGCTGAAGTCAAAGCCGAAGGCCCCACCTGGCCCGCCGGGCCGGGAACGGAACAGACCGACGGAAAGACGGAGGGGAACACTAATCGACGCTAATTGTCACTCATCGATTAGTGTCGATTAGCGCGAATTAGTGTTCTTTAAATCGTGTCTTTCATTCGTCTACGCTGAAGGCGGTGCACCACCACAGCCCAGCGGTAGCCCGCTTTCGGGCTACCCTGGGCAATCCGCAAGCCGCGGCAGCGGCGGCATAGTTTAGCCTGGCGGCGTAAGCCCCAGGAACAGCGTCAATCCCGTGCGCTAAGCCCCAGCGGGGCGACATCACGTCAGCGCAAGTCTCGGGACCAGGCTACGGGCCGGTGCTGATATCGATTGAACGCTCAGGATTGTGTGGACCGGCGACGTAAGTGGATTCGAGATCGAGTGTGAATCCCGGGGGCCAGTGAATGCCAGACGCAATTCGAGGTCGTCGCCATTCGCAAGCGTCGGCATATCGGAATGCTGACCGTGTTGCGACGTCCGATCTTCCGCAGGTCAGCGCGAGGGGCCGGTAAACGACATCCGCAACTCGCCATAGCCACTGAGAATCGACTGCGCAAATAATCCCATGCGCCGGCCCGAAGCTCGCGACGTACAGCACTGGCAACGCAATCATCGCCACCGCCGTCCACTTCGCCCACCGCTCCCGCCGGTTGACGATCCGCACGCCCAGCCAGACGCAGAAGGCTGCGAAGGCGACGGCCAGGGCTGGAAGGAGGATGGTCATTGGGAGCAGTATTAGATTAAGACAAGTCTGTCCGCGGCAGAACATGCCGTCGGCCTTTTGCCCGTGCGGTCAATCGCGAGACGCCTGAGAAAATCAGCAAGATCCCGCCGATCGTATTCGCCACAAAACACAGACCCATCAACGGTATTCCGTTGTGCTGAAACCACTCGATCAGTCCGGGCTTCGGGCGTCCCCAGAACACAGCACTCTGAAAGCCCCACTCGGCCCAGCCGGTCGCTGACGAAATCAGGCAGACAGCGATGGCGAGCATGAACTCGCCTGGGTATTGGTGGGCGAGTGAAGACAGCGGCACGCCGCGGGACATTTGCCAGAGGCTGCTCTCGGGCCGTTTGTCGCTCATGCCGCGAGTATAGCCCCGGCGGCGCGGGGGCGGGAAGATCGATCGGGAACGGGGAGGCGGTTAGTGCCACCCATGATTCGATGACATGCCGACGTCAATGTTCTCTGGAAAGCATTTCCTCTGGCTGGAGTGCGGCAAAAAGCGTTGGCGCGCGTCTCCATCGTCATGGGTGGCAAACCCACAGCCAACAACGGCACCAATGAAAATCCCGGCAGGCGGCCCAATGCCTGCCGGGTGTGGTGTCGGCCCGCGCCTCACAGCTATCCATCCTATCGACGAGCCCGGGGTCGCGAGCAATACGATTGTTGGCGAACTAAAGCAGAATTAATCCGGCCTGGCGTGCTCACGCGGCCGGGGCCCGACACGGCGCGAATCGTTCACCGCGGTACGCCTGAACCACTCCAGAGGCAGTAACAGGCCCAGCCGCCAAGCGCCAGCAGCACGCCTCCCGCGGCGACAAATCCCATGGTCGAACTGCCGCGTTCCATCGATCGCAGGGCCTTGTCCGGGACCAGGCAACAAACCGTTCCCTTGAACACCAGCAGCCAGCCCAACGCGGTCACGACTGCACCGGGCCAGGCCCAGGATCCGTGTCCGGCGACAATTGCCGCCCCCGGGAAAAGGGCAATGGCGCCGTTCGCGAGGGCGCCCGGTCGACCCCAGCGATGTAATTGGCGATAGGCCTCGACCCAGTCGCCGGCCCGCAGGATGTGCGAGGCGCCGATGACGAGCGAGGTCACCGCGACAAACCACTCCACCACTCGCTCCATCAAATCGTCCTCCACGTTGTCACGGCCAGAGTCAGGGCGATTCTCTCGCGAGTTTGGAGGTCGTCGCTCATGCCGGGATTCTACATTGCGTCGTGCGCGAGGGGGAATGGCGAATGGCAGGAACAAACCTGGCCAGAGAGCGCCGGCGGTGGGTTTGTTTGCGCTCGCTGTCTGCGATGACGCATCTGGGCCTGCACGGATTCTCCGGTGAGGAACCGGAATTGTCCCCCGTGCGTGAGCGGCTGTCTCAGTCACCCACGAGTTCGGCGCCGATTTCGAAGCAGCGCTCGTTGTGGCGCAGGCAGCGGCAGACGACGTACGACAGCTTCCCGTTCGGCAGCAGCAGTTGGACGCGCTCTCTGGGGAACAACTGCTGGTGATGCAGGAACCCCACCCCCTGCCGGGAGATGTCTTTCATCAGAATGGAATGGAGTTCGGGATCCCGGGGGAAATAGGGGAGGGTCGATTCGACTTCGAGCACGGCCGACGCCAGACAGGGGACGCGAACGAATCGCCGCGTGTCGTTGTGGTACGCTGCGGGCATTTCGCCGCGGCGCGCAGAATCCCGCTTCCAGCCGGGAGGGATGACGACCCGGTTGGGGAGCGTTTTGAGCAGTGCGGTCAGGTCGTCGCTACGAACTGCATCCAGCATTTCAAAATGTCCTTGTCAAAGGCCGATCCCGAGCGCTCTTTCATCAATTCGCAGGCGTGGGCGAACGACGAACCGGGACGATAGGGTCGATTGGAAGTCAGGGCTTCGAAGACGTCGGCGACGGCGCAGATCCGCCCCCAGTCGTCGATCTCGGATCCCACGCTGCGCACAGGATATCCGCCGCCATCCATCTGTTCGTGATGCTGGTAGACCATCATCAACTGGCGGCGCGATACGTCGTCGCGCTGGCACAATTTGCGGAAGCCGAAATCGGGATGCCGACGGATCATCCGCAGTTCGGCGTCGTCGAGCCGGCCCGGTTTCGTCAGGATGCCGGGCGGGATTTCGAGCTTGCCGGCGTCGTGCAGCAATCCGCCGGTGGCAATCGCCGACAATTCGGCCCGATCGCCGATCCCCAGAGCGCGGGCCAGCATCACCGCGTACATGGCGACGTTGGCCGAGTGCGTAAACGTGTGATAGTCGTGATACAAAACGCCGCGGAGCTCGGTGAGCACGATCCCTTCGCGGCAGATCGCCCCCACGATTTTTTCGCCGTATTCCTTGAGCTTGCCGATGTTTTCGTCGAGGTTGCCCTGCTCGAAGACGTCTCCCAGCACGTCGCGCAAAACGGCGTTCAGGCAACCGACGCGCTGCATGTGCGGCACCGAGTCGTTCTTGAGCACGTGATCGAGGTGTTCCCGCAGGTAGGCCTGATATCGTTGATGATCGTCGCCCGACACGTACAGCTTGTGGATGCCGCGGCGGCGCAGGTTTTCGAGGTCGGCCTCGGTGATCGGGTGCTCGGGCGCCCGATAGAGTGTGTACGAATTGACCCCGGACGAACTGATGTAGAGCGCCGCGCCGGGAACAGTCCCCGGCAGCAGGGTGGCGACCGACACGGCGATCGTCGCTCGTTTTGGTCCTGTGAGAGTTGCAGACATCGATTTGGCCCGCTGTGCCGGAATTAGACGCCAATACAGACGTAACCGAAAGCTAGCATGCGCCCGCCCGAAGGCGTGCCGGTCGATGAGTTTAATTCCTCATCGTGTGCGACAGGGGCGCGCATCGCGACGGTCTTAACGGTTTTACGGACGGGTGGACGCGATCATCCGGGCCGGGCGATCCTGATCGATTGCCGACGACGTGAGCTGGAGAGTACGATGACCATGGTCCGTGACGGACCGAGCCGTGAAATCCCCCTCGGAGCTGGCCCCGCCGGATCGGTCCTTCAGATCCTCGTCCCCGGAGTGCGATATGCTGACGCGGTTGACTGTCGGCGTCCTCTTGATCCTGGCAACGGCTTCGGTCTGCGGCCCGCGGCTGGCTGCCGCCGACAAGAAGGCGGCTGCCAGAAAGAAGGCTGCCCAGGCGGTCGACGGATGGGGGACAGTTGCCGACCCGGGGAACGACTCCACCGTCGGCGAAAAAGAGGGCAAGGTGACCATCAAGGTCCCCGGCGGTAATCACAACCTCAATCCCACGTTTCGATACGGGACCAATGCACCGCGCGTCATGCAGAAGGTGACGGGAGACTTCACGGTCCAGGTGAAAGTGACGTTCAGTGATCCCCCCGGCACCACATCGGCGGTGAACGGACGGCCATTCAACGGGGCTGGACTCCTGGTCTGGCAGGACGAACAGAATTTTCTGCGGCTGGAGCGGAACTGCTACTGGGACGGGGCCGGCCAGCTCGTCTGCTATCCGCCCTTGATCGAAGACTGGATTGGCGGCAAGTACACTTCCGCCACGGAGCCCGTTGCCGCGAGCTTCTTCAAGGGCCCCTCGACGTGGTTCCGGATCAGCCGCCGGGGAGGCAACCTGGGATTGTCGATGAGCCAGGACGGCGCCGAATGGAGCACGCTCCGGACTGTCACCATGGACCTGCCGGATGAAATCTCGGTGGGAGTGGCCGCGGTGAATTCATCCACCAAACCGTTCACCGCCGAATTCGAGGGCCTGGAACTCAAATCGAAGTGAGCTGAATTTTGACTGGCCGGATGCGGGGCGGAACCGATCGCGTGTCAGGCCGTTTCTGCTGCGGGAATCAAACGTCATGAGCGACAGCACCACGAATGCAACAGCACCAACTGAGACGGCGGCTGCGCCAGCGTTCGATCGCGGTAAGCCACGACCGAATCATCAGCGGACGCTCCAGATCCTGCGAAAGCTGACACACCGCGAAAAACTGGCCCAGGTGTTCAAGCTCAATGAGCGCACGCTGAAGCTGATGCGCATCGGGCTCCGCCTGCGCTTCCCCGACCTCGACGACGCTGCGTTTCAAAGTGTCTATCTCCAGATGCGCGAGCGATGTCACAACAGGAACTACTGACCGACGTCATCGCGACACTGCAGCGCCTCGACATTGCATTCATGCTGAGCGGTTCCCTTGTTTCGAGCCTGCAAGGCGAGTCCCGCGCGACGCACGATATCGATCTCGTCGCCAGCCTGACGCTCCGGGATGTTCAACCGCTGATCGGGGCCTTCCACGGCGATCGCTTTTATCTCAGCGAGTCGGCGGTCGTCGAGGCCATTCGCCTGCGGCGCATGTTCAACCTGCTCGAAGTGACTACTGGTGAGAAGGTCGACTTCTGGGTGCTGACCGACAGCCGTTTCGACCAATCGCGATTTGCGCGGCGGCAGCGCATCGATCTCGGCGATCAATCAGTCGACGTCAGCTCTCCGGAAGACACAATCCTGATGAAGCTGGCCTGGAGCAAACAGTCGGGAGGCAGCGAAAAGCAGTTCAACGACGTACTGCGGGTCTACGAACTCCAGGCCGACCGCCTCGATATCAAATACATTCAGGACTGGTTGCCACGACTGGGAATTGGAGAGCTCTGGCAGCGCGTTCTCGACCAGGCCGACCCATTTCACCCCTCTAGTGATTTGAGTTGACGGCACGGGAATTCGCGCGTTGATATTCGGTTGCCACACGGGGCAAATTCCCGGTGCCGCAGACAACTCCCAGACCAGGCGCGGCGAGTCGATTCATTGAAGTCCGCCAGCGATTCAGGTAGACCTCTTTGAAATGTGTCCCGCGTTCACAGAGGGAGGGGCTTTGCATGTCGCGCTCAATTCGCAGCAATCGCCGGACGTTTCTCAAACAATCGGCAGCCGCGGCGCTGGCTGCAGCCGTCTCTCTGCGCCAGTTGCAGGCGGCTGCTCCCGGCGAAACCGTCCGGCACGCCAGCTTCGGCGCCTCGGGGATGGCGGGCGCCGACCTGGGTGAGATCACGAAACATCCGCACGTCAAACTGGTTTGCGTTGCCGAAGTGGACCTCGAGCGGGCCGGCGGCCTGAAACAGAAGTTTCCCGATCTCCGCGTCTATCAGGACTGGCGCGAAATGCTCGATAAGGAGCACAAGAATCTCGATTCGGTTAACGTGTCGACACCCGACCACATGCACGCGGCGATGGGCATGTCGGCCATGCAGCTGGGTCTGGCGGTCTACGGCCAGAAACCGCTGACGCACGACGTCTACGAATCGCGCCGCCTGGCGCGGTACGCCGCCGACAACAAACGCGTCACGCAGATGGGAATTCAAATTCATTCGAGCGCGGCGTACCGTTCAGCGGTCCAACTGATTCAGGCCGGGGCGATCGGCAAGGTGCAGTCGGTCCATTCCTGGAGCAGCAAGAAGTGGGGCGACCCCGCCCCGCGCCCCGACCGCGAGGACCCGGTGCCGAAGAATCTGAACTGGGATCTCTGGCTGGGTGTCGTCGAAAGCCGACCCTTTATCGGTAACGGCTACTATCATCCGGGAAACTGGCGCATGCGCCTGGATTTCGGGACCGGGACATTTGGCGACATGGGTTGCCACATTTTCGATCCGGTCTTCAAGGCGCTGGTACTCACGGCACCACTCACTGTGCGTTCGACAGGCCCGGCTCCCACGGCAAACAACTGGGCCAATGATGCGATCGTCCACTTCACCTTTCCGCAGACCGCGCATACGGTGGGGCCGGCGATACCGATCACATGGTACGACGGCGATCAGCGGCCACCGCGGGAGGCTGTCGCCAGCGTGCTTGGAGACAAGCCGCTCCCCGATCAGGGATCGCTGTTTCTGGGAGAGAAAGGGGCGCTGCTCCTGCCGCACGTCGCCGCGCCCGAGCTGCTTCCGGCCGATCGATTCACCGACTACCCGAGACCGAAACTGGAAGAGATCAACCACTGGCACCAGTTCGTGGAGGCGGTCCGCGGCAACGGCAAGACATCGGCCCATTTTGGCTATGCCGGTCCGCTGACCGAAAGCGTGCTCCTGGGGGGCGTCTCGACGCATTTCCCCGGGCAGCAGCTCGAATGGGATGCCGCCGGGCTCAAATTCAAGAACTGCCCGGATGCCGAGCGACTGATTCGTAAATCGTATCGCAAAGGCTGGGAAGTTCCCGGGCTGATCGAGGCCTGAGGACACGCCGTTTGACGTCCAACGGAATACGTATCAAGGGGGCGGGCACTTCGGGGAATGAGTCACGCCGGAATCACGTGACAGGCATGTGTGCAAAAAAGGCAAGACCGACGGGAGACGACCTGCCCGGCAAGGCCTATTCCATTCACGCGCTCCTGGGCACCGACAATGCCGGTGCCAACGTGCAGCCGGGGTTTGACGCCGGCCAGATCCTTCAGGCGGCTGACGTAATTCTGGGCATGGACGTCATGACGCGCGGTACGTTCATCGTCTTCGGTCGCGAATTCTTGAGCGAGCTTTCCGAGGGGAGCCGCGACCCGCAGATGGCGGGAATCGTCAAAGTGGAACTCGACCAGGACAGCGACGAACTGGACAGTTTGTTGAGCCTCGTCGCAAGCGTCAAAGGCCGCCACGAGTTTCGGCGCACGGATGAATAGTTCCGGAAGGGGGCTGCAGGGGATGCATCTGTTAAGCGGTGGTGGTCTTTGCAGAATAGCTGGCCGGTGCGTGGCACATGGGATTTTCCGGAGTTGTAAGCTGGCGGACCATCTCGCGCAGCGAGATGCCGTATTGTAGTCATCTCGGTCCTCCGAGATGGTCTCCGGGCATGGAGCGCGCGGCCGGCGTCCGAGCGGCGGAAGTCGTCGAGTTCTGGCACGGATCGCTCCGCGAAGGCTCCGGCGCTGGCGCGGGAGGGCGGTTTGTGGCACACGGGATTTTCCGGTGGGGATCGCCGGCAGACCATCTCGGAGGACCGAGATGACTACATTACGAGAGCCCACCGGGCACGGAACGCGCGGCTGGCGTTTGAGCAAACGAACCGACTCCGCCGCCCGGTTCACTCCAGCTCTGCCGGAACGATATCCAGTTGCCGGCGCTCGCCGTGACGGATGATCGTGATCGGCGTCGCCACGCCGACGCGCGCATCCGAGAGTTGCGCATGGAGATCGTCGATGCTGGTCACAGGAACCGAGTCGAAACCGACAATCAGATCGCCGGCTTCCAGTCCCGCGCCTTGGGCGGGGCCCGTGCTTTCGAGACTGACCACGAGCACCGCCGTCTGTTCCAGGAGATCGTGCTGCCGGACCAGCCGGCGCGGCAATTCGACATTCTGTCCCGCTACGCCGATGTAGCTCCGCCGGAACTTGCCGTACGCGATCAGTTGCGTCGCTACGCGTTTCACCGTGTTGCTGGCGATGGCGAAGCAAATTCCCTGCGCCGGCAGAATGATCGCCGTATTGACGCCGATGATCTCACCGCGCGAGTTGACGAGGGGCCCGCCTGAGTTGCCGGGGTTGAGGGCCGCGTCGGTCTGAATGATGTCGTCCATGAGCCGCCCCGAACGCGAGCGGAGCGACCGCCCCAGGGCGCTGACGACGCCCGCCGTCACCGACCATTGAAAACCGAGCGGATTGCCGACGGCAATCGCCAGCTGCCCCACCCGGATCTGCTGCGAATCCCCGAGGGTGGCGTGCGACAGGCCCGACGTGCGGACCCGAATTACGGCCAGATCGCTGTGCGGATCGTCGCCGATCAAATCGGCCTGTGCACGAAACCCGTCGGCGAGGGTCACCTGGATTTCGTCGGCGTCATGGACCACGTGGCTGTTGGTGAGCAGGAAGCCGTCCGGCGTCAGCACGAAGCCCGACCCGCTCCCTCCCGAGCGCTGCCCGTCGCCCGGTTCTCCCCGCGCCCCGCGCCCGGCGGCGCGGCGACGCACTTCGACATTGACGACCGCGGGCCCAACCTTCTCGGCGGCATGGATGACGGCGCGAGAGTAGGCATCCAGCAGTGCGGCATCGTCCGCCGCCGCCGGCAAAGGCCCCGACTCCGACCGACTCTGGACCTCGCCATCTGCGACGTTCTCGATCACGGAATCCATGTTGAGTCCTTTTTATTCTACGTTCCAACAGTCTCCAGAATCGTAGAACCGAAGCCCGGTCCGACAAGGATCTGCCGGCCGCGGACGTGATATTTCCGTGAGTTGGCCGCGCTTTCGGGTGCAGGACACCTCGGAATTGCCTACTGGGTCAGTTTGATTCGGCCTTGGTGTCTGGAGTCGGGCCGGATGGGCTGACAGGCGGCTCGTGGGTCGGTGGTTTGAAGCGCGCGGCACGAAAGACGTAAACGAGTAAGAGAATCCCTGCGCCAACGAGGGAGAGGCGCGAAAGCGGTCCGATATCTGCCATCGCGCCGAATGCGATGCAGAATACGGCCGTCAGGCCAGCGCAGACAGCATAGACCCTATGGACGAGAACCTGTTCTCCGGGACTCATCTCGATTACCCTGCTTTCTTCAGGTTCAAAATTGGCAAGTCTCGTTCGAGCTTGATCAGCATCGTACCCCGGCGGGAGGATTACGGGAAAGCGGTACAGGAAAGTGCCATCCGTTAATTGGTAGCGCAGTCGCCAATTTCGAACCCCTCCCCTGAATGGCGGATAGCGATGGGTCCTTGTGTCGTGTCGAAAGCTTGTTGCGACCAGCAATGAGCGGATGGACTCGGGCACACGTCCGTCTATCCCGAAGGGATTGTGCAGCCCAACCCGGGGTTGGCCAGGAGGCCTACCCCGGGTAGCCGTTCAACGAAACACCGAATCCTGTAAGGATTCTGCAGAACGTCAATCCCACATGAGCGACTGCGACAGCGTGAGTCCCCTGTGTTGGCCGAGACATCGTGAACGGTCTGCACAATCCCGGCGCGCCGGGATTGGAGTCATTTTTTCTGATCCTAATCCAGGGTAGCCGACTTTCGTCGGCAACCCTGACCTGCGCTGCAGTACGCTTTCAGCGTACACGATCTCCGCGGCTTGCCCCCCGCGGCGGCCCATCACGGGGCACACGGGGTGCATCCGTTAATTGGTGGTGCAGGCGCCATTTTTCAGTCCTCCCTCCCTCGGTGGAGGAGGAAGATGGTCCTTTGTGTCGTGTCGATAGCTTGTTCCGACTACCAATGAGCGGATGCACCCGGTAGCTCGGGCAGTGCGGGCAACGTCGCGTTCTCTGTCGCGCGGCATCAAGCTTATTTGGAGACAGGTCAAGGCTCGCCGATTTCGCCCGGCTTGTCTCATGAAAATGGATGGCATTTTGCCGCAACGAACGTGGGTGAAACGCCTTCAGCGTTTGTGTGAGGGACGCGAACGTCTGCACGAGCAGGCGTTTCGGGTGGACTGAAGTCCACCCGACAAGTCCACCTGCGTAATGCAGCGTGCCTTCACGGGACCAAAAGACGACGATCCGGAATGTCGCAATTTCGCTAAAATGGAGGGGGCGACGTTCTCGCTCCACGGTTCACCGCGTGCACCCTGCCGGAGTGGCTCCGCATGGATTGTGACTTTCTGATTGTCGGAGCGGGCATCGGCGGGTCGGTCCTGGCGAACCTGCTCGTCCGCAGCGGGCGGCGCGTGGTCATTCTCGAACGCGACCTGACGCCCGTCCCGCGCGCCCGCCCCGAAGTCCTGTGGCCGGCCACAGTCCGCTTTCTCGAGTCACTGTTGCCGTGCTCCGCGTCGTCTCAGGCCGCTGCGTCGCCTCTGGCCATGGCCCCGCTGCAGGGTCTGGTGTTCCACCATCGGGGCGCGAAGATCGCCGAGGTCTCGGACGAAGTCTTCCAGCGCGCCGGGGCGCAACCCTGGTCGAGCGATGCCGACCGCACGCGCGCGGCTCTCGTGCGCGAGTGCGGCTGTGAAGTCCGCCGCGGCCTCGAGGTCACGTCGCTGTTGCGGGAGGGAGGACGAGTCGTGGGTGTCCGAGCCAGGTCTGTGGCCGACGGGCGCGAGGTCGACCTGGCCGCCCGCTGGATCATCGGGGACGACGGCGCCCACTCGATCGTCCGGCGCGAGAGCGGAATTGGCATCAAGCTGCACTCGGTGCCGCTGGATCTTTTGTCATTTGGTTTTGAGTGGCCCGACCGCCTGCCTGCCGCGCAGGGGCACATTTATTTTAACCCCCGCCGGGCGCGCTCGGGATTGCCACTGGCAGCGGCGCTCCCGCGACCGGGCACCACGGCGGCAGGACTGATTCCCGTCCGTCCGCGCCTGTTTGACGAGCCGGGGGCGCTCGATCGCGCGCTGGATGATTTTCGGCGGTCGGACCCGGAGGTCGCCGAGATCCTCGGGGCGCGCCGGTTCCCGGAAGAATTCACACGCTTCCGGCTGACATGGGGACATGCCGAATCGTACGGAGGAGACGGAGTGATTCTGATCGGGGATGCGGCTCATCCGGTGACTCCGGCGGGAGGCCAGGGAGCGAACGCCGCCATCGCCGACGCGCGGGCCCTGGCTGCGCTGGCAATCCAGGATGAATCGCGACTCGTGGCTGCGTATGAGAGTCGGAGACGTCCGGCCAACGAGCGGTCGCTGCGCCCCTCGCGCGCGATCGTCTCCGTCTTCTCGCTGCCGGACTGGCTGCTCTTTTCAGCCGCGCCGCAATTCGCCCGGTTGCTCAGCTGGTTCCCGGGGCTGCCCGCCCGCGGCCTGCGGTTCGTTTCCACTGCTTTTATCGATCAGCCGCCGACGGCATGAATGATTGTGAACTCCTTCCAGCGGCGTCCCGGCGCGCCGGGAAAGCCTGAACTCCAACGCGCTGCGAACGTCTGCACGAACGAACCTTCGACCCGGTGCTGTTACAGAAGCTCGCGAATCGGCTCGCCGTGCGGCAGGATGGGAATGGGGCGGCCTGCCGTGTTGACGAACTGCTGCGTCGGGTCGATCTCAAGCTGCCGATAGATCGTCGCCAGGACGTCGGCCGGTGACACGATCCGGTCGGAAGCGTATTCGCCTTTGGCGCTCGTGGACCCGACAACTTGGCCCGAGGCGAGCCCCCCGCCGGCCATCAACACGCTCATCGCCTGAGGCCAATGGTCGCGGCCGGCGGTGTTGTTGATTCGCGGCGTGCGTCCGAACTCGCCCCAGCACCAGACTAAGACATCGTCAGAGAGGCCGCGGTCGGCCAGGTCCGCCAGCAGGGCCGACAGGCCCTGATCGAGGGGCGGGCAGTTTTCCTTCGAGCCCGAGATGACCGTCCCACCCGCGTTGCCGTGATGGTCCCAACTGCCGATGCGGACTGAGACGACGCCGGCACCGGCTTCGATGAACCGCCGCGCCAGGAGCAGCGATTTTCCAGCGTCGTGCTTGCCATAGCGCTCGCGTGTCGCCTCGGGTTCGCGACCCAGATCGAATGCTTCGTGCGCCGCCGTGCTGGTCAGCATTTCGAACGCGTCCTGCTCCATCGCATCCATCGCGTCCATCGCCCGTTTTTCATGCCCCTGCCGGATCAGCGTATCGAACTTCGATCGCAATGTCCGGCGGTCGGACAGGCGCGCCAGCGGGATGGAACTGTTTACTTCGAGCCCGACCGGCTTTCCGGTCGAGTACACGGGAAACGGGTTGTATTCATTCCCCAGGAAGGCGGCGCCGCCGTCGTTGCTGTCGGGACAACGAATGAACGTGGGGAGGCCTCGTTGCATCGTGCCGCGCACCTTGGCGACGACCGAACCGAGAACCGGGTAATCGTGCGGCAATTCGTGCTCGAGCGAGGCGCTTTTATATCCGGTCTGCACCTGCCGCTGGCCCCCGCCGTGTCCCGGATTCTCGTGACAGCAGGAGCGGACGAGCGAATACCGATCGGCGACGCCGGCCAGGAGAGGCAACGTTTCGGAAATGGAAATCCCCGAGACGTTCGTGCTGATCGGATTGTACGGACCCCGGAATTCGATCGGCGCACGCGGCTTGGGATCGAACGTTTCGAAGTGCGACGGGCCGCCCGCAAGAAAGACCAGAATCGCCGAGCGCGGTTTGGAACGAACAGTCCCGTCGGCGGCGAGTCCGCGCGCCCGGAGCACATCGGCCAGCGTCAACCCCGCTCCGCCGAGCGCACCGACCTTCAGGAAGTTGCGGCGATCAATGCGATCGCACGTCTGCTCCTGGCTGCCGAGGATGGTCCAATGCATGAAGCTCGCTCACTGTCGTTATTTCGGCTGAAAGTGCAGTCTACTAATTGAGTCGGCACCTCACGCCTCAACGTATGAGCATATTCTTCTCTATAGCTCAGGTCAATCGCGGCCAGCGGGGGCCAGTGACGGCAGGTGGTTGCCACACGGGATTTTCCGATGGGGATCGCCGGCAGACCATCTCGCGGAGCGAGATGCCGGATTGTAGTCATCTCGGTCCTCCGAGATGGTCTCCGGACATGGAACGCGCGGCTGGCATTTGAGCGGCGGAAGGCGTCGAATTCTGGCACGAATCGCTCTGCGAAGGCTTCGACCCTGGCGCGGGAGGGCGGTTTGTGGCACAGGGGATTTTCCGGAGGGGATCGCCGGCAGACCATCTCGCGGAGCGAGATGACTACATTCCGAGACGCCCACCGGGCATGGCGAGGAACACCGCGATTAACTCGATTTTATCTTCGGTTCACGCAACGTTTAGATCGCCATGTTAGAATCCTCGAAATCAAGCAACGTCCGAACGCCGGGCTCTGGTCCGAAAGCACCGTCCGGCTCATTTTTCCGATCGTCACGCCGTCTCATCAACTGGAGAATCAGCATGCAAAAGCCCTTTCTGACAGCCTGTGTTGTGGCGATGGCATTTGTTTTCGCGACCGTCAGGATGAGTGGCGGGGATGAACCGGCCAAGGACGACGGCGACAGCTTCACGCGCGACTTTGCAATCGAGCCCGGCGAACTCTTGTCGACCGGGCGCAATCCGTTCTTCGTTCTCGAACCGGGCTATGTGATGGTGCTGGAAGGGGGCGGCGAACGACTGACAGTCACGGTTCTTAATGAAACGAAGCAGGTGGACGGCGTGGAAACGCGCGTCGTCGAAGAGCGCGAAACGAAGGACGGTAAGCTTGTGGAAGTCTCCCGCAACTTCTTCGCCATCAGCAAGCGCACGAACGGCGTGTTCTATTTCGGTGAAGAGGTGGACATCTACAAAGACGGCAAGGTCGTCAATCACGAAGGGGCCTGGCTGTCGGGGGTCAAGGGGGCCAAGTTCGGCCTGATGATGCCGGGGCAGCCGCTGTTGAAGGCGCGCTTTTATAACGAGGTCGCGCCCGGCGAAGCGATGGATCGCGCTGAAATCGTGAGTCTCAGCGAGACGCTGAAAACGCCGGCCGGTGAATTCAAGAACTGCCTGAAGATCGAAGAGACCACCCCTCTCGAACCGGGTAATCGCGAACACAAGCTCTACGCGCCGGGAGTGGGGCTGATTCAGGACGGATCGCTGAAGCTTGTGAAATACGGAAAGTCCGACGGCAAGTGAGGGATTCTGGCACCCCTGCCGGGGTGCGGTTTCCATATTCCATCTTACCGGGGGTATCGTCCGCCCAAAGCGGCCTCAACCTCCGGCCAATAGCTGCGACCCCCTCCGGGGTCGAAAAGCACGGCCCCGCCGTGAATTCCTGCTCGCGCATGCTGGCCGCGGAATCCGCGCCTTAACGCGACCGGGCCGCGGCCTTCGGCTTCGGAAACTCGCACAATGGCACGCTGCGGCTGGGATCGGCCAGAACTTCTGCCAGCGTCGTACCGGCAAAGGCCTTCTCAACCAGCGCCAGCGCGTTGTCGACGCGCCGATGGAGCGGACACAACCGCGCGCCGTGCGTCGAAATTCCCAGCGGGCAGGTCCTGATTCGCTGAATCGGTTCGACCGCGTTGACGACTTCCAGGATCGTCAATTCCTTCGGCTCCTTCGTCAGCGTCATTCCGCCTCCCTGGCCACGTTGCGAATGGACGAGGCCGGCTTTCGTCAGGCTTTGCAGTACTTTGGAGAGATAGGCCCGCGGGACCAGCGTCGCCGAGGCGATCTGGTCGGTCGTGCGGGGCGCCGGAGCCTCGAAGGCCAGGTGCACTACGGCCCGCAGGGCATATTCCACAGTCTGGGAAAACATAAAAAAGTTGCCCTGGGCGGGAAATTGGATATTGACATCCAATTACCAGCCGATAAGCTGTTTATGAATTGGATATGTTTGTCCAGTTTAGACCATTGAACCTCGGCAGTCAACTTTGTTTCCAGGATCGTTCGCCATGAACAAAATCGATGAACCGCGTCTCGAAAGCGATGTCCAGTACCGTGTCTCGTATCTCAGTGAGTTCATGGGTTTCGGCGAGGCCGACATCCAGGCGATTCACGGGGCAGCCCCCCTCCTGGCCCCGCTGGTGCCGGGACTGGTCGATGCCGTCTACGTCAAGCTGTTCGGGTACGATGCCACCAAGCGGCATTTCGTCCCGCGGCAAGCCGGTTACGAAGGCCCGCTCCCCGAGAACCTGGCTTCACTGACTCTGGATCATCCGTTGATTCAGTTCCGAAAGCAGCACCTGGGACGCTACCTGGCGGCGCTCGTGACCCGACCGTACGACGGCAAGATGATCGAATACCTCGATCGGGTCGGCAAGATCCACACACCCAAGGCCGGCTCGAAGGACCTTGACGTACCGCTCGTGCAGATGAACGCACTGCTGGGCTTCGTGAGCGACGCCCTGATCGCCACAATCCTCAGCCTGGGACTCGACCGCGATACCGAAGTCCGCACGCTGCGCGCTTTCTGCAAACTCCTGTGGCTCCAGAACGACCTGATCACGCGACACTACCAGGCCGAGCGTATTCCTAGCGCTGCTTAATCGCCGGTTCAAAACTTCGGATCGGCGGCGCCGATCCCCATGAATGCATCATGAACCTCTCACGACAATCGCATCTGTTATCGATATGTCTGGCCGGGCTGGCGCTGTCGTCAGCTCCGGTCTCTGCCCAGGACTTCGAACAGGAGCCGATCAGTTACAGCCGCAGCGCCCCCGATAACCGCGTCTCGCGGCTGATCGCCGATTTGCAGTCCGGCAAAAAGACCCTGCCTCACGAATCGCATTTCGGATATCTCCGAGCGCTGCTGGCCGAACTCGACATCCCCCTGTCATCGCAGATGCTCGTCTTTTCGAAAACCAGCCTCCAGCGTCATCGGATTTCTCCCGACACGCCGCGGGCGCTGTATTTCAATGACGACACCTACGTCGGTTTCTGCCAGGAGGGGGAAGTCCTCGAGATTTCGACGACGGATGATGCCCTGGGGACGGTCTTCTACACGCTCGAGCAGGAGCGCAATCCGGTTCCGCGCGTGCATCGGCAGACCGACAATTGTCTGATCTGTCACGCCTCGTCATCGACGAAAGGGATTCCCGGGCACGTGGTTCGCTCGGTCTACACCGACCCCGCCGGCTTTCCGATTCTTTCTTCAGGATCGCACCGGACAAATCAGACGAGCCCGTTCAGCGAGCGGTGGGGAGGCTGGTACGTGACCGGCACGCACGGCAACCAGAAACATCTGGGCAACCTGATCGTTCGCGGTCGCAAGGAGCCCGAGCAGATCGACAATTCGGCCGGCCAGAACGTCACCGACCTTGCAAGTTACATCGACGCGGCGAATTATCTCGCGCCACACAGCGATCTCGTCGCCCTGATGGTGCTCGAGCACCAGACCGACGCGCACAACTGCATTACGCGGGCGAATTTCGCCACCCGCCAGGCGCTGCACTACGAAGAGGCACTCAGCCGCGACCTGGGCCGCCCCGCCGGTGATCACTGGGACAGCACCAAAAGCCGCATTCAGAGCGCCTGCGAGCCGCTCGTTGAGTATCTGCTGTTCTGCCACGAAGCGCGGCTGACCGACAAGTTGGCCGGAACCAGTCAATTCGTCGACGACTTCGCGCGGCGCGGCCCGCGCGACAACGAGGGGCGCTCGCTGCGCGAATTCGACCTGACGCGCCGGATGTTCAAATACCCGTGCAGTTATCTGGTCTATTCATCAGCCTTTGCCGCTCTCCCCCGGGAAGCGCGCGACTATGTCTACCGGCGATTTTCCGAAGTCCTGAGCGGGAAAGACGCGAGCGATCGATTCGGCCACCTCACGCTCGAGGACAGAACCGCGATCCGCGAAATCCTGGCGGAGACGCTTCCCGAATTTCGGTCGTGATTGAAGAGTAAACTCACGCCCTGGAACTGGTGTCGGAAATGCGCAAGGCCACTCCCGGCAACGAACGGCGCCGGCCACAGTTCACGAGCAGGTTGAAAACCTGCTCCACGAACAGCTTTCAGCCGCGGCGGGCCGGGCGTTTGCCGGCTGTCAGGCAGACATCGGCGACCTTGCCGGATTCTTCGAGCGCCACGTGGAAGCGCTGGTCTCCCTCCAGCCGGTGGACTGTCATGTGATACGCCTCGCTGACGGTCGCCAGATACGATCGAACTTCGGGCTGCTTCGGCGCGCGGATCTTGCCCCACGAGCCGTCGCCGAGGTAGACCACGCCGTACTTGTTCCTGAGACCGGCCGTCAGCGGATGGGTGCGCTTGAACGTGTGGTCGTGATGTTCGAGAACGACGTCGACGTTGAATTTCTCGAACAGTGGTGACCAGTGCACCCGATTCTCTTCACCGGTGCCGAGTTTTTCTCCCGGGGCTTCGGGGGGGCGATACGAAGGATAGGCGGGCACGTGATTGGCGACGATCAGGTGCGGCCGCTCCTGGCGTGCGGCGAGAGTCGCCGCCAGCCAGTCGGTCTGTTCGCCAGGGATCGGCGCGATGTGCCCCGTGTCGAGCAGCACCAGGCTCAGGTAGTCACCGATGTCGAACACACCGTAGGTCAGGTCGCGATAAAACCCGTCGAAGACGCTCAGGTACTGCGGCGAATCGGCCCGCTTGCATTTGTAGCCGCCGTTGACTTCGTGATTCCCGAGGCACGAGATCAGCGGGATCAGGCGCCCCTTCGGGTCGATCATGTGCCGGCTGTAGTTTTGCAGGAACTTGATGAACGTTTCGGGCGATCGGCCGTTGTCGTAGGCGAGGTCACCGGCGATCAGTGCAAAGTAGGGCTCCTGCCGCGCAGCCAGGATGTTGGTCCCGATCGCGTGGGCGTCGACCCCGCTGTCTCCCCCCGACACCCACTGGATCGTATCGGTGGCTTTGGCCGGCATCGTGCGGAAGTGATAGAGCGGTGACGTCTTCCCGATTTGAAAGTTGTATTCGCTCCCCGGCGCGAGACCGCTCAACTCGCAACGGTGGACCTTGAGGCTCGTGTTGGGGAATGGTTTCGTGGTGGTTCGCGCCGCCTGCCACAATTCCCCGGGGATGGGCCGGTACTGAATCGACGCATCGTCGGCCCTTTCCGGACCCACCCACTGAATGGTCATCGTGGTCGTGGGATCCTGCTGCCACGTCAGGAACAGAGTGTCAGGAGCGAAGCGCTCGCCGACCGTTGCAGCGAGATCAGCCAACCCGGCTGTCTCTCCGGCGAGGAGTGCCGGCCCGCCTGCCAGTGCGGCGGCAATGCCTCCCAGAGAAGATGCCAGGAAACCACGACGGTGAATCGAAAACATGGCGAGAGTCCCTCTCGAAGTCAGGCGAATGATTGGAAAGAGTATCTGCCAGGGACCCGACTGCAACAAGTGCAAAGGGGCCGAGGCGACATATCGGACGTTCCCGTCCGTCAGCCGGTCGGTGCATCGTCGAGGTCGATCACGATCTCGCCGGTGCTGGAATCGATTTCGAATACAAACGGTGAGAGTTCTTCGTCGAACTTGCCTTTGAGCAGATCTTTCTTCTGCTTCATGAGCGCGACAGCCACCCGATATGTTCCGGCCGGCATTCCCTTGTGGGCCGCGCCGGCCGGCATAAACGTTCCGGTCGTCTGATCGACGTCGGCCCAGTAATGGTTCTTGGCACGCTTGCCTCCTTCCGGAATGGGGACAAACGTGATCTGAATATATTCCCCTTCGCCGGGAATGAACGGCTCCCCTCCCTTGAGGACCCGTCCCTGGGTCCGGAGCAATCCATCGCCGCCGCAGCCGGCAGCAGCGATCCCCAGTGCCACAACACAGGCGAGGTTCAATACCCGCTTCATACCAGTCTCCCAGTCACAAATCGGGTCAATCGTTCAAGGTGTTGACTCGTCCGTCTGCTTTGCTTTCCATCACGCACCAGCTCAGCTCGTCGATCGAGTCTCCGATGAAGCGGACGCTGCCGTCAGCCATCGTCACGTTGACTCCACCCGGGTGCATGCTGCGGGACATGGCCGAAGTCATGAGGCTGCCGGATGTCGTGCAACCCATCTTCAGCGCCGCGGTCGCGGGGGAACAATACAGGCTGCCGTCCTCGAGTTCGTCCCCTCCATCGGCTGGCAATCCCCCCAGCAGGTTATTCGGGCTGGGGTTATAAGCGCCGCGCCCACCGTTCACGATGCTCGCTCCGGGGAATCCCATCGCCCACACCCCGCGCGGATCGATCGCCGAAAGTCCCGCCCGCAGTTCGGCAATCATCATCGTGTTCGATGTTCCATCCAGGATATCGGCGATTCTGGCGCCGTAATTGGACGACATCATCGGACTGGAAGTCAGCCCCTTGGCCACCCCCTTGGTGGAAGTCACTTTTGTCGCTCCGCCGGCCACATGATCGTAATCTTCATAACCGGCCGTCACGCCGTAGTTCCCGCGCGCCCACCCTTTGGCGCCACCGGGTACGTTTGCATTGACGTAAAAACTGAGATTGTTCCCGTCGGACGGACAGGAGTAGACGGGGATCGTCTGGTCGACGAGCGACCGCCAGGTCAGTCCGTCGACTCCGGCCGGGGGAGTCCCGGTGGGAACTCCAATGAAGACCCCCGGAAACGTTTTCAGATTCGCCTGATTCGAATCATACAGACCCTGCTGATCGATATAGGGGAGCAGGGCGACTGCCCAATTCGGGCCGAACGGGTTCACTGTGCTGTTGTATTCCATGTGGTCGTCGTCACCACCGAAGCGGCCCCAGGGAACATTGGACGCCGGCGGAAATCGCTTATAGGTGCCTTCGTAGTTCATCAGCGCGAGGCCCATCTGCTTGAGGTTGTTTTTGCACTGGGTCCTGCGGGCCGCTTCCCGCGCCTGCTGGACCGCGGGCAACAGCAGCGACACCAGGACGGCGATGATCGCAATCACCACCAGCAACTCAATCAATGTAAATCCGCGAAGTCTCCGCCGATTTGCCATGAGACTCTCCTGCTGAATACGGGCATAGAACCAGGGAACGATGACCAACGCGGCCGGATTGTAAAATTGAAATGTGAATCGTTGGCCAAGGCTCAGCAAAATCAACGTTTCGTTTTTGCGAAGAGAGGTTCATTAGCGCAGCGTTAGAAACGATCGGGACGTTCAGCAGGGGTCGTGCAGAAACAGGCTCGCCTCCGGAATTCGACGAAATCGAGCCGCTTGTCGTCTGGATTCGCACGTTCTTCGCGCAAATGTCAAATCGGTCTGCGAAGATTAATCGTGCCGTACCATCCCGGCTGACGAATCGTGCTGCTCGCTACGGAGCCCGTTAATTCTAGATTGGCGGAGGTTGCACGTTCGGATTGATCTGGCGGGCCGCATCGAATTCAGTACGGGCTTTGGCGCTGTTCCCCTGTTTCGCGTACAGCTTGCAGCGCACCAGGTGGAACCGGTCCAGTTCGGGGGCATTCCCCTCCAGCGAATCCAGAGCGGCCGCCGCTTCCTCGAAATTCCCCAGCTCGACCTGGCAATCGGCCGCGCGGAGCAGGGCGTCACCCAGCAGATCGGGGTTCAGTCCGGCCTCTTCAATCGCCAGATTGAAGTGTTCGAGTGCCGTCGCAAAGTCCTTCGCCTCGAAGGCCTCCAGAGCTTCGGAGTACGCCAGCTCGGCGCTCATCAACTGAGGGGCCGACATTTGCGTTTTGCCGCACCCGCCAGAACAGACGAGTAACAGCAACAGTATCCACTGGGTTGCTCGCTGCATGGCATTCCTTTCAGGGAATCTCGCCCGCTGGTTCACTTCCGCTACGGGTTCCGACAGCGCGCCAGACTCCGAGATCGACGCTATCGGTTACGAAGCTGACGTGCGAGTCGCCGTACAGGATGTTCACCCCCCCCGGATGTTTGCTGCGGGCCGAGATGATGGCATGCTCACCCGGTGTGTCGGCGATGGCGCTCCAGTTGCCGCAGTCTGAGCCCTTCCAGTTCGGCTGGGCCGTATGGTTGTACATCGTCCCGAAGTAGCCCGCGAACGGCCAACCATCAGAGAAATCGCTGCCGTTCAACCAGCGGCCGAACGAGCTGAAATTGAAGCTTGAAATCAAAGGGGGAGCATTCAGGCAATCGCTGTACATCTGGTCCGGAGACGGGGGCGGAGTCTGGACACGATTCGGGCTGGTAATGATATCGGACGGCCCCGGGAGGGTGGTGGCCATGTTGCCGCCGCTCCCCATGGTCCGCTCAGCAAAGAAGACCGTATTCGAAAGACCATCCAGGTACTTGCCTGTCGAAAGACTGCCGACCGTGAAGGCGCCGTTCCCGGTGGAGGGGAATCCGCTGATCAATGAGCTGAAGGTCGTCTGCTGAGTCGAGTTGAACGCACCGGCGTACGGCGTCGAACCACCGAAATTGTAGACATAGCTGTTTTCGGTCGGCATGCCGCTCACATTGGGATCGGAGGGACAGAGAAAGACCGGATCGATGTTGGCGTAGGCTGCATAATTCGGATTCGTGGGAACGCCGGCGGTGGTCATTCTGCGGGCCTGTGGTCCGGCGAAGTTCATCAGGTTGTAAATGTTCGCCTGCTCCATATAGGGGAGGATAAAAACGTGCACCGAGATCGCTCCCACCCACGTCCCCTGGACCGCATTGGAGTCGGCGGCGTTGTAACTCGTATAGCTCGTAGAAACAACATTTTTCACAATCAGATCGGGAGACATCCGGCCGGGAGGAAAGACATTGAACGAAGAAAGATAATTGTGAAGACCCAGGCCGATCTGCTTGAGATTGTTCTTGCACTGCGTTCTGCGGGCCGCTTCCCGCGCCTGCTGGACCGCGGGCAACAGCAGCGACACCAGGACGGCGATGATCGCAATCACCACCAGCAATTCAATCAATGTGAAACCGCGCTGCGTTTTCCGTTTCGACACGGGGAAGCTCCTTCGTACAAATGGTCAAAAGAATAATGGGAAGAACTTCGACGCCGTGATTCTAAAATCGGGAAATGAAAATCCTGGTAAGCAAACGTGAAAAATCGTCGCCGTTCCGCGACTTGAAGTGCGGTTCCTTTCGTCTCAGGTTTTTCTCGATTTCTTCATCATCGCCCCAGATGATTTGCGCTCGAATGTTCATTGATGGGGTCGTCTCGCGCGCGCTGCGTCGACATTCACCTTGGCCTCAGTGATCCTTGGCCACCCGGCAAGGGAAATCGGCCACCTGCGGCTGTACAATGGTCGTCACGCAACATTTTCCCCCTCTTTCTGGAGGATGGATGATCGGATGACGAACCACCCCCCAATTCATCTGCTGATCCTCGGAACACTCGCCATCAGCTTCTGTTCACCCTGCCCGAGTGCCCGCGGGGAGGTTGCGGTCGACCTCAAAGGGTATAACGCCGCCTCGGGCGTCACCGTCCGGCACGAAGGCTCGCGCTTGCACATCCGCTGGCCCCTGGCGGATCAGGAGCATGGGGTATTGACCCTCGAGCTCCAGGCCAACCAACCCCTGATTGCCGAATTGGGGATCGCAGCGACGGCCGACGGCGCGACCACGTCAATCCTGCGCAATGCCCAGCCCGTGATCCTGCTGACCGTCGGCGTCCGCGACCTGGCCGCCCAGGGCTGGAACGTTTTCTTCGACAATCCTCCCACCCGGCCGCACGAAACGTTTCTCGCCAAACTCGACAAACAGCGAGTCCGCGTGCAGAGCCACGGTCGCCGCAGTACGGTCATCATCGAGACTCTCAGCGCCGGCCCGTTTCGGGGAGATCTGCGCTTCACTTTCTACCCTGGCTGCCGGCTCGTGCATGCCGAGGCGGTCCTCAGCACCGAGAAGGATGCCTGCCCAATCCTTTACGACGCCGGCCTGACGACCGGCACCGCCGAATCGCCCGGAAAGTTCCAGTCGGTCGCCTGGCTCGATACGAATGACAAATGGCAGCGGGCGCCCGTCGGTGCTGATCGCCCCGCCCAGCCGGTCGCCGTCCGCCACCGCGCCCTCGTTGCCGAGAGCAAAGAAGGCTCACTGGCGATCTTTCCGCCGCCGCACCAGTTCCTGTATCCGCTCGACTTCGCCGACAACTTCAAATTCGTGTGGCACGGCACAGGGCACCACGGCCTGGTTCCCGAATGGGGCTTCGGCGTCCGCCAGCCCGCCGAGGGAGATAAACGCTTCGTCCCCTGGGTCAACGCCCCTCCCCGCACCGAGCAGCATCTGGGAGTCTTTTACCTGTTGAGCCGGGGATCGGCCGAACGGGCGATGACCGAAGTGCAGCGGTTTACGCACGGCGACCGCTTTCCCAAACTCGACGGCTACAAAACGTTCACCAGCCACTACCACGTCGAACACACTCTTGATTATCTGCGCAGGCAGAAGGAGCAGAAAACCGACGGCATCCCGGCCGGTCTCGAATCCCCCGGCTTCGTCACGACGTTCAAGGCCCGCGGAGTCGATATCGCCCACCTGGCTGAGTTTCACGTCGGTCACACCCCCGAGATGAACGAGAATCGCGTCCCCCTCCTCGAACTGATGCACAACGAATGCCGCCGGCTCTCGAACGCCGACTTCCTGCTCCTGCCGGGTGAAGAACCGAACGTGCAGCTCGGCGGACACTGGATCAGCTTTTTTCCGAAACCGGTTTACTGGCTGCTGCACCCCAAACCCGAGACGCCGTTCGTGCAGGAAGTACCGGGGATCGGTAAGGTGTACGCCATCCACTCTCCCGAAGACGTGCTGCGGCTCATGGAACAGGAACACGGGTTGATGTGGACCGCGCATCCCCGCACGAAAAGTTCGTACGGATTTCCCGACAACTATCGGCAGCGCGACTTTTACCTGTCGGACCGATTCCTGGGGGCCGCCTGGAAGGCACTGCCCGCTGATCTTTCTCAGCCACGCCTGGGAACGCGGGCCCTGGATCTCTTGAACGACATGGCCAACTGGGGGACGCCGAAATACATGCTGGGGGAGGTCGACGTGTTCCGTGTCGAACCGCAGTACGAGCTCTACGGCCACATGAACATCAACTATCTCAAGCTCGACAAGCTGCCGCGCTTCGACGACGGCTGGCAGCCGGTCCTCGACGCCCTGCGGCAGGGGCGGTTCTTCGTCACCACGGGAGAAATGCTGCTGACAGACTTCTTCGTGGGAGCGAAGGGAAGTGGTCAGACGCTCAAGCGCACAGGCAAACCGTCGGTTGACGTCATCGCCCACGTCGCCTGGACATTTCCCCCGGCTTTTGCCGAAGTGGTGTGGGGCGACGGCGAGCATGTCTTCCGCAAACGAGTCGATCTGGCCGACGCCCCGGCGTTCGACCGGCGCTCCTTGCGCATCCCGGTGGAATTGACTGGGACAAAATGGGTCCGTCTGGAAGTCTGGGACATCGCCGCCAACGGTGCGTTCACACAGCCCGTGTGGGTGGAGTAACAAACTCATTGACGTATATCACGCTCCGCAGAACCTGTGTCGGGCGACCTGGCGAGCGTTGCCGGTCGTCGGTTTCATTTTGCGTCATTTGCCGCTGAATCACTGTAATGCGCAAGATGCGCGCCGATTCGCCTCCTCCATTTGCAGGGATGCATCCGCGTCAGGCAGACCGAATTCTAGATTCCATACTCCGGCCTCCCCATTTCTTCATAGTTTCCACGCCAGCCCAAAAGGGTTTCGGGTTGGCGAAGTGATCTCCGGGCTACCTCGTCTTCGCCGGCATTCCGCATTCCGAAGTCAGAAATCCGCAGTTCGAGCTTTCCCGCGCAGCGCCGGCCTCTGCAAAAAATGCCGAAATTGCCCAGTGCCGGGCCCCAGCGCCTGTGGTGCGTACCGTGCGAGCGCGCGACTCCAGATGTCGGCCGAGTCCGAATGTGCTTAACATGCGCGCGGAAGTGAAGCGGTATTGAAAATCTGCTCGTGTCTTCTCAGGCTCGGCAAAGTCTGGCTGGCCACCTCGCCAAATCTCCTGACTCCGCGTCTCTGCGCATTTCTTCCAGACCCCGGCTTCAAATGTGCCCGCCACCTCGAACGTCCCACCGCGCCGCATGAGCCTGAATTTGGGGCATACCTGCTGATTCACCAATCAACTTTCCACGTAGAGACTTTCTAATTCACCACGGCAGACAGGGCAGTGTTCGCCGAAGGTCGGCCGATATCCATCGACGATCGGCCAATCGCTCGTAACAAGTGATTCGATCTGGCCACAAACGGCGCTGGCCAGTTCATCGAGGTGAAGTCCCATCAGTCGCGCCGGGAGATTCTTTTCGCCCAGTCTGTCAGGCGGACTCGACCACTTTCTGAGTTCGCGGCGAATTTGGGCGCGGACCGTCAGCGACACGCCTCAGTTCGCATTTCGACACTCGGGACTGCCACCAGATGAAGAGCGGCGCACCGACAATTTCGAGTGCTGTAAAGGCCACGAAGGCAGCGGGCGGCCACGCCAGCAGCAGAATCGACAGAAGGCGACCAATGCCGCCGATGAAGATCATGGCCCAAATCACGCGGAACACGACCATCTGCTTCTCGATCGAAGGGATCAGCCAGTAGAGGGCAAGGCCCAGGCCGAGCCAGGTTCCCGAATAGAATCGAAGATTGGTGTCGAGGAGGACTATGGGCGGCACACCAACCGCAACGTAGAACGGATCGTCGACACCCAGCAGGCCGAGCAGTCCGGTCGCTACAGGAATGATACCCAGCAGCCCCATGACAATCTGAAGACTGAGTTTGCTCATATGGACCTCCAAACGGCTCCTGTTCCAGTTTGATCTGTGAGGAGGACCAGTCATTTCGGAACACTCGGTATCCGCTTTCTGATTTTCGAGACCGTGTGAACTTTGACCTGGTCGGCCCATGGGCCATCGACGGTCCGCAGACTCCGGGAAGTGAAGGCGGCAACATCGAGCGACAGGTTAGTGACGAGGACATCGTCGCCGCGGAAGACAAGGCTATTCGACCAGAGAAAGCCAATGGGGGCACCGTCGTTCTCGATTCCGCCAAAGTCGCCGAGTTTGGCGATCACCCGGCCTTGCTTTGGTTCAAGCACCATGATCTCGTTGGATTGATTGCAGGCGATCCAGAGATTGTCGTCCTCGTCAATGATGAGGCCGTCGGGTCCACCGCCCGCGCGGTTGACAAATACCTCAGGCGTGCCAGGCTCTAGCGCCGAGCCGGTCACCGGTATTTTCACAATCGTGTCGTTTGCCGTGTTGGCGACGAACAACGCCGTCTGCTGATTGTTAAACGCCAGACCATTCGCGCCGATCGACGGGGGTGGCCTTGTTGGCTTGAGTAGCAGACTATTGACCCAGTCCACTGCCGCCCCTCCGTCAGGTCCGACTTTCCAAATGATGCCTTCGTGAGCATCGGTAACGTACAGATTGCCCGCAGCATCGAACGTCATACCGTCGAGGCCGGGGTTCTTGCCCGAAACCGTCATGAATACCGACGAGGCGCCACTCATGGGATCGATGGCCAAAACCCTGGCGGTTTGATAATCAATCACCAGCAACTGGCTCGTCTGGGGATGAAAACGAACGTCAAGCAGCAATCGGCTAGAGCCAGCGATGGCAACGGTCCGCAAGTGCTTCCCCTTCCGGTCGAACACAAGGAGCGTTCCCTCGCTAGTCTCTGGCTTGTTGGCTGCCACCGTGACCACGTAGACGTTGCCGTCGCGGTCAACGGCGATCCCCTCGGGATGCGCCTCACCCGGAGGCAACGTGGCAAATCGCTCGACTTTCCCCCGCTCAAAGGCCACCGCAGCGATCGGTGTCAGCGTCACCGCCAGCAGGATCAGAAACTCACTCACTATTGCCGTTCTCATGTTACACTCTCCTGCCTGCCTGAGTGTGGTTGGTGGTCATCGATCCGACGCCACGCTTACGAGCTGCTTTCCCTCTTTCAGCAGAAAGTTTGGATTGTTGAACGGCTCGTCACTGATGTCCCGGAAGCGGATCCGACCCTGCGCGTCGATAAGAAAGGTGCCGTGCATCGGCTGGTTATCGAAGTCGAGAAGGCGATAAGTCTTGAAAATTTCGCGCTTCGCATCGGACAGCAGCGGGAAGGGAAAGCCGCCTTTTTCCTGGTAAGGTTTCAGCGCGTTCTTGAGGTTGTCCGGCGAATCGGTACTGATGGCGACGAGATCGATCCCCTGTTCAGCAAACTCGCGGGACTTCTGCGCAAAACTGTTGAGCTGCTCCATGCACTGGATGCAGCCGTAACCCCGGTAGAAAATCACGACCACCGACCGGCCCTGATACTGACTGAGTGATACGCTCTTGCCAGATCCGTCTGGAAGGCTCCAGGCGGGTGCCGGCGAAGGCTGCTTGGCTCTGTCGTCGCTGCCGGATTTGGCAGGGGCATCTTTGGAGGCCAGCAGCTCCGACTTCGGCGGCTTGGCATAGCCGTCATATTCGTAGCCGAGCTGCGCCGTCGTGTTGCCCGCGCTGACCGGCAGATCCACCCGCTTGCCGTTTCGGTCCGCGAACGTGAACTTGCGGTTGAGGTATTTGGCATCGGTGGGATTGCTGTTGCCAAGCCGGTTCCAGCTTTCCCAGATCCGGTCCAGGTTGCAGTGATGGAGATAAAAGAGCGGATCAGCGCCGACCGTGGCGAAGTCGGCCATGTCGCCCCCGAGTGCGATGTGAGTGAAGAAATGCGGGTTCTGGTCGAGCCTGGGGTTGAACCCAAGGCTGCCGGTCGGCGAGTCGATATACAACTTCTCGTTGAGGCAGTCCAGACTGAGCCATCCCATCCAGAGTGTATCGATCCGTTGGCCCCCATTGACCCATGGCCAGCGGGTGCCGTTATATAGCGTGGTGCCCGGATCCCGAAACACCGCGGGGAGGACAAGATCGTCGGGGTTTCCGCTAACCGGGTTCCAGTAGGGCAGCGAAAAATCGTCGTCGCGCAACACCTCGCGGATCGTCTGCTCGAACTGAGAGAGCATCAGGCGATGCCACGGCAGGAAGTACCATTGTTCATATTGCTCAGGGTCAGAGGGGTTGTAGGGATGAGCCTGGCAGCCGTTCCATACGGCCTCGGCAATGGCCCGTTTATCCGGCGGGAGTGACGCGATGACTTCCGTTTTCTTCTTGCTCGCGAAGTCCCATAGGAAGGCCGGCGGGCCCTTGATCCAATGGGTGTACCACCACCAGGTCCAGGAACGGGTATCGTAGTCGGGCAACGTCCGCATGATCTCGATCGCCCTCGCGAATTTCACGAGCATCACCTGGCCTTCGGGGCTGTTGATGTTGTAGCGCGTGTAGAGCCTCTTCTGGCCAGCGGAAGGTGCCCCCTCCACGCTCGTCGCAGTCTTCGGTGGATTCGGATTGAATTGCAGCTCCAACACGTCGTGGAACGCGGTGTGGACTTCGAGTTTGGGGTCGAACATCGCCATCGCGCCGGCAGACTGGATCATTCCGCTCACCAGGTGAAAGCGCTCGCCGATCACCGCGCCTGCCAGGCCGTGACGGGGCATCGGCATGGGCAGTAAAGTGGTCCAGGAATTGGTCGTCGGCTCGTACGCTTCGATGCCTCGAAACGTACCGACAAGCTCTTTAGTTGTCACCTCGCCGCCGGCACAATAGATCCTGCGACCGTCCGTGCCCCAGCATCCACCGCTTCGGGCCGTCGGCATCCGCTCCTTGGGGGCGCTCCACGTGTCGGACACGGGGTTATACTCCTCGACCACATCCGTGTTGCTGGCCGACAGGATGAACCCGTGGCCCGTGCGACCGCCGATGACATAGATCTTGCCATTGACAGCGCCGGCGAACGCGTGATTGCGCGGCACCGCCATCGGCTTGCGGCTCTCCCACTTGTTCGTGACGGGGTCGTACACGTCGTTGGTGTTGAGAACCCGACACGGTCCGAAGAATGTGAAGAACGGATCCTTGGACCCTTCGACCGTCGTGGCGCCGCCGATCACGTGGATCTTGCCGCCGGCTTCGACAGCCACTGCGGACCCACGATTGCCGGGCAGCGAGGCGAGGGTCTTCCAGGAGTCGGCCGCAGGGTCGTACTCCCATACATCGTCAATGGGTTGCCATGCGCCGCCGGTTGGGATCTGAGTTCCCTCCGGGGCGACGAAGCCGCCGAACATGTAAATCTTGCCATTCGCAGCGGCCAGGGCCGCATGGTGCGCCGGCCGCGGCATCGACGTTTTCTTCGTCCATTTGTCGGTGGCCGGGTCGTACTCGTAGTTGGCCCCCCGAGCCTTTCCCTCGCCCCAGCCGCCGATCACATACAGCTTGCCCTCGACGGCAACGCCGTACAGTTCTTCATCGGGTTCCGGGAACGGCGCCCCCTTCTTCCAGGGAGATGGTGGCATTTGAGCCAGCCCGGCCGTGGCGAAAATCAGATGCGCCGCGATCACGGCAAAGATCGCGCTTCTTCGTGGTAGCAACGTCTTCATGAAATTCTCCTTTCAAGTGAGTTGGCGAACAGGCACGAGCTAACCCTGCCTGTTTGCAGGGATCAAAATGGGGCGGCAAATCACTGTGCGGTCAGAGCTGGCATTTTTTCGTGGCATGCTTTCAGTGTTCCGAATCGTCCCCACAGGATGATCGCGGCGAAGCACGCCAAGACGAGGGCCGGCAGGGGCGAGCCGCCGATCAACATCAGATGGGACAGGACCGCCCCGGTCATCGTGCAGACCAGCAGCGCCGCCCCCACGGGCGTCAGGCGGGGAATCAAGAGCAGAATGGCCGATGCGACTTCGATGCCGCCAGTGACGTAGCGAAACCACTGGCCGATACCGATCTTGTCGAACGTCTCCACCATCATGGGCTGGCCGGACAGTTTGCCGAACCCGGCCATGAGGAATGCGGCCGCAGTCAGGATTTGCAGCGACCACAAGGCTACGTTCCTGGCTTTGGATAAACGATGATTGTTGGTGTTGTCATTCATGCTTTTGATCTCCTCGTTGATTTCAAGTTTGTGCTGGCGTCAAGGCAGACTTCACTTCCCGCCGTCGCGCCGGATGTGTTTCTGGCCTCATATTCCTGAGAGGGGCAGGTGGACACCGTTTCGGCTATCCTGAACGTAAAGTCTTTGCGTCACGGGCTTGCCTCGACAGCGCGAAGGCCTCGAAGCGTCCGCGGGGCGTGGCCGCAGTGGGTTTGATGATGCATCCACCATCACACCCCATCAGCCGCCGGCAATCTCGAGAAGTTCCTCGCGGCAGGCGACGCTGAAATCCTTAATGGGGTCGAGTCGATCCCGTTCGAAGGCCAGGCGGATTTGCTCGACCGTCATGTTCGGTCTGGTATAGAGATCGATGATCTGGCCGATGCAGGCTTCGGCCGCCGCCAGGACCGGATCAGCGGCCACAAGCCGAATGCGGCCGCTGATCCCATAGAGCTTTACGAACGTATCGGGTCGTTCCAGCGAGTGGCTGAATGCCTCCACGGCCAGGCACGACGCCTCGGTAATGAATTCGCCGTACAGCGCGTTGCGGTTCCGCAGCTTCTCTTCCCGCTCGGCGTGGACTCTCTGCGTACGCTGCGTGATCCAGGTCGTGACGATGGTCGCCGCGCCTCCCACCAGGGACCCGCAAGCGGCCGCGACTGCCATGATGAATGTTGAATCCATGGATTCCTGTTGCTACGGCGTTTTGTTGAGCATTCCGTCATTGCGTCCCGGTGTAACTGAGAGGGGCGGCTGGACACCGATTCAGCTATACTGTTGCGAACCCTTGGTCTTGCGGCGTTGCCTCGCATGAACGAAGAACCGACGACTCTCGCCATCCAGCGCTGCCTGGACGCCATGCAAGGGGACCAGAGCGCGGAACCCCTCATCCGCGACCTGCTGGACCGGGCTGTCCAACGCCTGCGCCTCTTGTGCGCGAGCATGTTGAAGCGAAGCTACCCGCGGCTGGCGCAACCTCCTTTGAATCTCGAGACGGACGAACTCCTCGACGGTGTGGTGGCCGGCCTCATTAAGGCCCTGCAGAAAATCCAGCCCCGAACTGTGCGCCAATTCTTTGCTCTGGCCAATCAGCACATGCGTTGGCAACTCAATGACCTGGCCCGCCTCTTAGATAGTCGGCCAAGTCCGATCGCGTTCTCGGGATCTGGCGTGTTGGCACCGCCGCAGAGCAGCGAGTCGTGCCTGAGCCAGGATGCTCGCCGTATGTTGATGGCGATCGAGAGTTTGCCGCCGGAGGAACGGGAAGTGTTTGAATTGGTCCGCATTCAAGGTCTGTCCCACACCGAAACCGCCGCTGTGGTCGGGGTTTCGGCGAAAACAGTCCAGCGACGTCTGAATCGTGCCCGCCTGCTTTTAGCACAGCAGTTGGCCGACCTTCATCCCGACGGGCAGGGCGGACCCATTGAGGAATCGTCTCGCGAAACGCCCAACTCTTGAGGGAAAGCCGCCGATGGCTGTTAACCCCCGCGTGTTCGCGCTGCTCGAGGAGATCCTCGACTCGGGTCAATCTCCGGAAGAAGTGTGCCGCGACTGCCCGGAGTTGCTTCCCGAGGTCCGCCAGCGGTGGGCGTCCTTCCGCCGCGTTGACGCAGAATTCGAGGCGTTGCTCCCCTCCTCGTATGGACCTGACTCAATCCAGTCGAATCCCGACCCAGCCAAAATGCCGGAGATTCCCGGCTACCGGATGGATTCGGTGCTCGGTCAGGGAGGCATGGGCGTGGTCTATCAGGCCTGGCACCTGCGTCTCAATCGCCAGGTTGCACTCAAGATGTTATTGTCCGGCGCCTATGCCCGGCCGGAGGAGTTGGAGCGGTTCCTCCGCGAGGCTGAGGCGGTTGCCGCGCTGCATCACCCCAGCATCGTGCAGGTCCACGACGCCGGCGAGGTGGACGGGCGGCCGTATTTCACGATGGAGCTGGTCGAAGGCGGAAACCTGGCTGATCAAATCCAGGGGGTTCCGCAACCGCCTCGTCAGGCGGCGGCGCTGGTGGCGACGCTGGCCGAGGCCGTCCAAGCCGCGCATCAGTGCGGCATTGTGCATCGCGACCTGAAACCGGGCAACATCCTGATCACCTTGAACGGCGCGCCCAAGGTGACGGACTTCGGCCTGGCTCGGTGGCTGGACGGCCGCGACGGGCTGACGCTGAGCGGCACCCCCGTCGGCACGCCCAGCTACATGGCTCCTGAACAGGCGCGAGGGGACAAGGTCACAATTGGGCCGGCGACGGACATCTATGCTCTGGGGGCCATCCTGTACGAATTGCTGACCGGCCGGCCGCCGTTCCGCTCGGACACGGCGTCAGCCACGCTCCACCAGGTCGTGAGCGAAGAGCCGGTGCCGCCGCGACGGCTGAACCCGCGGGTGCCACGTGACCTGCAAACGATCTGCTTGAAGTGCCTGCAAAAAGAGCCCCACAAGCGATACGCGAGCGCGCAGGATTTGGCGGACGACCTGCGCCGTTTCGAGCGAGGCGAGCCCATCAAGGCCCGTCCCGCGGGGCCGGTCGAACGCGCCGTGCGCTGGGTGCGGCGCCAGCCAGCTCTCGCTGGCGCGCTGGCACTCGGGGTTCTTCTGGCATCGGCACTTGTTGTTACCGCCGTTTGGTGGTACGGGCAGCGGACGGCGCTCGAGGCTACAGCCGTGGCATACGCCGAAGCAGACCTGAACGAGTCGGAGCGACTGCTGGACCGGGGTGAGTTCGAGACCTCGGCCGCCGTGCTCAGACGGGCTAAAGACCGGCTAAGAGAATTTGTTCCGCCTGAGCTGCGCGAACGCCTTATAAGGGCCTTCGGCAACCTGGAGCTTGTCACGCAGCTGGACGCAATCCGCATGGGCCGCTCGGTCTTGCGTAACCAGGACTATGAGTTGGACACGACGCAAGCGGACCGCGACTACGACGGGGCATTCCGCTCGGCGGAGCTAGGTACAGATCAGGAGGAGGCGAAAATTGTCGCCGCCAGGGTCAGCGTCTCGCCTGCCCGCAAGGCCCTCGTAGCCGCGCTGGATGACTGGGCGGACTGCACGCCCGACAAGCGCCGCCGCGCCTGGCTGCTAGAGGTGGCCCGGTTGGTGGACTCCGACTCGTGGCGTGACCGGGTCCGCGACCCGGACCCGGAGGCGTGGGCCGACCGGGCGAGGCTAGCCGAACTGGCCCAATCGGCGCCCGTGGCGCAGGAATCGGTGCAACTGCTTTGTGCCCTGGGCCGCCGCCTCCAAGATGCCGGCGGGGGGGTGGATGCGGTCGCCTATTTGCGGCGGGTACAGCAGGCCCATCTGGTGGACTTCTATGCGAACAATATTCTCGCCAACGCCCTCGTCGATATTGGCGCGGTCGGCGATGCCGTCGGGTACTTTCGGGCGGCGCTGGCCGTCCGCCCGGGCTCGACCGTTGCCTGGGGCAACCTCGGCTATTCGCTTTTGCAGCTGCAGCAGTGGGACGAGGCCCGTTTTGCTTTCGAGGAATCCCTCCGCATCGACTCAACCGACGGCTGGGCGCACGTGGGCCTCGGCGAAGTGCTGCGCCGGCAGGGTCAAACGGACCTGGCGATTGAGCACTTGCAGCGCGCCCTGCTCCTCGTGCAACCGTCGAGCAGGTTGCACAGAGAATTCGCCTTCGCGCTGCAAGAGCGGAAGCGGTGGGAAGAGGCTATCGCCCACTTTCGGCTGGCAGTCGACATTGAACCCGACAAGCCGTGGCTTCAGTACGATCTCGGCATGGCCCTGAACAGCCCGGGCCATCAGGACGAGGCGATCGAGCACCTCCGCAAGACCCTGTCCCTCGATCCGCGCTATCCGGCAGCCCGCGTGAACCTTGCCCGCATCCTGCTCGATCGGGACCGAGCGAAGGAGGCGATCGCGGAGCTGCGGCGAGCCATCGAACTCGATCCGACGGACACCCGGGCGCGAACCGAATTGCACAGCATCCTGACGCGCCCCGGGCGATGGCAGGAAGTCCAGGCCGCCTGGCGGGAGGAGCTCAACGCCGGCCCGCCCAAGCACGACGCTTGGTTCGGTTACGCCGAGCTGTGCCTGTTCCTGGAGAGAGAAGAGGAGTACCGCAGTGCCCGTCGCGACCTGCTGGCTCATTTCGGCTCCGCCACCGACCCAACGATTGCCGAGCGCACCGGCCGCGCCTGCCTGCTGCTGCCGGCAGTAGAGGCCGAGCTACAACAGGCCGTCGCGCTCACCGAACGCGCCATTGCCGCCGGGCGCGCGGGCCGCGAGTTTGCCTACCCATATTGCCTGTTCGCCGAAGGCCTGGCGCGCTATCGACAAGGCCGATTCGACGAGGCCATCGAGCTGATGACCGGCGAAGCAGCTTCCGTCATGGGGCCAAGCCCTCGCCTCGTCGTGGCCATGGCGCAGCACCAAAAGGGCGAGAAAGAGGAGGCCAACCTGTCGCTGGCGGCGGCAATCCGCTCCTATGACTGGAGCGAGTCGAACGCGGACAATCATGACGCCTGGATCGCTCACATCCTCCGCCGCGAGGCCGAAACGCTGATACTCCAGGACAGGCCGGCATCTCTGGAGGGCAAAAATATCAACGAGCCGATCGAAGCGAAATCGCGGCGTTGAGGGAGCGCCGGTCTCGAGGCGGCTCTCGCCGAAGATCAGCCCAAAATTGTGGTGGCTGAAAGACGGCCAGCCATGCCCAGGTCGCCTGCCCAAAAGGCAACACACCATTTTCCAGAGGCACGCCATCTCGCGATTCCGAGCTGTTTTCCACTTGCTTTACGGACTTGCGTCGAATCTCAGCCGTACATGGGGGGCACGCGGTCCCAGTCGTTCAAATTGAACTGCAGTTCAATCCCACGATTGACTCGTGGGAAAGCTGCCTTAGCGTGTCTCCACAGTCACCGCCATCACGACCGGCGCGGTGGCATCCGGGCCTTTCACCAGTTCGACGCTGTCGATCAGATCCGGTCGCTTCGGCTCGATCGCCAGGTAGCGGATCTGCTGACCGCGCAGGCGAAATGCCAGCTTCGACTCAGGCACGTCCACCACGCGAATGGCCTCGGCGAAGTGAACTCCATTCTTCAATTCGTGGTCTTCCTGCGAACCATCGGCGTAGTGCAGCCGGACAATCATCGAAACAGAATCCTTGGTGCCGTCGGGCGAGGCCCACCCGGCCACTCCGCTCAACAGGTGAATCGCCTTGGCCGGCGACCGGCAGGGGAGCGTGACTGATTTCGGCATCCGCCGGGGGATCGTGCCACGGACGCTGTAGAGCAATACGACGTTCGGTCGCCGGTCGCCGTCCGGGTCCACGAGATAGAACGGAACCTCGCCGACCGTTTTTGGCAGCCAGTCGGGAAAGATCAGCCGCTCGGCGTCGGCCGCTTCCGAGTTGAACATGCCTCGGGTGCTCACGACCGTGGCCACTTTGGCCAGGTCGAGGGGGAAGTACTTTCCGCGGGTCGTGAGGAACTCAAGGAGGTCGCGCAGTTCTTTGGCGTTCATCTGCTTTTCGAAACCCTCGGGCATCAGTGACTTCTTCGAGCCGACGAGTTCTTCGATGTCGTCGCGCGCGATCGCGTGCCGCTTCGCTTCGGTGTCGATGAGTTCGATGGCCGTTTTGCTTTCTCCGGCGAGCATCCCCGAGAGAACTCGGCCGTCCTCGAGCACGACCGTGTACACTCGAAAGTTTCCTTCGACGCTGCGGCTGGGGTCGAGGATGTGGATCAGGAGCTCGTGCTTGGGATGAACCGCCATGCCGGTCAGATCCGGCCCGATGCGCTGCCCCTCGCCCGAGTGCATGTGGCACTTCGCGCACTGTTTCTTGAAAATCTCTTTGCCGGCGACCGCCTCGCCCGGCTGTTCGACTTCGGGCAGCAGCTCGGCGACCACCTTTTCGCGGTCGGGATTGGGAAGCCCGCCCAACTGCTTCAGGAGCGCCTGAGTACGCTGGCGGATCCGCCCATCGGGATGCGCAGCCAGGGCCTGCTTCTGGTCGAGCGACAGATCGGCGAACTGGAGCGCTCCGGCGTCCACCGCGTCGAGAAAGGCGCGAGTGGTCGCAGGACGGCCCAGCAGAACCTGGATCGCCGCCATCCGCGCCCCGGGGCTGAACTTCGAAAGGCGCTCGACGAGTTGCGGGCCCAGGTTTTGCGCCTGGCTCCCGGAGAGCGCTGCGATCATCTGGATCGAGAATTCCAGGGATGTTTTCGGCGTGATGAGGTCGAGCACTTTCGTGACGGCGGCGTCGGAATGGGGCTGGAAACCGATCAACTGCTGCGCGGCGGCAGCACGCTCGGCGTCGCTGCGAGTCGCATCGCCGACGGAGGCCAGGAGCGCAGACTCGATTTCGCCGGCAAACTTGTCGAGCGCGTGGCTGCCCCACGCACCGGCCAGGCGCACGAGTTGTCCCTGACTCCCCGCCGGCAGCGTCGTGAACACCGCCACCAGTTGTTTTTCCGAGGCGGGGGAGAGCGTGACGGCGTAATCCTTCGGCCAGCCGCGCAACAATCCGGCGAGCATCTTTTCAACCATCGGCGCCGGGCTGCCGTCGATCAGACCGAGCAACTGTTCGACGGTCGCGGCGTCGGGACGGCCGCGGGCGATGTGCTCGGTCACGCGGGCGACCACGTCCCACACCGGGGCATTTGCCGGCGGGGTCTCGACCTTCGCGGTCGGCGCTTTGAGTTCCTGGAGGAAGGAGAGCGCCTGCATCGCCGCGGCGCTTGTGACGGCGTCCGCCAGCCAGCGGTCGTTCATGACTTCCTGCGTCTTGACCGAGAGTCCGGCGACATGCTTTCCCGCGGCGACTGTCGGGGGCAGGTCGGCCAGCGCCAGAATGGCCGCCAGGCGCACCTGAGCATCATCATCCTTCGTGAGACCGGAGGCGACGACCGTTTCGGCCGAGGCCGATGTGGCCGGCAGGACCTGGAGGGCATTCCGACGGACTCCCGCCGAGCGATGCGCCAGGGCCGAGGTGACGGCGCTGACCACGTCGGGATGACGCTCGTCGATGACGCCCAGCCCGTGCAGTGTCCACAGGGCATGAATCGCGCCGACGTTCAGGCCGATTTCATCGACGGTCGAGTCGGCGACCAGCTTCACGAGTTCGGGCACGACGTCGGTCCGGCCCCGTTCGACGAGCAGCCGCTGGGCATGCCGACGCCAGAGCAGGTTGTCGCGCTTCAGCGCCGTCACCAGTTCCTGCGGCTGATCGAGTGAGAGCGGCGTCTCGCGACGATCGGCGCTTCCAGACACCAGCCGGTAAACCCGCCCGTATTTCTTGTCGCGCAGATCCGACTCGTAGGCATTTCCTTTCCCCGTCTTGAAGCCGGCGGGGGTCGGGTTGTGCTGCACGATGTAGTTGTACCAGTCGAGGATCCACACGTTTCCGTCGGGCCCGACTTCAGCCATGATCGGGGCGGCCCACTCGTCTTCCGCGGCGACGAGGTTCATCGGGCTGGTGCTGCGATAGCCCGCGCCGTCGCGGGTGAGGGCAAACGTACCGACGAGGTGGCCTGTCGGTTCGCACACGAACGCCGTCTGGTTCCAGAACGGTTTGGGGTAGGTGCGCGCCGTGTACAGCGCATGTCCCGCTCCGGCGGTGTAGCCGCCGAACTGGTCCACCTGGCGGACTTTGTCGGTGATCGCCTTGAAGAGATGAGTGTCGGCGATCGGCCCGAGCTGCTCGGCCGACCAGCCCCGGACGCGCTCGTAGTAGCGATTGGCGACCGGCATGAACATGCTCGGGTTGCGGTTGGCGGTCGAGCCGAAGATCAGCCCCTCTTCGCTCATTCCGAAGCCCCAGGTGTTGTTGTTCGACGAGCGGACGAACTCGACGTCAGTCACCTTCGGCGCTCCGGCGCTGGTACTTCGCGAGCCGACCTGAAAGCGGAAAAATCCCTGGCGGAACGAGGACGACTTCTTCCCGTCGCCGTATTCGGGCGCCGAGTTGTTGTATCCCTGCATGGCCCAGAACCAGTTGTCGAGGCCGTACTGGAAGTTGCTGACTCCGCCGTGAGTGTCCCCCAGCGCCCAACCCCGGATGAGGGTCTCGCGCAGGTCGGCTTGGTCATCGCCGTCGGTGTCTTTGAGGTACAGCGTCTCGGTGCCGTCCTGCACGATCACGCCGCCCCGGTGGAAGACGAGCGCCGTCGGAATGCTGAGGCTCTCGGCAAAGACGGTGAACTTGTCGGCCCGGCCGTCGCCGTTGGTGTCTTCGCAGACGCGGATGCGGTCGCGTCCCTTCCCGCGTGGCTGGAGTTCATTGGGATAATCCACTGTCTCGCAGACCCACAACCGACCCCGTTCGTCCCAATTCATCGCGATCGGCTTACCGGCGAAGTCCGGCTCGGCGGCGAAGAGCTCCAGATGGAAGCCTTGCGGTACCGAGTAATGGCGCATCGAATCCGCTGGCGCGAGCGGCTGCTGCATCTGCGTGTGGGGCGCGTCTTGCAGGCCCCAGCGCTCACCTCTGCGGTAATTGGGAATCTTGGGACCGACGTCCACATACTCGAATTTCGGTGCGTCCTTGCCAATCGGCGTCATCGGCAGCGGCTCGAACCGCGGCGTCGTCACTGCTACCGAATCCGGCACGACCGACGGATCCTGCCCGCAGGCCCAGCGGATGCCGCGCTCCACGAGGCTGTGAAAGCCTGGGTTGCCGAACGTCCGCTGGTCGTGTCCCCAGGCGGTGTAGAACACGCGCCCTTTGCCGTGCGTGCGGACCCAGGTCCAGGGCTCTTTCTGCCGCCCCTCCGCCTGACGTCCCTGCACCCGGTATTCCAGGACCGTGCGGTCCCGCTCGTTGTGGCGGGTGTGGATGTAGGTTTCGTCCCAGCTCTCAAAGCCCCCGTACCCCTGCATGATGGGATGGTCGGGGGCCGCAGTTTCCACGCGGAACACCTCGCCGCCGTGTCGCTGGAACTGCGCGCCGACCAGCTCGACAAACTTCGGCGAATTGCGGAAGCAGAAAGACGCGCAGTGCAACGGGACGAATCCCCTGCCGCCGGCGACAAAGTCGAGCAGAGCCTGCTCCTGCGCCGGCGCGATCGCGTCGATGTTGGCGTAGAGCACGAGGCCGTCGAACTTCGTAAGCGTCTCGCCAGAGAGGGCCGCCGCGGGATCGTCCAGGTACTGGAGCTCGATGTTCCGCTTCGCCAGAGCCGGCGCCAGCTGAGCGAAACGGTCGGCGGGACGGTGGGGCCCGTTGTCGCCGAGGAAGAGCAGCTTCAGCGGCGAAGGCTCGGCGGCGACGGCTGGCACCGCGAACAACCACGTGAGAGCGAACAAGGCGAGCGAGCGCATGGCTGGGTCCCCGTCATATGACTGAAAGTTCGTAAGCACCTGGGGCTGACACCCCGTCGGTTTCGACTGCGCTACGCCAAGGCTGCCGTCCGGCAATCGAGGTGACCGCTCGAACGCCGGCTACCGGAACAGGCGCGGCGCGAAATCGTAGAACGCGTAACGCCAGGTCTGCCATTCGTGTGCCAAGCCCTCGGCATCGCGAAAGACCACGTTCTTGATGCCCGATTGCTGGAGCGCGCTGGAAAGTTTGCTGGCGCTCGTATGAATCCTGGCATCCAGGCCGACCGTTCCCGAGTGCAGGTAAAGGAGGCTGACTTTCTGATCGAATGCGGTGGGATCGGCGAACACGCCGTTGTAAGACGTCTTGAGGTCGACGTCGCGAACCCCGCTGAAGGAGGCCACGACGGAATACGTATCCAGATGAGTGAGCCCGATGTGCAGGGCCTGCCCGCCCCCCATCGACAATCCGGCGATGGCGCGATGCGCCCGATCGGCGCGCGTGCGGTACGCGGCGTCGATCATGGGAATCAGGTCTTTGAGAACGACATCCTCAAATGCACCGCCGTCACCGCGCCCCCTTTCTGGCGGCACGGCGGGTTCGCCCGCCCGGGTCGCATAGCCTTTCTCCATGACGACAATCATCGGCTGGGCTTTGCCCGCCGCGAGGAGGTTGTCGAGAATGAAGTTGGCGTGCCCCTGCCGGGTCCACCCGGTTTCGTCTTCGCCGCCGCCATGCTGCAGGTAGAGAACGGGATAGCGCTGTTGCTGATCGGCGTCGTAGCCCGGTGGCGTATACACCATGATGTGCCGGGTTTTCCCCGTCACCTGGGAGTTGTACCAGCGCGAGCGGACTTCTCCGTGGGGGACGTCCTGGGAGTGGTAATAATCGACGCCCGATTGGGGAATTTCGATGCCACTGGTGGGCTTGCCGGTGCCGAAGAAGACGTCGCTTCCGGGGTCATTGACCTGGACGCCGTCCACGACGAAGGCATAGTAGTGGAACCCCGGGACGACCGGCGCCGACGTCAGCGTCCACGCCCCATCCTCGCCACGTTCCATGTCCCACGGTCCACCGGAGCCCAATCCGAAGTTGGTGAAGACCTGAACTTTCCGGGCGTCCGGAGCTTTGAGGCGGAAGGTGACCCGCAAGTCGGGGTGAATGCGCGGGTGGGAGGCATTGCCGACGTTGCTGGATGCGGGTTTCGATTCGTCGGGTTTCGATTCCGGAGTTTTGTTTTCCTCGGGTGAGGCGGCTTTCTTCTCGGGTACGCTGGTCTCCAGTTTCTGCTCACGAAACAGCAGTTGAGCGAAGTGGTACAGGTCACTCTTCCACACTTTGAAATCGTGCTGACCACCGGAAATGACATTGTACAGGTGCGGCACCTTTTTCTCGTCGAGCATGTTGTGAACATTCTGGCTGATCCGGAACAAGCGGTCCTGATCGCCACAGGCGACATACAGTAGCCGTAGCTTCGTCGTCGCCTCCTCGGGGTCCTTGATGAGCTCTGCAGGAGGCCTGGTATTCGGGGCGGAGGAGAACGCACCCACCCAGGCGAAAGTGTCGAGGTTGCTCAGCCCGAAATTGAGCGACTGCCCACCACCCATCGACAGTCCCGCCAGTGCGCGCGACGCCCGGTCGGATTTCACTGCGTAAGTTTTTTCGATGAATGGGATCAGATCGGTGAGCAGGTCCTTCTCGAATGTGGCGAACGCCGGTGACTGTTTGGGGATCGGATCCCGTGCCGTCACGTCCTTCGCGGCCCGGCCGTTCGGCAGGACAACGATCATCGGAACCGCCTTCTTATCGGCATACAGGTTATCAAGAATCACATCGGGCGAACCGCCGCGCGCCCATTCGTTCTCGTCGCCGCCGATGCCGTGGAGGAGGTACAAGACGGGATACTTTTGATCCTGGGAGTACCCCGGCGGGGTATAGACCCGCGCTTTGCGCTCGATCCCCACTGTCGTCGAGTTGTACTCGACTAGCTCGAGCTTGCCGTGGTCGATCCCCTCGCGGCGGGTGTCGTAACCATCAGGGGGGGCGGGGAATTTCGCGTCGGCCGACTGGGCCAGGGCCGGCACTGGCAAAAATGCCAGCACGGCACAGGCGACGAATGCCCGGATGCGTTCGCTCATGGTTCGTCCTCAATGTGAGTGGAAATTGATCGCCCAGCGTGGACGCACTCCGCGTTCAACCCTTCCGCAACTCGCGTCAGGAGTCTGACCAGCGTCTCAGCCTCGTCGGGTTGCAGTGCACCGAACATCTGCGCCCGGATCGGTTCGCCCGCCGTCCAGAGTTTCCGGAACTTCCGCTTACCTGCCGCCGTGAGGGCCACAGTCCGTGCGCGCGCGTCGCTGGGGTGGGTGTCGCGTTGGACCAGTCCACTCCGTTCCAGGAGGACCAGCATCGCCCTCACGGTGCTGGGATCAGAGGGCATGCGGCGGGCGAGCTCCCGCTGGGTGAGGGCCTGTCCCCGTGAGAGCGTTGCCAGGAGCACGAACTGGTCTGCGGTGAGGCCATACGGCGCGAACCGTGCATCGGACCGGCGATGGAGTGCCAGGTAAGCGGCGCGGAGCGCCATCGGAAGTTCACCTTGGGTCATCATCGCTACCACCGGGGAAATTCATGCGTATACGCACGATATGACAGGTTACTGAAGCAGGTGACTCAGTGCAAGGCTCATCACCGGTTCGCGGATGATGCGTTCACGCAGCCGGTGTCGGTGGAATGAAGGGGGTCTCTTCGTGTCTTTGAGGCTTTGTTGTCATCGGAATCTTTTCGATTCACCACAAAGTCTCGAAGCCACAAACGACGACGCAACGGCCGTCAGAAATCGTCGGAGACAAGCTCGCGGCCGGCGCGGGTCGTGAGTGCCTTCAGGACGTTAACGTCAATGTTCTGACTCAGAAACCTCGTGTGGCCGTCGACGAAGATGAACTGGACCCCGCCGACGTGCGCGCTCGAAAACTGAAACTGCTGCTCGCACCCCCCCGCACAGGTGGTGAGCGGCGGATTGAGACCGGGCTGGGCGCAAGGGGCGGCACAGCTCCACCAGCGCATCACGCTCCGCCCGAATCCCTGGCTGGTTCTTGCACCGTCATCATTCACTGGGCGAGGCTGGTAGACCGCACCCTGCCCCCAGCCCCCAATCGAAAGTGCGCTCTCCCCGACCATTACTGTCGTGGATGTCCCGTCGATCACGTCGCGAAATCCGACCGTCGACATCGGAAACAGGACACCATCGTTCTCTCCCGGCATCGTGCCGGCATTGCCGACGTAAGTCGTCGGGGCAAAGCTCATCGGACCGGTCGGGTTCTGGAACGACGTGCAGACGTAAGCCGGGATCATTCGCGACACAGTCGATGCGTTCATCGCGTCGTCGAAGCGAATACTGGAATTGTAGATTGTGTAAAGCGGAGCCTGATCAACGTACGGGAGCAGTTGCAGCAGCCAGGTGTGGAGCAACTGGCGCGCCGCGGGACTTCCGTCGTCTCCCAGGACCCCCGGCGGAAAGACGTTGCGCGCCGCGTAGTAGTTGTGCAATGCCAGCCCGATCTGACGCAGGTTGTTCTTGCATTGCGCCCGCCGGGCAGCTTCCCGGGCCTGCTGTACAGCCGGCAGGATCAACGACATCAGCACCGCAATGATGCCGACAACCACCAGCAATTCGATCAGCGTGAACGCCGATCGCCGTGCTGTCCGGCGGTCAACGGTCCGACAGACGACGAAGAGTGCCGCGAAGGATCGGTCAGGAAACATCCGGCAGGGACTCGGATTGGCTGCGTTTGGCAGGTTCTTGCAGTCTGAAAATAGCAACGGACCGGTTGAACGGGAATGGACTGCCTGACAACGGCAAGCTCCTCCGCGTCCTTCCTTTGATCGAGCCGATCCCGTCGATTTGTCTAACGATCCGGCAGACGGCGGGCGAAATCGCCGATGAATCACACCCGGCTACGGTTTGCCGCGCGCTTTCCGATGCGAGACCCGAGTCCGTTTGACTGATTTTTTCGTTTCGGCCCCCGTCTGTGTCTTGCCCTTCGACTTCACAGTCCGTTTGTGGGCGGCCAGAGCGGCGATGCAGTGCGCGATGTACGTTTTCGCCGGCACACGGCGGATCACCTCGCCGATCACGTCGAGCGCCAGGTCTTCCAGCTTTTTGAACCGCACGCAACATTTCCCCATATCCAGCTTCTTGCCCGCCCTGGCCCACTCCTTCTCAAACCATTTCAGCAGGTCGCCGCCGCCGTAGACGCACATCAGATAGAGCGACATGTAATTCTTCTGCGACGCCAGAGCCGCAAACGGTAGCGGTTGACGCGGATCGCAATGGTAACCTTCCGGATGCACGTGGTGCGGCACGTAGTACCCGATCATGCCGTACTGCATTCCTTCTTCGTAGTCGCTGTCGAGATTTTTGAGAATCACGTTCCGCACCGCCTCGATCGCCGCGCGGCGATCGACCGGCAAACCAGCAAGGTACTGTTCGACCGTCGTGGCTTTGCTCTGCATCGGATACCTCAACGTTCCTGTGGATGAGCGGCTGTCCTCAACGAGTAGACCATTAGGCTTGGCCAATGATCCGCAATGCCAGCAGCTTTGCGTCTTCGAGTCCTGGTGGTGATTCGAAAGGAATTGACTGACCACAAAGGCTCGAAGACACGAAGTGTGAACGCATTCCACCACACATCTGCAGAGAAAGTTCCCTCACCGGAATTTCACCGATCCTTCATCCATCGCGTTGACTGTCGTCTCGCGGTAATCGATTCTCACCGTCGAAAGATTCCAAATCGCATGTGCCAGGAGACGATCGATGAAGCGCTGGACAATTCTACTCTTAGCGGTACTGTCACTGACACCGAAGCCGGCCAGCGCCTGGCACAACCGTGGACACATGGCGGTGGCCCGCATCGCCTGGCACAGGCTGGTGCACGACGGTCTCGACCGCCAGGCAATGCAGATTCTCAACACTCATCCGCATCGAGAGCTGTTCCTGGCCACCGGTCGGCCGGAAGAAATCGAACAGGACGAATGGCTCTTCGTGCAAGCTGCCACCTGGCCCGACTGGGTTCGCCGCCCCATGGCCCCCGGACTGGACGAGCCCTCGGCCAAATTGACCGCCGAGGAATTTAACAAACCGGTCTGGCACTATGTCAATCTCCCCTATATCCACCCCGCCGAGAAGGGAGAATTTGACGAAGCCGCGCTCCGCACGGCGATTCTGGAACCCGAGTTCGACGAACTGGGAAATCCGCGACATGTTCTGGCGGCGATCAAATATAATCTTAAGCGGATCGAATCGGCCGAGGCTCCTCTCTCCGAGCGCGCCGTCGCGATCTGCTGGGTGCAGCACCTGATCGGCGACCTGCATCAGCCGCTGCACGCCGTCGGTTTGATCGGCTCGCGGTCGACGCTGCAAACCGAAGAGTTTCTCCCTCCCTCAGGCGACCAGGGAGGCAATCGCCTGGCGATCCGAGCGCACGCCGACGATCTGGCTGCGACGCCATTGCATACCTATTGGGACTCGCGGCTGATGGCCGACCTTCCCTACCCCACCGTTCAGGGGCGCGTTCTTGCCTGGCTGAACGACCCGGCATTGAGCCGCGCCCATTTCGCCGCCGCTCTCGAAAAGAAGCAGCCGCTCGACTGGGCTGACGAAAGCTTCGGCCTCGCCAAGTCAGTCGTTTACACCGACCGCGGCGAATTCCTGAAGGCACGTCCGCTCCCGCTGAAATACATGCGCACCGAGCTGGAGGGAATGCAGGCGCCGATCCTTTCGGCCGAATACCACGCCCGGGCCGACAAAGTCGCCGAGCAGCGGATGGTTCTGGCCGGTTACCGACTGGGCGACGCGCTGGCTGCGGCGCTCAAGAATGCGCCGGCAAAGTAGTCCGGGATGCGACCAACGGTACCGGCGTGTAACAATCGCTCCGTCCGCCATTCACCGGCATGCAAAGTCTCCCCCGCGCGGCTCTGCCGAGGCGGCAACTGTCGAACGTCCCGGGACCCCGCTCGCTGGCTGCGTACTCAGAACTCTGGATTGAATTCTGCCCGGCGACCTGTGGCTACAGTGAAACACGATCGAACCGGCTGATAGGCGCCACCAGGGCCACTTCGTTTTCGCCTTAAGCTCCGCTGAAGTACAATCAGAGAATGAGCGAAGAGCCATTACACGAACTCGACACCGAATACCCGACCACGAGCTGCCTGCTGCGAGCTCTGGTCATCGGGCTCATTCTCGTGGGAGTGGGAGTTTTCGCCGTCATCCTGTTCTGCGCGTGGTGGTATCTGGAGTGGTACTACGCCTACTGATTTGGAGTTTCCAGAATTGCGTCGCCGCACCTGGATGTCTGATTCCGGGGCCAATCACCGCGCCGTCGGCAAACCGCCGCGCTACAGTCGCCGTCCCGCCATTGGTATCATGCGGGAATGACGCAGCCGCCCGGGTCATCTCCAACAGGGCCAACTCCAAATGGGCCTCTCGACAAATCGGACGATCCGTCGGCCGGGGCCACATTGCGGCTCGATGAGCAGGGAGTGGCGCGGGCGCTGGCGCTAAGCGAACCGCGTCAGGTTCCCCCGGCCGACGTGCCCGGCTATCAGATCGAGCGCTGCCTGGGGAGCGGCGCCTACGGATCGGTCTGGCTGGCGGCCGAGCGCAACACGGGCAAGCGCGTCGCGATCAAGTTCTACACCCACCGCCGCGGACTCGACTGGTCGCTTCTCAACCGCGAGGTCGAAAAGCTCGCCGCGCTCTATAACTCGCGCGATATCATCGGACTGATGCACGTGGGGTGGGACGCCGATCCGCCGTTCTATGTGATGGAGTATCTGCAGAACGGCTCGTTATCGCGATTGCTGGAACAGGGGCCGCTGGCGGTTGATCAGGCGGTCCGCATCGCCACCGCCGTCGCCAGTGCGCTGGTCCACGCACACCGGCACGGAATTCTGCACTGTGACGTCAAGCCGGCCAACGTGCTGCTCGACGGCGATTTCGTCCCTCGCCTGGCAGATTTCGGGCAGGCCCGGCTGTCGAACGAGCAGAGCCCGGCACTCGGGACGCTGTTCTTCATGGCTCCCGAACAGGCCGACCTCGCTGCCGTGCCCGACCCGCGCTGGGACGTTTACGCCCTGGGAGCACTCCTCTATCAGATGCTCTGCGGCGAGGCGCCGTTCCGCTCTCCCGAAAACGAACGGCGTATCAGCAGTGCCGGTTCGCTTGTCGAAAAACTGGCGGCGTATCGCGCCGCGGTCGAACAGAGTCCGCGGCCGAGCCGGCACCGGGGACTGCGCGCCGTCGATGCGCGGCTGGCCGACATCGTCGATCGCTGCCTGGCAGTCGACCCGGCGCAGCGCTTTCGCGACGCCGCCGAAGTGACCGAGGCGCTATCGGCGCGAGCCCGTTATCGGTCGCTGCTACCGGGGCTGGCACTGGGAATCGTGCTCCCGGGATTTCTCCTTCTGGCAGTCTTCCCGCTGGCGCTGTTTGCGGTGAAGAACGCCGTCGCGACATCGGAACGGAACATTGCCGCCCGCGCCCTCGAGAGTGACGCCGTCACGGTCAAAATCCTGGCGTACGCCCTCAACGACGATTTGACGCAACGGGTCCGGACCTTAAGACAAATCGCCGACGACGAGGACTTGCTCGCCCGCATCCCGGCGCTCTCTCTCCCTGCCGACTCTCCCGAGCGCCGCGAACTGGGAGCCTGGCTCGCGAAGAACAAGAAGGATATCGACGACATCCGCAGAGAGCAGAACGCCGACCTCGACGATAGCTGGTTTCTCACTGACGCGCAGGGATTCCAGCGCTGGCGCGAGCCGTTCAGCGACAAAACGCTCGACCGCAATTTCGGCTGGCGCGACTATTTTCACGGGCTGGGGGACGACCGCCCCGACTGGAAGGAGCGGACTGACATCCAGCCGATCCGCGAACCTCATATCTCAGCTCCGTTCCGCAGCACGGCATCAGGCCGGCTGAAAGTGGCCCTCACGGTCCCAGTCTGGAGCAAGGACAAAACACAGATCCTCGGCGTGCTGGGGCGGACGATTCACCTGGGGGATCTCCTGTTGTCTTACAAAAAGGTGATTCACGAGGAGGAAGAAGATCAGAAGGTACGGCGGGTGATTGCCCTGGTTGACGTGCGTACCGGCAAGGTGCTCGATCATCCGTGGATGACCGAAGCCAACCGCGAGCGGCTGCGCGACGACGCGGTCTTCGAACGATTGACCCTGTTCGATGAAGAACGCGAGGCGATGCGGCATCTGCAGAAACTCACGGCCGACAAGACCGACCTGAACGGCGAGCATCTCGATACGATGTACTTCGACCCGATCCGCAAGATCGACGCCGAGGCCGAGCGCGAATACGGGCCCCCGTGGCTGGCGGCGTTCTGGCCGGTGGGGGACACGGGCTGGTGCGCCATCGTTCAGGAACCGCGCGACGATGCGCTCCGCCCGGTACGGGAAGTCCAGGCGGGACTGGTCAAGTACGCGCTGGCGGGGCTCGCCCTGTCCCTCACGCTGATTGTCACGTCGTGGTATTTTGTGAGACGCGTCCTCCGCCCGCGCACATTCCGGCCGGCAACCAGCGCCGCGACAGATGACTGAGCAACACGTGAGTCGATCGGTGGATCGGCAAGAATTGAATCACCACAAAGACTCGAAGGCACGAAGAAGTACGATGAGAACCGCGGATGGCGCGAATGTAAAGGAATCATCAGTTGCTCGATCTGATCGTTGAAGGGCGCGATCCGCAGCAGCGCGAGCGCGTGCCGCTGGCTGCCGGAGGGAGCTACGTCGTCGGGCGCGACGGCCGGGCCGACGTCTCCGTTCCCTGGGACCCGTTCATTTCTCGCCGGCACGTCGTCGTCAAGGTCGAACCGGGACGCAGCGTGGCGGTGCGACAATTCGACGGGACGACCGGACCCCTGTTCGTCGCCGGCAGACAGGTTGATTCTGCCCGGCTCTCGGTCGGCGAGCATTTCGTGCTGGGGAGCACCTGCTTCATCATCGGGGCACGTGAGGCGAGCGAGCCTTCGCCCGCGACTGCACACACCGTCGAGGAGGTCGCTTTCACTCGCGAAGCGCTCCAGCACGTGCACTATCGCGACGCTGACCGCCGCATCGACGTCCTCTCGCACCTCCCGGAAGTCATCTGGGGGGCCCGCGGCGACATCGAACTCTACGTCCGGCTCGTCAACCTGCTCCTGGCGGGGATCGTCCAGGCCGACGCTGCCGGGCTGGTTGAAACGGCCGACGGCGAGCAGGTCAAAGTGCTGCACTGGGACCGGCGGCAGGAAACGTCGGGCGTGTTTCAGCCGAGCAAACGGCTCGTCATCGAGGCGATCGAGCGTCGCCGGCAGAGCGTGCTGCACGTCTGGGAGAGCGCCGCCCAGGAAGGAGACTTCACCGCCACTCAGGAATTCGACTGGGCCTTCTGCACGCCGATCGCCGGCCCGCCAGGCGAACGCCGCGGCATGTACCTCGCCGGCCGGTTCGACGCGTCCGGCGGGACGCTGACGGGAAAAGCCATCGCCGACGGCAACCGCCTCCAGGCCGACGTCAAGTTCGCCGAGCTGGTCGCCGAGATCGTCGGCTCAGTTCGCCGGCTCAATCATCTCGAGCGCCAGCAGGCCGGTCTGCGTCAGTTTCTGCCCAGGGCCGTGCTGGCGGCGATCGGCGACGACGTCAACCCGGCGCTCCTCGTGCCGCGCGAGTCGAACGTGACGGTGATGTTCTGCGATCTGCGCGGTTTCAGCCGGCGCGCCGAAGCAGACCGCGACGATCTGACGGGGTTGCTCGACCGGGTGAGCCAGGCGCTGGGGGTGATGACCCGGCACATTTCAGAACACGGCGGCGTGATTGGCGATTTTCAAGGGGACTCGGCGATGAGCTTCTGGGGCTGGCCCGTGGCGACCGACGACGACCCGCTCAAGGCGTGCCGCGCGGCTCTGGCAATCCGCGCCGAATTCGCCGAGGCCGCCCGCACCAGCGGCCATCCCCTGGCCGACTTTCGGATGGGGATGGGGCTCGCGCGGGGGACCGCAGTGGCAGGGCGAATCGGCACGGGGGAGCATTTCGTCTTCTCGGCGTTCGGCCCGGTGGTCAATCTTGCCAGCCGGCTGGAAGGGATGACCAAACATCTGCACGTGCCGATCGTGATCGACGAAGATCTGGCGCGCATCCTTCGGACGTGCCTGCCGGCAGAGGAAGGGCGGCTGAGAAAACTGGGACAGTTTCTCCCCTTCGGCCTGGAAACGCCGGTGCTGGTGAGTGAGCTCTTGCCCGGGGAAACCGTACTCCCAGAACTGACGGCGGCCCACCTGGCCGCCTACGACGAAGCCGTGGCGCACTTCATCGCCGGCCGATGGGACGACGCGTATGCGGCCCTGCGGCATCTCCCTTCGAGCGACCGGGCCCAGGATTTTCTGGCCGGCCAGATCGTTTCTCACAATCGCCTGCCCCCCGCCGACTGGAACGGCGTCGTCCGATTGCCGAGCAAGTGACGGCCTTACGAACCCGTCACGACGTCGCGGGCTGGCCTTCCGGGATGGCGGGCTGCTCTTCCTGAATGTACGTCTTGCCGCGGTAGAGCCAGGCGACCAGGATGAACAGGCCCGCCGCGGCAAACATCAGCCAGGTGAAGAACCAGAAATAGGCCGCGCCCTGGAGCTTCACCTTTCCATCCGGATTCTGAATGAACCGGTTCACACACATCGTAAATACATTTCCCAGCGAAACGGTGAACAGCCACATCGACATCACGAACGACTTCACCTCGCGTGGCGATTGGGTATACGAGAATTCCAGGCCGGTGACCGAGACCATCACCTCGGCGGCAGTGATCACCACATAGACGATGAGCTGCCACCCAATGCTGGGAGTCTGTCCGGCGTCAATTCGCTCCTGGGCCATCGAAAGAACTACGTACGCGGCGGCCGTCAGAAATAACCCGATCGAAATCTTGCGCAGCGGCGTGAGGGGAAAGACTTTGTTGATTGCCGGATAGCCGACATAAGAAAAAAACGGAACCAGAATCAGAATTAACAGGGGATTGATCGCCTGGATCTGCGCCGGCAGCCATTCGTGCTCGAACCAGGTGTCCGCCAGCAAAACGCGATCCATCTTTTCAGCCTGGAGAACCCACGTTGATCCAGACTGATCGTAGAGAGACCAGAAAACCCCCACGAACAGATAGATCGGCACCAGCTTGAGCAAAGCAAATCCTCCGTCGCCGCGTAGCGCCGCGAAGGCTCCGACCGGGCTGCGCGGCGGAATATGGGCAAATCGATTCCTCCCGAGCCAGAAGACCCAGGTCGCCAGCAGCATCAGCGCGCCAGGGACGCCGAACGCCACATGCGGCCCGATCCGCGCCCAGCGCGCCAGGTCGTCCGGCGCCGTGACGCCGCACCGCGCAGCCAGCCAGCCCGGAAAAGTTTCGAGCAGCCAGGGCGTGAGGATCGTCGAAATGAAGGAACCCGCGTTAATCGACAGGTAAAACCAGCCGTAAACCTTCTCAAGCAAATGCACGTTCGATTTGCCGAACTGGTCGCCGACGTGCGCGGAAACGCACGGCTTGATCCCTCCCGCCCCGATGGCAATCAGCGCCAGGCCCGCCAGCAGCCAGTCGAGAATGTCGTGCGTATTGGCGGCCAGCACGACATGCCCCAAGCAATACACGAGCGAAAGCGAGATGATCGTACGGTATTTCCCGAGCCACAGGTCGGCCAAAGGCGCGCCAAAGATCGGAAAGAAATAGGCCGCAGCAACAAACAAGTGGTAATACTCCTTGGCCTTTTCTTCACCGAGTGGCGCGGGATTGCCCTGTCCGTCGAACAGGAATTTCGTCATGTAGATGACGAGGATCGCCCGCATCCCGTAGAAGCTGAAGCGCTCGGCAGCTTCGTTGCCGATGATGTACGGAATGCCCGGCGGAAACTTCGTGGTCGTCAGGGGAGCGGTGAGGTAGGGGGTTTTTGACATGGTCCCCATGTGTACCCGCAAACCGCCGGCGCGGCAATGACGGTTCGTTGAGATCGGCGATGACCGCAGTTACCTTAGCGGTTCCGGTTCAGTTTCGATTCAAAAGGCTGCCCGGATCAAGAAGCACGACAGGGGCAGGTGCTCCGGCTCCTTCGGATTGTGCCCGAGATCAGTTCGAGGCGGTCCGCGGTTTTGCGTCCGAACGAATTGAAGCGCGGATGGAAGTCAGAACTCGTAACTTCCCATTTGAAGAGAGCGTGGATCTCACTGACACGCTTTAAGGTCACAAATTGCGACCTTAAAGCGGTCAACCGGTGTAACGTCAATGCGAGCGTATGAATCATGGCCAAAGCCCAACTGCTGATTCCCGATGAACGAATCGAACGGGCCATTTTCCTGGTGCGAGGCCATAAAGTCATGCTGGATAGCGACTTGGCCGCAATGTACGGCGTCTCGACAAAGGTTCTCAACCAGGCAGTCCGACGCAATTTAAGCCGATTTCCCGACGACTTCATGCTTCAATTGACCCCTGATGAGAATAAATCTTTGAGGTCACAATCTGTGACCTCAAAGCCCGGTCGCGGGGGCCGACGGTATCGGCCGTTGGCATTTACCGAACAAGGAGTCGCAATGCTGTCTTCGGTTCTCAGTAGCGACCGCGCGATCGAAGTGAACATCGCCATCATGCGGGCCTTTGTCCGCCTGCGGGAACTGCTGTCGACCAATAAGGATTTGTCGCGCCGGCTCGACGAACTGGAGAAGAAATATGACGAGAATTTCCGTGTCGTTTTCGAAGCCATCCGCCAGTTGATGGCGCCCCCTCCGGCTTCGACCAAGAAAGGCCGAATCGGCTTTCACGCCCAGTAAAGAACTTTTTCCGGCCAATTGCCAAACCTGGATTCGCCGGTTTGACAATCCGAGCGCGAGACGGCATGATCTGCGGCACCACGGCGAACCTGGATGTTCGCTCGATAAGATTCCTCATGAGGAGGACCAGCATGTCCCGCGCTGCTGCCGACAATCGCTCCCACTCGGAACCGTCCCTGGAACCGCAGCGTTCCTGCAGCCCGACCTGTCCTGTTTGCGGCGGACCACTCTTTGAGATACGGGCGAAACTCCAGTGCGCCCAGTGTCACACGATCTGCGAAACATGCTGCGAAGGGGGCCGCGGGTAGAAGGACCCAACAGGACGGTGAGCCGATTGCGCCCCGCCTTGCCGGCCATGGGTATCTCCCCATTGCAATTTGAAACGAAATCAAACATTCTCCCTCCCCCCGTTGTGGGGGAGGGCCGGGGTGGGGGGGGCGAACGTCAATTGACGCTCCCACCCCCATCCTGACCTTCCCCCATCGAGGGGGAAGGAATCTGATTCGGCAACGCGAGTTTTGATTTTTGTAGATAACTATGCTTGCCGGCGGCGGACGTCAACCTGATCGCCGTCCTGCACCAGCACGGTGTCGGCCATCCCCAGGAAGAGGCCGGTCCCCACGACGCCGGCAATCGCCCGCAGTTGCTGCTCGAGTGTGGCCGGGTTTGAGATCGCCGTCGTCGCGCAGTCGAGAATGTGGTTGCCGTTGTCGGTGACGAACAGTTTTCCATCGACTTCGCGCGGGCGGGGCGTGAGCCCCAGCCCGGCGATCCGCCGGCGGCACACGTTCAGGGCAAAGGGCACCACTTCGACCGGCAGCTTTCCTCGCGTCCCCAGAATGGGGACCAGCTTTTCGGCACCCACCAGGATCACGAGCCGTCGCGACAGCTCAGCCACGACCTTCTCGCGGACCAGCGCGCCTCCCCAGCCTTTGATCAGGTCGAGCTGCGGATCGACTTCGTCAGCTCCGTCGAATGTCACGTCGATCGACTCGACATCATCGATCGTGACCAGCGGAATCGCGGCCCGCCGCGCCGCCGCGGCGGTCCCCTCCGAGGTCGGGACTCCGCGAATCTGCAACCCCTGGCGGACCCGTTCGCCGAGCGCCTCGACAAACGCGAGCGCCGCCCGCCCCGAGCCCAGGCCGACGACATCGCCGTCGTGAACCATGGCCACCGCTTCTGCGGCGACAGCGCCGGTGCTCGGGGTGCTGGTCATTTTGCCAGGCGCTACCGTTTCTTCGCGGCGGCGAGCGATTCTTTCGCCGCGGCGACCACCTTGTCGGGAGCAAATCCGAATTTCTTCTGCAATTCCTTGAGCGGTGCCGAAGCGCCGAACGTCTGCATGCCGATCGACCGGCCCGCCGTGCCGACATACCGGCTCCAGCCGAACGTCACCGCCTGCTCGACAGAGACCCTCGCCGTGACGGTTGCCGGGAGCACGCTTTCGCGGTAATCGGCCGGCTGCTTCTCGAACAACTCCCACGACGGCATGCTGACAACGCGGGCCTTGATCCCCTCAGTCTTGAGCTGTTCCTGCGCCTGCACGCACAGCGAAACTTCGCTCCCGGTTCCCATCAGGATCACCTCGGGCTTGCCCCCCTCGGCATCCGCGAGGACATAGGCTCCCTTGGCCAGGCCGGAAGCCGGTGCGAATTTTGTGCGGTCGACGGTCGGGAGCGCCTGGCGAGTGAGGACCAGAGCAACCGGCTCGTGACGCAACTGCATGATCACCTTCCAGGCCTCGAGCACTTCGTTGGCGTCGGCCGGACGAAGCGTGATCAGCCCGGGAATCGCCCGGAGCGAGGCGAGCTGCTCGACCGGCTGGTGCGTGGGACCGTCTTCCCCCACACCGATTGAGTCGTGCGTGAAGATCTGAATCACGGGGATTTCCATGATCGCGCTCAACCGGATCGCCGGCCGCTCGTAATCGCTGAAGATCAGAAACGTCGAGCCGTACGCCCGGATCTTGCTGAGCGCGAGGCCATTGACAATCGAGCCCATCGCATGTTCGCGAATTCCGAAGTGCAGATTGCGGCCGCCGGGAGTGGCTGCCGTCTGGGTACCGGCTCCTTCAAACGTCAACAGGGTCTTGGTCGAGGGGGCGAGGTCGGCGGAGCCGCCGATCAGCCAGGGGACGTTTTTCGCGATCGCATTGAGCACCTTGCCCGACGAATCGCGGGTCGCCAGCCCCTTGGCGTCGGCCGGAAACTCGGGCAGGTTCTTGTCCCAGCCTTCAGGAAGCTGCCGGTGCTGCATCCGATAGAGCTGGTCGGCCAGCTCCGGGAATTTGGCTTTGTATTCCCTGAAATTTTTGAGCCAGGCTTCGCGTGCCGCGTGGCCTCGCTGCCCGACTCCCTCCTGAAAGCGCTGATAAACTCCGTCGGGAATCAGAAACTTGGCATCCTCGGGCCAGCCGTAGTTGCGCTTGGTGGCGCGAATTTCATCTTCGCCCAGAGGTTCGCCGTGCGCTTCTCTGGTGTCCTGCTTCTTAGGTGCACCGAAACCGATGTGGCTGTCGACGATCACCAGCGTGGGGCGGTCGTTCGTTCTCAAGAATGCATGGTAGGCCTTGTCGAGTTGGTCCAGATCGTTGGCGTCGCTCACCTTGGTGACGTTCCAGCCATACGCCTGAAACCGCAGCCCGACGTCTTCGCTGAACGCCAGATCGGTTTTGCCTTCAATCGTGATCCGGTTGCTGTCATAGATCCAGCACAGGTTCGCGAGCTTGAGGTGCCCGGCCAGAGAGGCCGCTTCGCTGGCAACCCCTTCCATCATGCAGCCGTCGCCGAGAATCGCGTAGACGTCGTAGTTGAACATCTCGAATTCGGGGCGGTTGAAAGTTTGCGCCATCCAGCGCCCGGCGAGCGCCATCCCGACACTGTTGGCCGCCCCCTGCCCGAGCGGACCGGTCGTCGTTTCGACTCCCGAGGTCCAGCGGTATTCGGGATGGCCGGGGCACTTGCTGTCGAGCTGGCGGAAGTGCTTGATGTCGTCGAGCGGCACCGTCGGCTCCCCCACGATTTCGTACTTGCTGTTGACCGCTTTCACCTGCGCCAGGTGCAGCAGCGAATAGAGGAGCATCGACGCGTGGCCGGCCGACAGCACGAACCGGTCGCGGTTCGGCCAGATCGGGTCGGTCGGGTCGAACCTCAGGAATTTCTGCCACAAGAGATACGCCGTCGGCGCGAGTCCCATCGGCGACCCGGGGTGTCCTGAATTGGCCTGCTGCACGGCATCCATCGACAGCGTGCGGATCGTGTTGATGCAAAGTTGGTCAAGTTTGTCGTCGCTCATGGAAACCTCGGAAGCGCTAGCGTGTATTTCAATGTTTTGAATGCAAATGGAAGGGATTTGACGTTAGAGGATAGAGGATTGTGGGCCTAAAATCGAGGATGGCCCGCGCTCAAGCCCAGGGTCCGCGAACCCTGGGTCCCGTTCGCCTTCCTCGCACGAATGTTGACTCGCGCCTACGGCTCGCGCCACGCTCCCGCGCACCCTTCGAGCAGCTTGTCTGCCTCGGCAGGGCCCCAGCTCCCGGCGACGTAGTTCGGGAAACCCTTGGGAGGCACTCGGCGCCACGCGTCGAGAATCGGTGTGGCGAATTCCCACGCCGCCTGCAATTCGTCCGATCGCATGAACAGCGTGGCGTCGCCCCGCAGTGCGTCGAGCAGCAGCCGTTCGTACGCCTCAGGAAGCTCGATGTGAAATGTGTTCCCGAAGTCGAATTCAAACCGCACCGGGTGCAGCACGAACTGCATCCCCGGCCGCTTCGCCGAGAACGACAGACTGATCCCTTCGTCGGGCTGAATCCGGAAGATGAGAACCGTGGGCTGCGAGGCGGTCAGATCGCAAACGTCTCCTTCGCATTCCACCGTCTGAAACAACCGCAACGGGGGCAACTTGAACTGGATCGCGATCTCGGTGACGCGCCGCGGGAGCCGCTTGCCGGTGCGCAACAGGAACGGCACCCCCGCCCAGCGCCAGTTCTCGATGTTGGTTCGCAGCGCCACGTAGGCTTCCGTTGTCGACTTTCGATCAACCGCCTCTTCGTCGCGGTACGCCGGAACCTGCTTCCCATCGACAGAGCCGGCACCGTACTGCCCGCGCACCACCAGCCGCTGCACATCTTCTCCCACAATCGGAACGAGACTGCGCAGCACGTTCAGCTTGGCGACCCCCACGTCACACGCCTTGAGAGTTGCCGGGCATTCCATCGCCACCAGTGCCAGCAGTTGCAGCATGTGATTCTGGACGACGTCACGCAGCGCCCCCGCGTGGTCGTAAAAAGCTCCGCGGCGGCCTTCCATCCCCACCGTCTCCGCGACCGTGATCTGCACGTGATCGACGTATTGCCGGGTGAGCAGCGGCTCGAAGATCGCATTCCCGAACCGGAAGGCGAGCAGGTTCTGCACCGTCTCCTTCCCGAGGTAATGGTCGATGCGATAGACCTGATCGTGGTTCAGGAAGCGCAACACATCGTGGTCGAGGGCCAGGGCGCTCGCCAGGTCGTGGCCAAACGGCTTTTCAATCACGACCCGCGTCCAGGGGCGGTGGGGTTCGCGGTGAACGAGCCCCGCCCCGGCCAGGCGTTCGACCGCCGGCGAAAAATACTCAGGGTCGGTCGCCAGATAATACAACCGGTTCGCCGGGAGGTGCTCTTGCGCGTCGAGCATTTCCAACCGCTGCGCCAGTCCCTGCATTCCGTCGGCCGTCGTGAAGTCGGCACGATGATAATACACGTGCGGCAGGAAGCCCTTTCCATCATCGCCGGGCCCCGGAAAATCGTGACGGAATTTGCGCAGCGCCTGTTCGATTTCAGCGCGGAACGCCGCGTCGTCCTTGTCGCGCCGGCCGACGCCGACGATGGCGAACTGTTCGGCGAGGTAATGCCCGCGCCACAAGCCGTACAGCGCGGGGAGCAGCTTGCGGGCCGCCAGATCCCCCGTGGCCCCGAAGATCACGATCGTGCAGGGCTCGGCGGTCGGACCGCTGGTGTCAAATCCCGAATGACGCGGAGACGCCTCCGGCCGGATCACGGTTTCGGTCGCCATGCCAAAGTTCTCTCAAAGTCTGTTGATGAACTGCAGATCGCCACGAAGCATCTTACTACCGGCGTTTTCGGCTGAGAATGCCGGGACCGGATCGCCCACTGACTTTTGAGGCCATTCCGGCATCGTTCCCGGAGTTGTCGCCGCGCGACGAATCAGAAGTGGTTACACAACCACAAAGCCTCAAAGGCACGAAGAATCGCAGAATGACGAATGACGAAATCCAAATGTCTAAAGAAATCCGAATGACGAAACCCGAAAAATGCACTGCCAACCTCTTCAGTCATTCGAACTTCGTCATTCCTTAAACATTCGTCATTTCCCGTCCTGGCTTTGTGGTGATTTGAAAAGCATTTGACAGACCACGACGGGACAGCACGCCAAACTATCGTACGGACGACCACGTGCTCGGATGGGACTGGGGCAATGCGCTGGCCGCGCCGGTATCAAGCAGCCAAGTCACCCGGCCCTCATCCGGAACGATTCCTGCCGCTGGCATCTCGTCGCGCGGCGGTGACTCGCGCAGAATTCGCCGGACCACGTTGGCCTTCTTCGCCCCGGCCACCAGAAACAGGACCTGACGCGCTCGATTCAGGATCGGAAACGTGAGTGTGATCCGGTCGACCGGCGGAGGGAGCACACCGGGCGGGCTCGAAGTCACCCAGGCCTCTGCTACCTCCAGCGCCGGCTTTCCTGGAAACAGCGACGCCGTATGCCCGTCATCCCCCAGACCGAGCAACACCAGATCAAACCGCGGCGGCGGGCTCTCGGCGGGCAACTTGAAGAACTGCTCAAGCGTCCTGTTGTACGCTGCCGCGGATACTGCCACCGAGGGATACGCAGTCCCGATCGGCAGGACATTCGCCGGCGGAACCGGGACCCGCTCAATGAGCGACCGGCGGATCATCGCGAAATTGTTCGACGGGTCGTCGGCCGCGACGAACCGCTCGTCGCCGACGAACAGATACGTCCGCGACCAGTCGATTGCATCACGGCTCTCCGGGCGAGCCAGCTGGTCATACGTCTTTTCGGGGGTCGAGCCGCCCGAGAGGACGATCGCAAACCGACCCCGCTCCCGGATCGCCTCGAGCGACGCGTCAACGATCAGCGTGGCGGCCCGCGTCGCCAGGGCGTCGGCATCAGGACAGATCGTCAAATCAAAATTCAACATGCTGTCTATAAACTGTTCCAGACGCGGCAGGCGTAGTTGATCGGGGCGTGGTCGTTGACGCCGTTCTCGGGAATCTCGATATCGAGTTGACGCAACTGCTGGATCAACTCAACCGGATCGGCCTTCCCCTGACGCAGCAATTCGACGATCGGCCCGGTCCAGCCAGTGAGTGCCCGCTTGATGCGTTCCGTCAGCAGGTCGCGCCCTGTCGCAGCATCACCGATGACACCACTGCCGTCAATGTATTTGAGATCCCCCACATGCTCGTAACCGGCGATCGCTGGCGGCAGCCGCGCGACCACGTCCTGATTGTTCACGATCCGCCAGATGGCGGAAGGGACGGTGCGCGTAAAGATCGCCGTACCGACGCGCGGCGACCCGAACGTATACAGCCCCTGCACCGTTCCGATCGCGGCCCAGCGTGCCGCCGCGATCGTCGCCAGGGCCGCACCGAGGCTGTGGCCGGTGAACCAGACCGGCCGTTCCCCCAGCGTCGTGAGGTATGAGCGAATATCGTCCCACACGTTTTGCTGATCGAGGGCCTCCCGGAAGCCTCTGTGAATCCCATCCGGACCAAGACTCAGATTGATGTCGCTCATGACGTCGCGCCAGTTGAGGGTCACCCAGCGCCCGGACGGTTGAGCGCCGGCATCGGCTCCCCCACCGGCCCGTTCCACCAGGGCGATTGGATCGGCGAACGTCTGAATGCGCGTCCCTCGAAAGGCAACGATCGCGAAGTTGTCTGTGCTCAGAACGATCGCCTGCGTGCTCGCTCCTGAAAACAATTTCAATTCCACGCCAGGAACGGCAGTCGCCAGCAGCGCAACGCGTGCCCGGATGAAGTCTTCTTTCCCGTAGACCAGCAGCGACGCGTCGATCAGCCAGCCGGCGTTGACGCCCTCAAACTGGTCAGCCCGGGCTCGAAACGAATTCTCGAGCGGCGCCTCGAAATAGACGTAGTCCTCCGCCGGAGGAATCAGATTCAGAACAGTCTGCCGAGAAAGCTCTTTGCGATTCGCCATGATGCCCATCCGATTCGAATGATCGGTGCCTGGAACGCCCTACAGCATACTCCACCGGGACGAGCAGAACACCAGCGAGTCGTCGGAGATATCTTACGACAAGACTTCCGCACCATTCTGGCTGCTTTCGGGACCTGCCCAGCGAGCCGTGGGATTTATTCCCACGGGATCAGGGAGGAAGTGGGACGGCGATTAAATAATCAAAATGACCCGCGTGCCGTTCTCGCACCAATTCAGGTGCCTGTGTGAAAATCGATGCGACCTGACGCGCTCACCCGATTCCGGCGGGATCAACCCGTCGGCTCGCTGGGGCGACGATTTACCCAGTCGGTATTCTCGTCTCTCGAGTTCTGTCCTAATCGCTCGACAGACACAGGAATACGGATTCCAGGACCGGTATAATTGAGATCCTTATTGTCCATCAGGTCCCGCCCTTGAAATCGAAACCAAAACGCTCCGCCGGATCGATCTTCGAACAGATTGTCCGGTTCAACTCCGATCGCGAGCCCGATCTCGTCCGGCTCAAACTGGTTAGGATCGATTCCAGCGTCTTCGCTTTCTTTCGCGGGACCGACGAACTGTTCAGCAAAGCGTGGCGCGACTTGCAGCCCCGCGATCCCGGACCGGCGCTGGTCTGCTCGGGCGATCTGCACCTCGAGAATTTCGGCGCGTGCCAAACCGAAGACGGCGACTTCCGTTTCGAAATCAACGACTTCGACGAAGCGCTCGTCGCCCCGTCCAGCTTCGACCTGGTGCGCTGTACGACGAGCATTCTGCTGGCCGGCGAACAGTGGGCCTTGAGCCCCCTCCAGGCATCCGGGATTGCCCTCGTCTTTCTCGATCGATATCGCGAGGCTGTCGTCGAGTCGGTGAGAACCGGGAAACTGGGCGAAATCGCTCCCCGCAGCGGTACCGGGCCGGTCTGGGATCTACTCAACAAGACGGCGCTCGGCACCCAGCAAGGCCTCCTCGATCAGCTGACCATTCGCAAAAAGCATGGTGATCGATTGATCGAGGATTTCACGGGAAAGCATCCGCCAGTCGACCGCAAAGTTGCGGCCCGTGTAAAGCAGGCCGTCGAAGAGCTGGGAGTCCGACTCAAGCGCAAAAAAGAGTATCGCGTTCTCGACGTCACCGGCCGGATCGCCGGGATCGGCAGTCTGGGCATGCGGCGTTACGTCGTCCTCATTGAAGGAGATGGATCGCCCGAGGGAAACCGGTTGCTCGATCTCAAGGAGGCCCGCCCATCGGTCGTCGTGAGTGCCGCCGGCATTCCACAGCCGAAGAAGTACCCCACCCAGGCCGAGCGGATCGTCGCGGCCCAATTGCGATTGCAGACGAAACCGGCGCGCGGTTTGGCGACGCTGAGCATCCGCGGCCGCTCATTTCGGGTGCGCGAACTCGTTTCCGAAGAGCACCGCTCAAAACTCGATCACTTGCAGAAGAAGCCGGCGAAGTTGCGGGAGGCGGTCGAGACAGTCGGGCGACTTGTGGGCTGGTCGCAGCTCCGGGGAATGCCGCGCGGCCGCTGGCCCTCGCTGGCGCGGTGGGCGACCGGCCCCGGGATCGACACCCTCCTCGCCGCCGCCGTCCGCTTCGCCGACCTGACCCGCGCGCAATATCTCGAATACCACCAGGCCTACACCAGCCGGTGAAAACGGATGCGGGTTGCTCACCTTCAGAACCTGAGGTAAACTTCACTCACACACCACCGGTGGTCACCTGATCCTGCCAGACTGCCGGTTGCGAATGCGTTCCCACCCAACTGTCGCCTCGCCGTTGGTCCGATTCATGCGGCTGCGATCTCGAGCATCGCTGATGCGAAGCATCTTTCTCTTCGGGATCACGTTCTGCGCCGCGACACAGGCGAGTGCGGCCGACCCGCTGACCTTCGAGCGCGACGTCCGGCCGATTCTCAAAACCTATTGCCTCGACTGCCACGGCGGCGGCGAAAAGCTCGCAGGCAATCTCGACCTGCGCCTCGCAAGGTTCGCCCTCAAGGGGGGCGACGGCGGACCGGCGATCGTTCCCAGCGACGTCGCGGGGAGCCTGCTCGTCGAGCGCGTCAAAGCCGGCGAGATGCCCCCCTTGGAAAAGAAAGTTCCCGCCGACAAGATCGCAGTCATCGAGCGCTGGATCGCAGAAGGAGCCACAACCGGTCGCGAAGAGCCGCCGCAACTTCCCCCTGGAATCGACATCACTCCCGAAGAGCGGGCCTTCTGGGCCTTCCAGCCGATCCGGCGTCCGAATCTCCCCGAAGGGCTGACGCCGGCGACCGGCGCGAGTGGCCCTGATGCAGTCCGGACCAGCATCGACGCTTTCGTTCTGGCGCGCTTGCGCGAAAAGGGGCTGCGTTTCGCCCCTGAGGCCGACCGGCTGACGTTCATCCGCCGGGCGTTTGACGATCTGATCGGCCTGCCTCCGACTCAGGCCGAGATCGATCAGTTCACGAGCGATCAGTCGGCTGACGCCTTTGAGAAAATGATCGACCGCTGCCTCGACTCGCCGCACTACGGCGAGCGCTGGGCCAGGCACTGGCTCGACGTCGCCGGCTACGCCGACTCGGAAGGAAACGGCAGCGAAGACACGCCGCGCCCCTTTGCGTACAAGTATCGCGACTATGTCATCCGCTCCCTCAACGCCGACAAACCGTTCGATCAGTTTGTGATCGAGCAACTGGCCGGCGATGAGCTCGTCCCGCAACCCTGGAGCAATCTCGCTCCCGAACAAATCGACAAACTGGCGGCGACCGGGTTTCTGCGAATGGGAATCGACGGCACGGCAACGGGCGGAGCCGATCAGGATCTGGCCGCCAACCAGGTCGTCGCCGACGCGCTCAAGATCGTCAGCAGTTCGCTCCTGGGATTGACGGTCGGCTGCGCGCAGTGCCACGACCACAAGTACGACCCGATCCCGCAATCTGATTATTTCCGGCTGCGGGCCGTCTTCGAACCGGCGCTCGACCCGGCTCACTGGCGGCGTCCCGGCCAAAGGCTCGTTTCGCTGTACACCGACGCCGATCGGGCCAAAGCCGCCGCCATCGACGCCGAGGCCCAGGTCCTTCAGAACGAATACAACGCCAAGCAGTCCAAATTTGTCGCCGACGCCCTCGAGAAACAACTCGAGAAATTCCCCGAAGCCGATCGCCCCGCACTCCGCGAAGCGTGCCAGGCCCCCGCCGACAAGCGAACCGAAGAGCAGAAGAAACTGCTGGCCCTCAATCCGAGCGTGATCATCTCGTCGGGGGTGCTGTACCAGTACAACCAGGCCGCGGCGGATGAGCTCAAGAAGGATATGGAGAAGATCAACGCCAAGCGGGGAGAAAAGCCGTTTGAGGATTTCGTCAGCATCACGAGTGAAATTGCCGGCACGCTCCCGCCCACGCGCGTCTTCTACCGCGGAGACCATCGGCAGCCAAAGCAGGAAGTTTCACCCGGCGATCTGACGATCGCCGCACCGGAAGGGCAGCGAATTGAAATCGCCGGCAAGGACCCCGTACTCCCGACGTCGGGCCGTCGCCTGGCGCTGGCGCGGCAATTGATGAACGGCACGCATCCGCTGGTCGGGCGGGTGCTCGTCAACCGCATCTGGCTGAATCATTTCGGCCGAGGCCTGGTCGAGACACCGGGCGATTTCGGCATCCTGGGAATGCGACCGACCCACCCCGAACTGCTCGACTGGCTGGCCGACGAGTTCGTCCAGCGGAAGTGGAGCCTCAAACAACTCCACCGGCTGATCATGACTTCGACCGTCTACCGGCAATCGTCCGTCGCCGAGGCGTCTCAGTCGATCGACGCACGGCGAATTGATTCGGCCAACGCGCTCTACTGGCATTTTCCGCTGCGCCGGCTGGAAGCCGAGGTCTTGCGCGACCGGATGCTTGCCACCAGCGGCCGGCTGGATCTCACGCAGTTCGGGCCGGCCGTCGCGGTCGAAGAGAATTTTGCCGGCCAGGTGGGAGTGAAGGACGACAAACCGCGGCGCAGCATCTATCTCCAGACCCGGCGGACCAAGCCGATGTCATTCCTGACGACGTTCGACGCGCCGGTGATGACCGTCAATTGCGAGCGCCGCGTCTCGAGCGCCGGTGCGATGCAGTCGCTGACGCTGATGAACAGCGAATCGGTCCTCAAAGAGGCCGAGCTGTTTGCGCAACGGCTGCGAGCCCAGACACCGGCTGATTTCGCGCGCGATTTGACCGGTCCACTGGGCGCTCAATACCGACGACACAACGACGCCTGGCAATTCGGCTACGGGGCGGTCGATGAAGCCACGCGGCGCGTGGCGCAGTTCGCGCTGCTCCCGCACTTCACTGGCTCAGCCTGGCAAGGGGGAGCCGCGCTTCCTGATCCCACACTGGGCTGGGTGCTCCTGCACGCGACCGGCGGCCACCCGGGCGATCATCTGCACGCCGCCATCCGCCGCTGGACCGCACCGCAAAGCGGCATTCTTTCGGTCACCGGAGCGCTCAAGCATGGGTCCGAGAATGGTGACGGCGTGCGTGGCCGGATCGTTTCGAATCGCGTCGGAATCTCAGGCGAATGGCCGGCCCGCAATAACCAGGTGGAAACCAGCATCGCCCGCCTGGAAGTTGAAGCCGGTGACACAATCGATTTCGTGACCGACTGCGGCGCCGATGTGAACAGCGATTCGTTCGAGTGGCCCGTCAATCTCCAGCTCAACGATACGGCCGGAGCGCGGATCGCCACCTGGGAGTCGAGCGCCGATTTTCACGGGCCATCCGCGACGTCCCTCCCTCAGCAGATTGCCTTCGCCTGGCAGATCGCCTACCAGCGCCCGGTTTCGCCCGATGAGCTCGACCTGGCTTGCCGGTTCGTCACTGAGCAGGTGGCCCAGCTCCAGCGGACGGGCGACAAGTCGGAGCACGAACTCACGGCTCTCACCAGCCTCTGTCAACAACTCTTCAGCTCGAACGAGTTCCTGCATGCCGATTGATCCGCGCTGTTCCACCCGCCGAGAGTTTCTCGCCCAGTCGGCTTTCGGGATCGGCTCGTTCGCTCTCGCGCAACTGCTGCAGCGCGACAATCTGCTGGCGGAGACAACCGGCAAACCGGGGGAAAACCTGCCGCTCGATCTGCACTTGCGACAGCCGCAATTCGCCCCCAAAGCCAATGCGATGATTTCGCTGTTCATGCATGGCGGTCCCTCGCACGTCGACCTGCTCGATCCCAAGGAAGAACTGACGAAACACAGCGGCACCGATTACGGCGGCGATGTCCACTACAGTTTCGTCAACCGGGCCAGTAAAAAGTTGTTCGGCAGCCCGTTCAAATTCGAAAAGCGCGGAGCTTGCGGCACCGAAGTCTCGGAACTGCTCCCCGAGATCGCCGGCATCGTGGACGATATCTGCGTCATCCGCTCGATGCACACGGGGCACAACGGGCACGAAGTCTCGATCCGCTATTTCCACGGCGGCATCGCCGGCGTCACGGGTCGGCCGACGATGGGAAGCTGGATCGTCTACGCCCTGGGAAGCGAGTCGCAGAATCTGCCGGCGTACATGGTGCTGGCAGATCCGGGAGGCCATCCGGTGGACGGCACGCTCAACTGGTCGAGCGGATTCATGCCGCCGCTTTATCAGGGAACGGTTCTGCGCCCGCAGGAACCGCGGATCTTTAATCTCGATCCCCCCGTCCGTCTCAAAGGGACGCTCCAGCAACAGAACCTGGCATTTCTCGAACAGCTCAACCGCCGGCACCTGGCAAAGCACACCGGTGAAACCGAACTCGAAGCCCGCATCGCCAGTTACGAACTGGCCGCCGCCATGCAAACCTCGGCCCGCGAGGCGCTCGATCTCTCCCAGGAACCCGAGCACATCCACAAGCTTTACGGTCTCGATCAGGAGGCCACGCGGTCGTACGGTGAGCGGTGCCTGATTGCCCGCCGGCTGGTGGAGCGCGGCGTGCGGTTCGTGCAACTGTTTCTCGGTGGCCAGCCGTGGGACAACCACAACACGATCAGGAAGGGGCTCCCTGACATCTGCTCCAGGACCGACAAACCGGCGGCGGCCCTGGTGAAAGACCTGAAGCAGCGCGGGCTGCTCGACTCGACGATCGTGCACTGGGGGGGCGAAATCGGTCGCCTGCCGGTCTGCGAAGGGGAGCTGAACGACGCGGCGGGGCGCGACCACAACGGCCAGGGCTTTTCGATCTGGCTGGCCGGCGGCGGCTTCAAACCGGGAATGGTGTACGGCGAAACCGACGAAGTCGGCCACAAGGCGGCAGTCAACGTCGTCACGCCGAACGATTACCAGGCCACGATTCTGAACCAGCTCGGCCTCGACCACACGAAAGTCGTGTACCACCACAACGGCCTCGAACAACACCTGACCGCCGGCCGCCCGGCGCGGATCGTCAGCGAGATTCTGGCCTGAGCGACAACGCTCGCTACGACGCGCCGGTGAACAGCGGCTCGATGATGCTGCCGCGGTTGAGCTGGATCGGGCGGGCGAGCCGGTCGTGCAGTTCGACGGCCGGGTTGACTCCCAGCAGGCTCAAGACGGTCGCCCCGACGTCGTCGGGGGAATACGGTGTCGTCGCCGGATAAGCGCCGATCGCGTCGGACTTGCCAATCACCTGGCCGCCGCGCACTCCGGCGCCGGCGAACAAACCGAAAAAGCACGGTGCCCAGTGATCGCGTCCGGCTGTCTGCTTCGGCGGCGCGTTGAGCTTGGGGGTGCGGCCGAATTCGCCCAGCAGCACTACCAGCGTCTCTTCCAGCAGTCCGGAATTGCTCAGGTCATCCAGCAGCGCGGCGACTCCCTGATCGAGTGGGGGGAGCAGCTTTTTCTTGAGTGTCGGAAAGATGTCGCCGTGGTTGTCCCAGTTCTGGACGTTGCCCATATTCACCTGGACCATCGGCACACCCACTTCGCGCAGCCGGCGGGCCAATAGCAGCGACTGGCCGAAGCTGTGCCGCCCGTACCGGTCGCGCACTGCATCACTCTCGCGCCCCATTTCAAAGGCCTGCGCGATCCGGCTGGAGGTGAGCATCGTGAATGCCTCCTGCTGCTCGTCTGAAAGCCGACGCGACTCGGCGGCTTCGTCAATCCCCTGCCGCTGGCGGTTCACTTCGCCGAGGAGCGCCCGCCGGCTTTCGAGGCGGGAAACGTCGATCCCCTGCGGCAACTGGAGACTGTCGACTCGGAAGTCGGGCTTGTTCGGATCGCTCGTGATCTGCCACGGATCGTGCCGCGCTCCCAGAAACCCGGCATGCTGTCCCGGCCAGGTCAGCGGCCCTGACTTGAGGAACGTGGGCAGGTTGACACCGGTGGGGATGCCGTCGGTCCGGGGATGGAAGTAGTCGCACGCCGACGAATAGCTCGGAAAGTCATCGCGCGAGGCGATCTTGTCGAAGAACGCGCCGGGCTGCTTATTGCCCGTGAGCAGGTGATGCGTGGCGACGAGGTGGTTGTTCTCGCCGTGCGAGAGGGAGCGGACGATCGAGTATTTGTCGGACCGCGCAGCCAGGAGCGGCAGATGTTCGCAGACGTGCAGACCGGGAGTCGCCGCGCCGATCGTCTGAAATTCCCCCCGGATCTCAACCGGCGCCTCGGGCTTCATGTCGAACGTATCGTGATGACTCGGCGCCCCGGTGAGGAAGACGAGAATCACCGACTTGGTGGACCGCGGTGTACCGACCGCCGCGGCGTTCCGTGCGAGCACCGATGTGAGCCCCAGTCCCAGGAGCCCCGAATAGCCAACCTGCAAGACCTCGCGGCGCGTTATCCCGGTGAAGTGCCGGTGCGTGGAACAAGACCGTGCAGGAAACCCCGACTGATTCGGCATCAACTCACTCCGGCTTGAGACCCCTCTGGCTCCGTCGCATCAACGACCGTGCATCTATTTGATCGGCATTTCAGGCCAGGGTCAATACATTCAGGCCGATGGTAGTCGGTCCTTCGTTGCCACAATTGGTGACGGCTGGCGCGGAAGCCCAGCTTCCGGGCGATCCTCCTGCCGGGGTCGGACGCTGGCTTGAGGCATCTGGCATGACGTCAACTGACGTGGAAACCGCAGGGCCTCAAGATAAGAATGGATTGAACAGCGACGAAGAGTGAGGATTTCGCCTGATCTCAAACGTGAAATTCGGATCAAACGGAACCATGCCATCAGTCAGCACGATTTCCCATCGGTGTTCTCGACCATCAACAATCATTAAGAGAATCGCTTCTGTGGCGGCGGGTACGTCTTCCAGGCTCTTTGAGACCGCGTAACCTGGGCCGATTTTGGCAAGCGGAATTCGACGCTCCTCGACCAGAAGGTCGAGAGTTACGTCTGCGGAAAACTGCTTTTGGAGATCGGCCGTCTGCATGTTGCTGCCAAGGAGCGAGGTTGACCTGCTGACAATGTTAAACAAATGGGTCAACGCAAGAAAGCTCAAATTCCACGAGCTCCGCGGCGGAGGGACGGCGCCCCGGCACGGAGCTTTTGTAGAATCGTCGCGAGAAATGAAACGACCGCACGCGACAGCAGGTAAGCCCTGCATTGATTCCGACTCTGGACTTCCGACAACAATTATTAGAGGAGAGCCGATGCGCCGCGTGATCTTCGTTTTGACAATCGTGACGCTGTCGGTCCGGGCCGCCAGCGCCGCCGGGGAATCGGTCGCGCTGGTCGAGAAGCATTTGCAGGCGGGGACTCTGGCGGCCGGTGAAACGGCGCTCGAGGCGGTCCTCAAGCAGAACCCCCGCGACGATGAAGCGCGGTTCGGCCTGGGAACCGTGCAGTTCGTGCGCTCGGTCGAGGGGCTGTCACAGGCGCTCTACCGGCACGGGTTTCTGCACACCTGGGGGCGGTTGCCTCCGCTCGATTTTCCAGGGAGCCACATTCCCATTCCGATCAACCCCGCACCGCAGCAGCTCAACTATGATCAGGCGCGCAAGATCGTCCAGGACTTCGTCTCGGGGCTGGCGAAAGCGGAAGCCACACTGGCCAAGATCGAATCCGACAAGGTGAAGCTGCCTTTGCACTTCGGGATGGTCCGGCTCGATTTCGATGGCGACGGCAAGGCGGGGGAGGACGAAACGCTGTGGCGGATCTATGCCAATCTCAATCGGCAGGCGGGCCTGCAGGTGGCCGATGCCAAACAGTTTGTCATCGCCTTCGACGCGGCCGACGTGTACTGGCTGCGCGGCTACTGCCACCTGCTGATGACCCTGGGGGAAATCAAGCTGGCGCACGATTGGCGTGACCTGTTCGAACGGGCCGGCCATCTGCTGTTCGCAAAGACCGAGTCCCCCTATCCCTTCCTGAAGGAGATCGGTCCGGACGACCACAATGCCTTCTCGTTTGCGTCAATCGCCGATCTGGTCGCCTTCATTCACACGATCAATTTCAAAGTGGCCGAGCCGAAGCGGATGACGGCGGCACTCGAGCATCTGGAAACGATGGTCGCTCTCAGTCGCAAGTCGTGGGACCTGATTCTGAAGGAAACCGACGACGATCACGAGTGGATTCCGAACCCGAAACAGACGGGAATCATCCCCAACGTGGCAGTCACACCAGAGATGGTTGCAGGCTGGAAGGAATTCCTCACGGAGACCGAGGCGATCCTGAAGGGAAACAAGCTGCTCCCCTTCTGGCGCGGGACCGAAGCGCGGGGCGTCAATCTGCGCCGCGTTTTCACCGAACCGAAACAATTCGACCTTGTCCTCTGGGTGCAGGGAACCGGCGCCGCACCGTATCTCGAAAAGGGAACCCTCACCGATCAGGCCGTCTGGGCTCGGCTGATGCGCGTCTTCGAGGGAGAATTCATCGGCTTCGCGATGTGGTTTAACTGACCCACAGCACAGTCGTGGAGCAGGTTCATTAGCCTGCTCGCATATCAGTCACACCAACTCGCGAATCACGTCGCCGTCCGAAAGCATCGTCGGGCGGCCGTCGACCGTCGGATAGGTAATGCCGTGCGGGTCGTAGCCCAGGGCCGTAAAGACGGTCGCGTGAATATCGGCGGGGGAGACGGGGCGCAGCCGCGGATGCGCGCCGATGCTGTCTGACTCGCCGATCACCTGACCGCCTCGAATTCCTCCGCCCGCGAGAACCACCGAGTAGCACTGCGGCCAATGGTCGCGGCCGGCGTCCTTATTGATCGCCGGCGTCCGTCCGAAGTCCCCCATCCAGATCACGAGCGTCGTATCGAGCAGTCCGCGCTCGGCCAGGTCGTCGAGCAGCGCAACGTAGGCCCGCTCCATCGGCGGGACAAGTTCTTTCTGCATCCGGTTGAAGTTGTCTTTGTGAGTGTCCCAGATGATGCTGCGGCCGTTGACCGTCGTCACGAACGGAACCCCCGCCTCAACGAGCCGCCGCGCCAGGAGGTGCGACTGCCCCCATTGATGACGCCCGTAGCGATCGCGCACCGCTGCCGGTTCCTGGGACAGGTCAAAGGCCTTGGCCGCGTTTCCCGAGAAGACCATCGACGCAGCCCGGCGGTGAAAGACCTCGAAGTCGCGTGGCGTGGTGCCGGCCATCGGCCGGGTCGCGTCGGCGAACCGCTCGAAGAGCCCCATTCGCTCGCGGAATCGGTCGGCAGTCAACGCCTCATCGAGTCCCAGATTGCGGACGCGAAAATCGGCAGCGTTGGGATCGGCGTCGAGGACGTACGGATCGTACCGCACTCCCAGACAACCGCCGAACTGGCCGGGAGTGATATAGACGGTGCTGTCGCAGTGCGGGTAGGGCGTAATGACATACGGTGGCACGGCCCCCGCGTAGCCGTCGCGCTGGGCCAGCCAGCCCACCAGCGTGCCGATGCTGGGATAGTCGTTTGGGCTGGGATTGATCAGCGTATCGTCGCGCTTGTAGGGACGGCCGACGATCGACCACTGCATTCCCGCATTGTGCCCGCTGTGCGTGTGATGGACAGTGCGGATTAGCGCCAGCTTATCGGCGTGCTGGGCCAGTTGCGGGATGAGCTCTGAAAACTGAATCCCGGGGACATTCGTATCAATTGTCTGGAATGGACCGCGGACCGTATCGGTCGCCAGCGGTTTCGGGTCCCACAGATCGAGATGACTGGGCCCGCCGCAGTTGAAGATCAGGATGACCGATTTGGCCTTGGCATCGGCTTTCGCCGGGGCTGCCGTGGCTCGAGACAAGCCCGATAGGAGAGCCCCGCAGGCCCCACCGGCTGACGCCAGAAACGTGCGCCGGGAATGAAACGGCCCGTCGCGGCGGTCAGCCTGACCGCGAATTTCCGGAAGTCCCGACACGGGATTTCTCCTGACGACAGTTCAATTCAATCCGTCAAATTGCGGCGTTTTTTGACACAAATTGCTGCTTGCGATCCCATCCATGCTTGTTTATGTTTCCCATCGTAGCGGGATTTGCAGCCTGACGCAACGGCGATTGAAAGGGGATGACTGAAAACTCCCTCCCTGATAGCATGGCGCGGCAGCGGGCAATCCAGATCGACATCGGGGCATTTTACGGAAGACAGTTGGGATGGAGACCAGGTTGCAGGTTGAGATCCTGCCGCAGCCGGACGATTTTTCCTGTGGGCCGACGTGTCTCCACGCCCTGTACCGCTACTACGGCGAAGAGATTTCCCTCGATCGGATCGTCGCTGAAGTCCCCATGCTCGAGAGCGGCGGGACACTCGACGTGCTGCTGGCCAACCACGCCTTGGCGCGCGGCTACTCGGCCAAAGTTTTCACCTACAACGTGCAGATGTTCGACCCGACCTGGTTTGGCGAACAGCCGTTGGACCTGGCCGAGCGCCTCCGACTCCAGCTCGAACACAAAGACTCCCCTCGGCTGCGGGTGGCGACCGAAGCCTATCTGCTGTTCCTGGAACGCGGCGGCGAAGTACGGTTTGAGGATCTGACGTCGGCCCTGATCCGCAAGTACCTGAGCCGCGAGATTCCCATTCTTGCCGGCCTGAGCGCCACGTACCTCTACCGCAGTCCGCGGGAATATGGCCCTGAGAGTCGGCCCGACGATCTGCGCGGCAAACCGGCCGGCCATTTCGTCATCCTGTGCGGCTACGACAAAGACACTCGCGAGGTGCTCGTCGCCGATCCGCTTCAGAAAAATCCATTCACGAAAACGCACTATTACGTCGTCAGTATCGACCGCCTGATCTGCGCCATCCTGCTGGGGATCCTGACTTATGACTCGAACTTTCTGATCATCGAACCGCGCCGCCGGCGCAAATCACAGGGATCCCGTGCCGATTCTCATCGTCGTCAATAACGTCAAGGAATGGCCGTTTCATATTCCAGGCGTCGAAGTGGTCGACGCCTGGTCGTACCTGACGCGACCCGAATACGGCGCGATGCGGGCGGTCAAGCTCTTCAATCTGTGCCGCTCGTATCGGTATCAGACCGCCGGTTATTACGTCACGCTGCTGGCGACCGCGCGGGGGCACAAGCCGCTCCCCGGGACCACGACGATCCAGGACATGAAATCGCAGACGATGGTGCGGTTCGTTTCCGACGATCTGGACGACTTGATCCAGCACACGCTGGCGCCGATCCAGTCGGACGAATTCACGTTGAGCGTGTACTTCGGCCGCAATCTGGCCAAACGCTACGACCGCCTGAGCCTGCACCTGTTCAACCTGTTTCAGGCCCCTTTGCTGCGTGCCGAGTTTTCGCGCACTGCCGGTGGACTGTGGCAGCTCAAGAGCATGAGCCCGATTCCGGTCGGCGAAATCCCCGAACAGCACCAGCCGTTCGTGATCCGCGAGGCGACCGAATACTTCGCCGGTCGCCGGTCGAGCGTCCGCAAGCGAGTGACCCCCAAGTACGACCTGGCAATCCTCTACAACCCAAAAGACGAGTTGAGCCCCTCGGACCCGAAGGCGATCGACAAATTCGTGAAGGCTGCCTCCAGCCTGGGACTGGGAACCGAAGTCATCGGCCGCGACGACTACGCGCGTCTGGCCGAGTTCGATGCGCTGTTCATTCGCGAAACGACTCAGGTCAATCACCACACCTACCGGTTCGCGCGCCGCGCCGCCGCCGAGGGCCTGGTCGTGATCGACGATGCCGAGTCGATTCTCAGGTGCGCGAACAAGGTGTACATGGCCGAAGTCATGGCCCGCAACAACGTCCGCATGCCGCGCACTCTGATCGTGCACCGCGACAACGTGGATGCGATCGGGCCCACGCTCGGTTTTCCCTGCGTCCTCAAGCAACCCGACGCCGCGTTTTCGCAAGGGGTCGTGAAAGTCTCGAATGAAGAGGAGCTGGCGCGGCATGTCGAGGATTTTCTGGCGAAATCGGAGCTCCTGATCGCCCAGGAATTTCTCCCAACGACGTTCGACTGGCGGATCGGCATCTGCGGCGGTCAGCCGCTGTACGCCTGCAAATACCACATGGCAACCGGGCACTGGCAGATCGTCAATCATGCCCACCACAGCGGGCGCAAGTACGGCAAATGCGAAACAATCCCGGTCGAGATCGCCCCGCGGCACGTGGTCCGCGCGGCCCGCAAGGCGGCCGGACTCATTGGCGACGGACTGTACGGCGTCGATATCAAACAGACCAACGGCAAGTGCTTCGTCATCGAGATCAACGACAATCCGAATATCGACGCCGGCGTAGAAGACAAAGTCCTCAAGGACGAGTTGTACCGCCGGATCATGGAACTCGTGCTGCGGCGGATCGAACGCCGCAAGGCGGGAATCGATTCGCCATGACCGAGCCTCGTCCTCTGTCACTGTTTTCGGGCTTCGGCGTCGAGCTGGAATACATGCTCGTCGACACCGAAACTTTGTCGGTCCGCGCAATTGCCGATCAACTGCTGGCGGCGGGAGCCGGTGAACAACAGACAGGGCACGTCGATCGGGGACCGATTGCGTGGTCGAATGAACTGGTCGCCCATGTCGTGGAACTCAAAGTGCGGGAACCGGCCGCAGCGCTCGAGCCGCTCCCGGCCCTCTTTCAAAAAAACGTTCAGGAAATCAATTCGATCGCCGGCGGTCTGGGCACACGGCTGATGCCGGCCGGAATGCATCCCTGGATGAATCCCGAGCGAGAGACTCGCCTCTGGCCTCACAAATATCAGGACGTGTACGAGGCCTTCGACCGGATCTTCGGCTGCCGGGGGCACGGCTGGGCCAACCTGCAGAGTGCGCACCTCAACCTTCCATTTGCTGACGATGCCGAGTTTGCGAAACTCCATGCGGCAATCCGGCTCATCCTGCCGATTCTCCCGGCACTCGCGGCGAGTTCCCCCGTGGTCGAGCGACGGACCACCGGCCTGATGGACAACCGGCTGGAAGTGTATCGCACGAACTCGAAGCAGATCGCGCGGGTAGCCGGGCGGGTGATCCCCGAGCCTGCCTTCAGCCGGGCCGAATACGACGCCCAGATCCTCGAACCGATGTACGCCGAGATCGCACCGCATGACCCGGCGGGGGTCCTGCGCGACGAATGGCTCAACGCGCGGGGCGCCATTGCCCGCTTTTCGAGAAACGCAATCGAGATTCGTCTGCTCGACGTTCAGGAGTGCCCGTTGGCCGATGTGGCCATCTGCGCCGCGGTGGTCGAGGTCCTCAAATCCCTTGTCGCGCACCGCTGGAGTTCTCTCTCGCAACAAAAGGCCGCCGAAGTCGAACCGCTCGCCGAGATTCTCATCGCCACGATCCGCGACGCCGAACGGGCGGTCATCGACAATCACGAATACCTGAACCTATTCGGCTATTCCGGCCCCACCTGCACCGCAGGCCAACTGTGGCGACACTTGATTGCATCACTGCCGGAACTTACGACTCCCGACAGTCCCTGGAACGGCCCTTTGGAAATCATCCAGAAACAAGGCCCACTCGCCCGCCGCATCGTGAGTGCCCTGGCGACGCGACCGCTCGCAGCCGTCTACGCCGAGTTGTGCCGATGCCTGGCGGAGGGGGAGTTGTTTACGCTCTCGTAAGCGGCGGACGCTCGGACGTCGTGGAGCAGGTTGATATACCTGCTCTACAAAGGCCGCGAGAGCGGCCGTTGCGATGAAATGCCCAAATGCGATCACCCTTGCACTGACGAAATCAGCTACGCCACAGCACTCAAATCAGAAAAGAAGAACTAGAGCAGGTATATCAACCTGCTCCACGATTTACGGCCGCAGGAGCGGCCGACCGGGCGCGATGCCCAATACCAAGCGGGCGTGAGCCGACGAAAAGGGCCAGAGTTCAGGGGCGGTAACCAGTCCGGCTTTGACCGGATTCTGCTTTACATAATAGATGATCCTCTCCAGTTCGTCCTCGTCGGCCACGCAATGGTCGTGCGACTCGTCCTGCCAGAATGACGATCCCGTCTGCTGCAATTGACGATTGCATTCCGTGGCTGTGAATCGCTTGAGACTGTACATGATCCGTTCGCGCGGCGACCGATCGTCTGAGAGCGATTCGACCCATTCCTGGCGCGGGGTAAACACCCAATGAAGGTGGCTGGGCATGATCACATATGCCAGCAGATCGAAGCGTTGGCCTGCAAAGTGATAGAACGAGTCGGTGACGACCGTTGCCAGCTCGGGATCTGCCAAGTGGCGGACGGAGGGATGCTCGTCGAGCCAGCCGTCCCAACGGGCGAATACCTTCTTCCAACATTGGATCTTCCAGTCAGCTTCGGAAATGTCGGCGGGCCGCTTACGTTTCGAGAGATCGTCCCGATACTCTGCCAGATCGAGCAGCCCTTCGGCGGGAATGCTCCCGGCCAGACATGCTGTGATGAAATACGTCGCACCGGGCTGATCCCAGTGCGGCAATCGGCGGCGTCGGAATTTCTCTTCCATCATCGGAAATCCTCGTGGAGCAGGTTGATATACCTGCTCTACATATTACGAACGCGGAAGCGGACTTCAAAACCGGAGTTTCGATTCTGGCTGAACACACACCCAAGAGGTTCGCCACACTTTCACTCTGCAATCAGATCAGAAGAAGAAAAGAAGACCAGAGCAGGTATATCAACCTGCTCCACAACTACTCCTCCGCGAAATGGCACCTGGCCAGGTGCTCGGGGGCGGATTTCAGCGGCACGAGGTCGGGCATCTTTTCGCGGCATTCGGCGGGCTTGCCTTTGGCCGCGTACAGCGGGCAGCGGGGGTGAAAGGGGCAGCCGCTGGGGATGTTGATCGGCGAGGGGACTGTGTCATCCACGTCGAGCGACTTTACGCGCCGGCCGGGGGCGTCGCGCAGCCGCGGGTTGGGGACCGGAATCGCCGCCAGCAGCACCTGCGTATAGGGATGGCGCGGATTGCCGTACAGAGATTCGGTCGGCGCCTGCTCGACGATCTTCCCCAGATACATGACGGCGACTGCGTCACTGATATGCCGCACGACTCCCAGATCGTGGCTGATCATCAGGTAGCTCAAGCCCCGGGCCTTCTGAAGATCCTGGAGCAGGTTGATGATCTGGGCTCTGATGCTCACGTCGAGTGCGCTGGTCGGCTCGTCGCAGACGATGAAGGCTGGCTTGAGGGCGATCGCGCGGGCCACGCCGATCCGTTGCCTCTGCCCCCCCGAAAATTCGTGCGGGTAGCGGTTCATCGCCTCGGTCCGCAATCCCACCTGAAGGAGTAACTGGGCCACTTCGTCGCGGAGTGCGGCTCCGGAGGCAACACGATGCACCTCGAGTGCTTCCCCCACGATCTGCTGCACCGTCATCCGCGGGTTGAGTGAGCCGTACGGGTCCTGGAAGACGATCTGCATCCGGCGACGCTTTTCGCGAAGCTGGCTGCGGGTCAGCTTCAGAATGTCGGCCCCTTCAAACTCCACGGCGCCAGAGGTCGGCGCGATCAGGCGCAGGATGGCGCGCCCGACCGTTGTCTTGCCGCAACCACTCTCGCCGACCAGTCCCAGCGTCTTCCCCGCTGCAATCGAAAACGTCACGCCGTCCACTGCTTTGACGTAATCGCGGACTCGCGAGATGAGCCCGCCCCGCACTGGAAAGTGCTTCTTGAGATCTCGGACGGCGATCAGCGGTGCTGTCATACGAGCCGTGCTATACCAAAGCACCCTTGTCCTTGATCTGTTGCGCGGCCACGGCTTCGTGTTTCCAGCAGGCGACACTGTGGCCGTTTCCGATGTCGGTGAGCACCTGCTCGGCGGCGCACTCGGCAACGGCAAAACGGCATCGCTCGCGGAACCGGCAACCGGTGGGAAAGTGCGTCGCCGCCGGAACCGAACCTTCGATCGCCTCCAGCCGCTCTTTCTTCTGATCGACGCGCGGCAGGCTCGCAAACAACCCCAGGGTGTAAGGATGCCGCGGATTGTCGAACACCTCGAACACCGGCCCCTGTTCGATAACCCGGCCGGCATACATCACGACGACGTCGTCAGCCAGCTCGGCCACCACCCCCAGATCGTGCGTGATCAGGAGAATCGACATGCCGCGCTCGGCCTGAATCGATTGGAGCAGTTCCAAAATGCGGGCCTGGATCGTGACGTCGACGGCGGTCGTCGGTTCGTCGGCGATCAGCAGTTGCGGATTACACGAGAGGGCCATCGCGATCATCACCCGCTGCTTCATCCCCCCCGACATCTCGTGCGGGTACTGATCGATGCGGCGCTCGGGATCGCTGACGTGCACGGCCCGCAGGCTGCGCAGCACTTCCTCGCGGATCTGCGATGCTGGCAGCTTGCGATGCAATGCGATCGCTTCGCCGATCTGCCAGCCGACGGTGAACACGGGATTCAGGCTCGTCCCCGGCTCCTGAAAGATCATGGCGATCTGTCCGCCGCGGACGGCGCGCAGTTCGTCGCTCGGCACCTTGAGCAGATCGCGTCCGCCGAAACAAATTTCGCCTGAGACGAATTCGCCCGGCGGGCGTGGAATAAGCTGCAGAATCGACAGCGCGGTAACCGTCTTGCCGCAGCCGCTTTCGCCCACGACCGCCAGCGTTTTCCCCGAGTCGATCGAGAAACTGACGCCGTCGACCGCCTTGGCGTCACCCGCGTCGGTGCGAAAATACGTGCGCAGATCGCGGACTTCCACCAGCGGCGGCTGACGACTCGACTGGGCCGGCTGCATTGGCGTCTTCAAGCGCTGAACAGCGGAGTCGACAGATACCGTTCGCCCGAGTCGGGGAGGATCACGACGATCGTCTTCCCCTTGGAATCGGGGCGGGCGGCCACTTTCAGGGCGATCGCCATCGCGGCGCCGCAACTGATGCCGCCGATGATCCCTTCTTCCTTTGTAAGCCGCCGCGCCGTTTCGAACGCTTCATCGTCGGTCACCGTCATGACTTCGTCGATGATCGACCGGTCCAGAATTGTGGGAATAAACCCGGCGCCGATCCCCTGGATTTTGTGCCGTCCGGGAGGTTTGCCCGACAGAACCGCGCTCTCGGTGGGCTCGACAGCGATCGAGTGCAGGGGCTTTTTGCGATCCTGTTCGAAGTATTTCGAAACACCGGTGATCGTGCCGCCGGTGCCGACTCCCGAAACGAAAATGTCGACCTTGCCGTCGGTGTCGTTCCAGATTTCCGGACCGGTCGTCTTCTGGTGGATCGCCGGGTTGGCCGGATTATTGAACTGCTGCGGCATGAAGTATTCGGGGTTCTTGGCCAGCTCCTCAGCTTTGGCGATGGCGCCCCGCATCCCCTCGGCTCCTGGGGTGAGAATCAACTCGGCGCCGAACGCCTTGAGCATCTGCCGGCGTTCCATCGACATTGTTTCGGGCATCGTCAACGAGATGGGATAACCCTTCGCGGCACAGACGTAGGCCAGAGCGATCCCCGTGTTGCCACTGGTGGGCTCGACGACCTTCATCCCCGGCTTGAGCTTGCCGGTCTTTTCGGCATCCCAGATCATCGCGGCGCCGATCCGGCACTTGACGCTGTACGCCGGATTGCGGCCTTCGATCTTGGCCAGGACGATCCCCCCCAGCCCCTTCGTCAGGTGATTGATACGGACGAGCGGGGTCCGCCCGATCGACTCGGCATTGTCGTTAAAAATCGGCATTTTGGAAACTCCATCCGGATGTTGAGTAAACGCCAGGCGCTGACGCCCGGCATTATGAAAGAATCAAACAGAATCGGCAATGGGAGAAGGCTCGCGCCGCTGTTCTGCGGGACCACCGCTCACCACTTCACCTCACCGACCCCTACGATCGCTTGCGGCGATAGGGGCGCGGGCCGGCTGATTCGGCAGGCGCGTCGTCCACGTCGATAGCCGGCACTCTGGCTTCCAGAGTCGTCGGACGCTTGACCTTTTGCGTCGCGATCGGCTTACGCTGCGCCGGCTTTTCATCAGCCTGCAGCGTCGTCTCCTGGATGTCGGTCCGGTCGTCCATTTCATCCGACAGGTAGTCGACGAACCGACGGCTGGCCCGATTGAGAATCACGACCTTGCTGGCGGCGCCTGATTTATTGATCGGCCGAATGATGACGACCACTTCGGCCTCACCAGCCTCGCCCACAGCCTCTCGAAATGTCTCTTCATCGGTGGATTCGGCGATCTCGGTTTTGGGTTTCGGCGAGCGATTGCGACTCGGTCCGCCGGCGATGGCGGGCTTGGCCGCCTGATTCTTGAATTCGCCAGGAGCGGACGGTTTCCCGAGTCCGATCTCGTCATCGGCCGATTCTTCAGCCTCCGGCTGTTCCGTGCTGACCAGCAAGTCTCTTCTCGTTTCGTCACTCCCCGCCTCGTACAGGTAACCGAGCTGGCAGCGTTCGAGCAGACCCTGCACAGTCTTCAGGCCGGCGTACAAGCCTTCGTTGTGATGCGGGTCGGCGCCCGAACAGACGCCGATCAGCCGGCCATCCTTTGTGAACAAACCGCCTCCGGAGCGTCCCTCGGCAGGCATCCCGGCGACTTCGATATTGTCGGAACCCGAATAACGATTGACCGCGGTGATTTTGAGCTGCTGCACGCTCGGCCTGTCGCCATTGCTGCACCCCACGCTGACCACCGGGGAACCCTTCAGGATTCTCGTTCCGGCGGCGGCGACGCGGCAATAAGGAAGCCAGTCGGCATTGACCGTGATCAGCCCCACGTCGGATTTCAGGTCGTGATACAGCCTGGTGCCAATCAGCGTTTTCGGCTCGCGGTCGCCGAAGTAGTCGATCTCGATCACCGCCCGCTTGTCCCAGTTCCGAAAGATATGGCCGCAGGTGAGAATGACGGTCTTTCCAATCCGGCTATCGATGATTGTTCCCGTGCCGAAGAAATCGCCACCGGCGTCTTTGACGCGAATGCGAACCGTGGCCGCGAGGGGATTCCCCTCGGCTTTCAGTTGCATTTGCGGCTGGTCGGCGGCTTTCCCCCGCGAGAGTGTGCCGTCAGGGATATCTGTGGATCTGATGTCTTCTTTCTTGTTGCCGAACGGCCATTTGAATCCAGGCTTCGACGGCGTCGGCTGTTTTTCTGAGTCGGCAGCTCTTCCCTCAGGGCTACCGTTCTTGTCTGTGGGGGGAATCGTTCTGCGGTCGACTTCTTTGGGATCGGTGCCGGCAACGTCGGGATTCTCGCGGCGAGGGACGCGATTACAGAGTGCCTTGAGCTCGTTTTCGGAAACGACCCCCTGCAAACGCTGCTTCTCGACGCCGTCGACGACCAGAATGAGCGCCGGGATCCGTGTCACGTTGAACCGGCGTGCCAGTTCGGGATTGGAATCAACGTCCACTTTGCGGATCGGGTAGCCCTGCCGTTCCAGCCGGGAAACGATCGGGCTCACCTGCTGGCAGGGCCCGCACCAGGGGGCGGTGAAGTCGAGCACCACTCCTTCGAGGTCGCCTCCCATTCCCAGGACCGATACGACCAGCAATTTCAGTGGCGTCATGCAGGCCTCCATGCCTGAACGTGTAGATATGTCCGGGACCGGCTGTAAGTTTTACAAACCGGGCCGCCTGAGAGCATTCATTGCACTCATTGGCGACTACCCGCCCAACGAAAGCATTTCATATGCCGATCGCGGGGAAAGGAATCTAACAGCAAGGGCCCGGATTGCCGAGAGCAGTTTTACCGCGGCGATCACCTTTGATTTGTGTTCCTGCGCGTCTGCATTGAACCAGGAGTTAGGAGTGACAGGGATCCAATGAACGAAATTCGTGAAAGGATGACAATTCAGGTCCGGGATGCAGAGACGGCGCCAAAACGGCCCGAATGCTCCTCCAGGGGACGTCAGAGGACAAATCCGGCGTTCCTGATCGGTTTGCGTGTACTTTTCGATTTGACGGCACCTATAATCAGGTGTTGGCCTGCCTTGGATTGGGGGTGGCTGGGCGTCGTTCGGGTCCCGGTTTGTCCCTGCCCTCCGACGATCTGCGCTCCCGCCGCAAGGCGTCTCTCCCCGAAGTGAAAATCTGGCGTTCATGCTCTTTCCATTACGATTTCCGGCTCAGATTCTTCAAACCTCATCCGCCAGTTGCCGGTCGCGTTCGTCCCGGCTGCTCACTTGCGCGGGGCTGATCTGCACGGGCCTCGCCCTGATCACCATGCCGGGCTGCAACAAGCCCGATGAAATCGCGGTTTACACCGTCCCCAAGCCGGTTCCTGTCGATGCGCCGGCGGCCGTTGCCACGGCTACCGATTCCATTTTCTCGCCGGCCGATCCGAACTCAGCTTTGCCTGCGGCGACGGCTCGTGGCAAAGGGACCGAGCAGCGCGACCAGCTTCTGGGAGCGATTATTCCCCGCGGGAAAATGACCTGGTTTTTCAAACTGACGGGCCGCGCCGATGCGGTCGAGCCGCAGATGAAGTCGTTTATCCTGTTTCTGAAATCGATCCGCTTCGGCGAGAAAGGGCCCGACTGGGCCTTGCCGGAAGGCTGGACAGAAAAGCCGGGCTCGGAAATGCGGTTCGCGACGATCCAGATTGCGACCGATGGCAAGCCGCTCGACTTGAGCGTCATTCCCCTGCCGACGGGCGACGGGGAACTCAATGCCTACCTTCTGTCGAACGTCAACCGCTGGCGCGGGCAGTTGGGGCTGGATTCGCTGTCGAAAGAGCAGTTCGGCGAACGGGTTGTCAAATTTGAATTGAATGACGGTCCGATCTGGCTGGCCAACTTCGTCGGGCAGATGACGGGTCAGCCGATGGGCGCTCCGCCGTTTGCCGGCAAGGGAGCGCCGCCGCGCGAATCGACAGGACCGTCAGCCACCGGGTCAAACCCGACGTTCGAAGCCGAGATTCCGTCGGGCTGGACCGTCGGAAAGCCAGGAGAGTTTCAAAAGGCTGTCTATGAAGTGCGTGACGGCAGCCGGCAGGCGGTGATTTCGGTCAGTGCGGCAGGAGGCAAGCTGATGGCCAATATCAACCGCTGGCGTGATCAGGTGCAATTGCCGCCTCTCGACGAAGCCGGGATCGAAAAGGAATCTCGCCCGATCAAGATCGGCGACCTGACGGGAACCTGGGTCGAGGCGGTCGGCCCGGCCGAAGCCCAGCCGCGCGAGACGATTCTGGGAGTCGTCGTCGACGTGCAGGGGACACAATGGTTCATCAAGCTCAAAGGGGACGCTGAACTGGCCGAGCGAGAGAAGCCGCAATTCGAAAAGTTTGTGCAGTCGCTCAGATTCCGCGGAGCCAGGTAAGAGATTTTTATGGCGACAATCACCGACACCGAAGAAGCCGCTCAGACGGCGTTCAGCTTTCCGCAGACGGCCGAATCGACCGTTGGACGGGGGCTGCTGGCGTGCCTCAAGCAACTGGCATCGCTGAAGATTACAGTCAGCCTGTTGGCGATGGCCATCTTCATTATCTTCGTCGGGACGCTGGCCCAGACACAGCACGACATCTGGGTCGTCGTTCGCGACTATTTCCGATCCTGGTACGTCTGGATTCCGTTCCAGGTGTTTTGCCCGAAATCGTTTTTCCCGGACATGCCTCCGGTGGGGGGCGGCTTTCCATTTTTTGGGGGCTGGGCCATCGGCGCGATGATGGCAGTCAACCTCGTGAGCGCTCACCTGTTTCGGTTTCGGGTCCAGGGGCGCAGTGGGAATCTGCTTCCAGGGCTCGTCGTCATCGCGCTGGGGGGAGTCGTCACGGCGGGTGTGGTTCTCGCGGGTTCGGGCTCGACGTTCCAGGTACTGCCGACGCTGGATCCGTCGATGCGCATCCTGTGGCAACTCCTGCAGGCGACATTCGCGGGGCTCGTGCTGTTGGCAGGTTGCATTCTCGTCTTCGGCAAGCGGGCCGGAATTGTCGTGCTGCACGGCGGCATTGGCCTGATGATGTTCAGCGAATTGCTCGTCGGCAAAACGGCGGTCGAAGCGCAGATGCATCTGGTCGAGGGGGAGACGGTCAATTTCGTCCAGGACATCCGCACGAACGAACTGGCAGTGATCGATTCGTCTGACCCTAAGAGCGACACGGTCGTCGCCATTCCGCAGTCCTTTCTGAAGAGCGGCGCGATCATCGACGACAAACGGCTTCCCTTCGACCTGAAGGTCGTTGAGTATCTCCAGAACTCGGATCTGCGTCCCGTCGACACAGAGGACAAAAACCCAGCCACCGGCGGACTGGGCCGCGACCTGTTGGCAGCCCCGGCAAAGGCCGGCGTCGGAACGAGCTCGGATGGCAAAGTCGACGAAAGTGCGGCCTACGTCGAGGTGCTGAAAAAGGGGTCGGGCGAAAGCGTCGGCACCTATCTCGTGACACTGCTGCAATCGCGGATGACCGAAGCGCGCGAGCGGACGGGCCTGGCCGATGCGCAGCTTCTGGCCCGCTATCGGGTGGGCCCATTCATGCTCAAGTTGAGCCGGCCGACCGATGTCGTCGTGGATGGCAAGACGTACCGCTTGGCGCTGCGCTTCAAACGGATCTACAAACCGTATTCGATGAAGCTGGCTGACGTGCGGTTCGATAAATACATCGGTACAGAAACGGCCAAGAACTATTCGTCGAAACTGCACCTTTCGGATCCGTCGCGGGAAGTCGAGAACGACGTCACGATCTGGATGAACAACCCGCTGCGTTATGCGGGAGAGACGTTCTATCAATCGACGGTCGGCAATGATCCGATCACCAATGCCGAGTCGACCGGGCTGCAGGTCGTGACGAACACCGGCTGGATGATCCCTTATGTCTCGTGCATGATCGTCGTAGTGGGGCTGGTCTTTCAGTTCGGCGTCACGCTGCTGCGATTCTTGAGCCGCCGTTCGACCGGCCGGATCCAGGTCGGCCCTGCCGGGGCGCCGTCGGCGGCCCGCAAGGCCACGCCGGCAGCCGATCCCGCGTTCGCCGAGCACCTGGCGGGACATGGCAAAACCTCACTGGCTGAAAGGATTCTGCTAGTGTGGGTCGTGGGGGGATTTTCCGTGATGGTCGGCATCATGGCCATGCCGCCGGCCCCGCAGGAATCCGACTTCGATCTGTACGCCGCCGGCAAGATTCCGGTCGTCTATACGGGGCGCGTCAAGCCGCTCGACACGCTGGCCCGCAATACGCTGCAAATTATTTCCAACCGCGAAACGTTCAAGGAGCCCGTGAACGGCTACGAAAAACTTTCGACCGAGGAGAAGCCAAAGTTCAAAACGCGGTCCGCGATGCGGTGGCTGATGGACGTCATTTCCGGGAATCCGATCGGCGAGAAGCATCGTGTGTTTTACGTCAACAATCCGCAGGTGCTGGGTCTGTTGGACCTGGAGCGGCGCGAGGCGCATCTCTATTCGCTGGAAGAGGTCCGCGGCCAGAAGGAAGAGAAACTCGAGAAGTTTTACGAAGCGGTCGAAAAGGCGCGCAAGAAGCCGGTCGATGCGCTGGAGCCCGACGAACGCAAGCTGCTCGAACTCGATCGGCGGATCCGCGCGTTTACGGCGGTCGATGCGTCGTTCCGGCGGCCGAATTTTCCTGAACCCGACGATCGAATCCGGGAAATGGCCCGCGAACGTCGCTCGGGGCTTGAAGCCTCGCTGCGCGAAGCCGAGGAGCGGTTGCAGGGGGGACATCCGCCCCTGGCCGTGCCGGTCAAGTCCGGATCAGAAGCCGAGGGAGGCTACGAGTGGAGGCCTTTGATTTCGGCGGCCACGCGGGAGTACTTCGCCGTCAAGGTCTTTGCCGAGAAGCAACCCGATCCGGCGCTGGGTGCCTGGGACGCGATCCTCACCTCGTACGCGAAGGGAGACCAGGCGGAGTTCAACCGGGCGGTCGGCAAATACGAAGCGCTGCTGGCGCGCGACGGCATCATCGACGTCGATCTCCCGAAGCTCAGCTTTGAAACCTACTTCAATCACTTTGCGCCGTTCTTCGATGCGTGGATTCTGTATATCGTTGCGTTCGTGATTTCGGTGCTCGCCTGGCTCGGCTGGTCGGGACCTCTCAACCGGGCCGCCTTCTGGCTGATCCTGCTGACGTTTTGTCTGCACACCGCGGCCATTGTTTCGCGGATCTACATTTCGGGCCGGCCCCCGATCACGAATCTGTATTCGACCGCTCCATTCATCGGCTGGGCTTGCGTCGTCGGGGGAATGCTCATCGAGCGATTGTTCCGGATCGGGATCGGCAACGTCGTCGCCTCGGTCGCCGGTTTCGGGGCACTGCTGGTTTCATTCAAACTGGCCGGCGACGGCGATACGTTCACCGTCATGCAGGCGGTGCTCGATACGCAGTTCTGGCTGGCGACCCATGTGGTCTGCGTCAATCTCGGCTACGCGCCGACATTTCTGGCAGGCCTCCTGGGACTGCTCTATGTCGGCCGCGGAATGTTCACTCCGTCACTCACGCCGCAGATCGAAAAGGCGCTGGGCCGGATGATCTACGGCACGCTCTGCTTCGCGATCTTCTTCAGCTTCTTCGGAACGGTGCTCGGCGGGTTGTGGGCCGACGATTCGTGGGGCCGGTTCTGGGGCTGGGATCCCAAGGAAAACGGCGCCCTGATGATCGTCCTCTGGAATGCGCTCGTCCTGCATGCCCGCTGGGACGGCCTGGTGAAAGACCGCGGCATGGCGGTCCTGGCGATTGCCGGGAATATCATCACGTCGTGGTCGTGGTTCGGCGTCAACGAACTGGGGATCGGCCTGCACTCTTACGGCTTTACCGAAGGCGTGCTGAAGACACTGGCGATTTTCATCGCCACCCAGCTCCTGATGATCGCGATCGGCAGCCTCCCCCGCGACCTGTGGATGAGCCGGCCGGCCGAAACGCCGACGGCGTAGCGGGACTCCACTTGGACTGAGTGCCGAACAAAAATCGGCGAGGGTGGCCCGGCCGCGTGCGTAGCACCGGCCGGGTCCCGGCGCGCCGGGACAAGATTCGGCGCCATCCGGGATCAATTGAAATTGCCGCGGCATAATCGCCAGACCGGGTCGCCTATTTGTGTTTTTCCTGGGTTCCTACCTTCCTGCGTTCCCGAACTCTTCCTCGATATCATTCCCTGCGTTTTAGTAAGGAAGGGCAAACTCAAAAGACTTCCAGCGGCAGCTTTCCGACAGGATTGCTCAATGCGAGCATCCGTTCCTCACCTGTAACGGATGTACGCATCCCAGGGACGATGAGGAACCCAGGAATTCAAGAAGGCAAGAGACGAACGACGATCCGATCCAGGACAGAACCGCCGAGCGGATTCGTTTCAGCTCCGGCACGCGGATGGCGCGGAATCTTGTCCCGGCGCGCCGGGACCCAGCCGCCCTGCGGGACGGCTGGGCCACCCGACAACCGGGCTAATTGATGCATTTGCGGACGCACGCGAAGCGCGAGCACGACTGGCTCTGAGCTTATTTCTTAAGTCCGGCCCGGGCCTGCTTGACGGCGGCGACGTACTGCTCGGCGAGCGACTTGATGCGGGCCATGTCTCCGGCGGCGACTGCCTTGGCTTCCACGAGATTGCCCCCCAGCCCGACGGCGCAGGCGCCGGCCTGGAAGAATTCGGCGATCGTGTCGAGATTCACCCCGCCGGTCGGCAAGAGACGTACCTGCGGAAGCGGCGCACGAATCGATTTCAGATACGCCGGGCCACCCACGTCGGCTGGAAAGATCTTGATGACCTGCGCCCCGGCATCCCACGCCGTCATGATCTCGGTCGGAGTCAAAGCGCCGGGCATCACCAGCTTGTCGTACCGGTTGCCCATACGGATCACGTCCAGATTGACGATCGGCGAGACGAGAAACTCGGCGCCGGCGAGGAACGCCGCGCGGGCCGTCTCGGGGTCGAGGACGGTGCCGGCCCCGAGCAGCACTTTGTCCCCCAGTGACTTGTGCAGGTCGGCGATGATCTGGAGCGCGCCGGGGACGGTGAACGTCACTTCCAGAACGTCGACTCCTCCCTCGTAGAGGGCGCGGGCCACGTTCAAGAGCTGTTCGCTCGAGGTCGAACGGATGACGGCGACGATGCCGCTGTCGAGAACTCGAGTCAGATCTTCATGCCGGCTCATGGGCTCTTTTTGTTCCAGAATTGTTTCAATTGATCGAACGACCGCAGCGGCTCTTCACCGGCAATCGCACCGGCGCTCAACGGGGGCGCCTTGCGTTCGGTGCGCACATGCGGCGGGCGCTTGGGAGCCGAGGGGGGCCGGGCCGGTGGCGGCGCGGCAGGCGCTGCCGCCGCGGCAGGCTTCGCCGGCGCGACTTTCGGAGCGCTGGCTGCCTGATCAGGCGCTGCTGCCCCATCTGTTTTGCGTTCAGCCTTTCGTTCGGGGCGCTTCGAGCGGTTGGGAACTTCGGTCCCCGGCTTGATCATTCCCAATGAGACGCGCTTCCGCTCGGCGTCGACCGACAGGACCCAGACCGTGACCACGTCACCGACCGAGACAACATCGTGCGGCGTGCGGACGAATTGCGTCGACATTTCGCTGACGTGGACGAGCCCTCCCTCTTTGAGCCCCACGTCGACGAACGCTCCGAAATCGACGACGTTCAGCACCGTCCCGCGCAGTTCCATCCCCGGCGTCAGGTCCGACATCTTGAGAATGTCTTTTTTGAAGATCGGACCGGCCAGATCGGCCCGCGGGTCGCGCCCCGGCCGGGCCAGCGCGTCGATAATGTCGCGCAGCGTGGGGAGCCCCACGTTGAGTTCGGCCGCCAGCGAGTCGAGGTCGAGTGCCGAGAGTCGCTCGCGCAACTCGGCCGACAGTGGATGGACAATCTCGCCCGTGGATCCATCAGCCAGCCGCGCCAACACCTGACGCGCCACCGGATAGCTCTCGGGATGGATCCAGGTTGCATCGAGCGGCTCGACCCCGTCGCGGATCTTGAGGAAGCCGGCCGCCTGCGTGAACGTCGTCTGCCCGATCCCCGGAACGTCGAGCAACTGCTGCCGGCCGGTGAACGAACCGTTCTTCGATCGCCACTCGACGATCCGGCGGCCGGTGAGCTGGTTGAGCCCCGAAACCGATCTGAGAAGCGCGCTGCTGGCGGTGTTCAATTCGACGCCGACGTAGTTGACGCACGATTCGATCACCTGATCGAGCGACTCGCGCAAGGTCTTGAGGTTGACGTCGTGCTGATACATCCCGACGCCGATATGCTGCGGCTCGATTTTGACAAGCTCGCTGAGCGGATCCTGCGTTCGGCGGCCGATCGACACAGTCCCGCGCACTGTGGCGTCGAGTTCGGGAAATTCTTCCCGGGCGATCGTGCTCGTCGAATAGATGCTGGCCCCCGCTTCATTGACGATCAGATAGTGGGCGTCGGGAGCGAGCTCGGCAATTGTCGCGGCGATCAATTCTTCGGTCTCGCGGCAGGCGGTTCCGTTTCCGATGGCCACCAGATTGACGTTGTGCGTCTGGAGCAGTCCGGCGACTTTGGCCCTGGTGGCGGCCTGCTTTTCGGCCGCACCGGTGACGTAAATCAAATCGGTCGCCAGCAGATTGCCGTTTTCGTCGAGGATGACGATCTTGCAGCCGGTCCGAAATCCCGGATCGATCGCCAGCACGCGACGACCGACCAGCGGCGGCGCCAAAAGCAGATTGCGCAGGTTGCGGGCGAAGACCGACACGGCCTGAGCCTCGGCCCGCTCGGTGAGTTCGCGGCGGACTTCCCGGTCGAGGCTGGGGTGAACCAGTCGATCGACGGCGTCGGCCAGGCAACCACTTAAAAAAGCGGCGAACCGGTGGCTCTCGACCTGCAGGTGTCTGGCGATTTCCCCCTGGACGGCTGGCTGGTCCCATTCGAATTTCACGCGCAGGGCGCCGGCGCTTTCGCCCCGGTTGAACGCCAGCACCCGATGCGGCGGAACCTTGCTCGCCGGCTCGCTGTGATTGAAGTAATCGCGATAGGGCTGGCCTTTTTCGCCCGCCGATTCGATCGCCGTGCTCGACAGCCGCCCACTCTTCCAGGCATGTTTGCGGGCAATGGCCCGAATCTCGGCGTCTTCGCTGATGCGCTCGGCGAGAATGTCGGCAGCCCCCTGCAGCACTTCGGCGGTGGACGGGAGTTCCTTCTCGGCACTCACGTACGCCGCAGCGGCCGCTTCGAGCTCCGCCAGATCGGCAGCCCCGTTCCAGATCGCATCGGCCAGCGGCTCGAGACCCCGCTCGCGCGCCGCCGAAGCGCGGGTCTGCTTCTTGGGCTTGTACGGGAGATACAGGTCTTCGAGGCGCTTCAGCGAGTCGGCCTTCTCGATCTGCGCTTTCAGCTCGGGGGTCAGTTTTCCCTGCGCCTCGATCATTCGCAGGATGGTCGCGGCCCGTTCGGCCAGTTGCCGCTGCGCCGTGATCCGCGCCAGTACCTGACGGATCTGTTCTTCGTCGAGGTTGCCCGTGCGCTCTTTGCGATAGCGGGTGATGAAGGGAACCGTGTTCCCGGCATCAGCCAGTTGCACGACGTTCTCAACCTGGGACGCGCCTATTCCGAGTTCGGCGGCGATCGACGAGAGTTGAATCGCCTGAGATGAATCCATACGCAAAATCGTTCAAGAAGTGATAGTTCGCTCACGAGCGGCTTTCATCTTAGCGAATTCATCCCGCCGGGCAATCAATCACGGTAAAAGACATCGCTTCCCACATCGACCCGCGCGGCAACTCGAAGTCACTCGACCTCTCTGTTACTCTGCGTGAATATGGCAGCTCTGCGAGACCATCCGGCAGTTGAATTCATTTCTATTCGGCAGGCGAGCCACATTTATGAAACTCACCAGCGATTTCCACGCACAGCACATCGCCGGCAGCACTGTTCATGTACGGCGGACGACTGGCGGTGTCGTCGAGATTCACGGCCGGAACCAGGTCGACTTGCAGCGCGGGCTCGGGTTCTGGCACGCGCACGACCGGCTGGTGCAGATGCTGCTGGTCCGGCTGGTCGGGCAGGGGCGGCTCTGCGAATGCCTCAAGGACGACGGTGAGTCGCTGGCGATCGACACGTTCATGCGGCACATCGGCATGGCCCGCACCGCACGCGACGAAGTCGAACGCCTGTCACCGGTTGCCCGCGAATTCGGGCAGGCCTACGCCGACGGCATCAATGCCTATCTGCACCACCATCGGCTGCCGATGGAATTCCGGCTCGTCGGCTACCGCCCCGAACCGTGGGCAATTGCCGATACGCTGATCACGATCAACCTGATGTCGTATGTGGGGCTCGCCCAGACGCAGCAGGACCTGGAACAGTTCCTGATTCAGGCAATCCGGCACGGAACCGACGTCGAGCGGCTCAAGAATCTGTTCTCGCCACACCTCGACGGATTGACCAGCGAGGTGCTCGAACTGATCCGGCGAGTCAAGTTCTTTCAGCCGATCGTTCCCTTGCTGCCGGCATCGCTTCCCAGCTTCACGTCCAGCAACAACTGGGTTGTCGGTCCCAGCCGATCGGAAACCGGCAGGCCGATCGCCTGCAACGACCCGCACCTCGAATGCAATCGCTTGCCCGCCGTCTGGTACGAAGTGGTGTTGCACAGTGCCGACGATTACCAGGTCGGCATTTCCATGCCCGGTGTGCCGGGTGTCGTCATGGGACGAACGCGCTATATCTCGGCCGGCTTCACCTACGGCTTCATGGATATGGTCGATTACTTCATCGAGGAGTGCCGCGGTGCGACGTACCGCCGCAACGACGGCTGGAAACCATTTCAGGAGCGGCGTGAGACGATCCGACGCAAAAAACACGCGCCAATCGACGTCGTCTTCTACGAGAACGAGCACGGGATTCTCGAATGCGATCCGCAGCAGGATCCACCGGAAGACGGTGTTTACCTGTGTCGGGCGTATAGCGGGCAGCGCAGCGGCGCCGCACGCTCACTGGCCGCGCTGGCAGAGATCCCCAGCGCCAGAACCGTCAGCCAGGCCCGCGCCGTGCTGCGCAACGTCTCGATCTCGTGCAACTGGCTGGTCGCCGACACGGAAGGCAACATTGGGTATCAGCAGTCGGGGCTGCTCCCGCGACGGAGGACGACCGGGCTGGTTCCGGTGCCGGGCTGGTGGGACGACCATGCCTGGGAAGGACTCGTGCCGCCCGAAGAGCTGACCTGGATGGAAAATCCTGACGCCGGGTTCATCGCCACGGCGAACAACAATCAGAATCAGGCAGGCATGCCGCAGGCGATCAACGTGTGCCAGGGATCGTATCGGCACGAGCGAATCGCCGAACTGCTCACTGACAAACCGAAGCTTTCGATTGCCGACATGCAGCGGATCCAGGGGGACCTGCTTTCGCCGCAGGCGCGCCGGTACATGACGCGGCTCCGCGATCTGCTTCCGCCCACGCCGGCTGGACGCGTGCTTGCCGAATGGGACCTGCGGTACGAACCGCAGTCGCGCGGCGCCACGCTGTTCGAGGCGTTTTACCACAAACTGCTTCACAAGGTTTTCGGCGAGGGCCTGCTCGGCCCGGAGACATGGGCAGCGCTGTCCGGGACGACCAGTCTCCTGGGAATTTATTTTCAGGTCTTCGACGAGGCGCTGCTGGGAACTGATGAATCGTGGTTTGGCTCCGCGGGGCGCGAGGCGGTCTTTCGCCAGGTCCTCGAAGACGTTCTGGCGATTCCCGAGGAACAGATCGAACCGTGGGGACGACAGCGGGAAATCACGATGCACAATCTGTTCTTCGGGGGAAAGCTGCCGAAGATTGTCAGCCGGCTTCTGGGAGTTGATCACGGCCCGATCACGTTGCCCGGCGGCCGGGCGACGATCATTCAGGGCCAGATCTTTTGGGCGCACGGCCGGCAGACGACGTTTGCCCCGTCGTACCGGTCGGTCAGCGATCTGGGGACAAACGAAGTGCACACGGCTCTCGCCGGCGGCCCCTCGGGACGCATTCTGTCGGGCCTGTACAAGGCCGACATCGATCGCTGGCTGCAAGTCGAGTACAAGACCATTGAGATTGCGACCGGTCCACCGAACGTGCGATAATAGAGTCTTGAGATCGAATGCCCTGACTGTGAAGAACGGTGCGATGGCGAGTATCACCTCGGTAGCAACGCTTGGCTCAAATGATCGCGTTGTGCTCTACAACGTCGACTGGGAAACGTATGTTGCATTGCGCAACACCCTGGGTGATCGTCCAATTCGAATGACATATGACGGGAGCAATCTGGAAATCATGTCGCCATCGCGCGGAAACGAGCGAGCGAAGACTCTTCTCGGGCGGATGGTCGAGGCGTTGACGGTGGAATTGAATATTCCGATGACAGGAGGAGGGTCGATGACCTTCCAGCGTTCTGACGTCGAGCGCGGCCTGGAGCCCGACGAATGCTTCTGGGTGGCGAGCGAGTTACTCGTGCGCGAAAAAGAGGAACTCGATTTCACAGTCGATCCGCCGCCCGATCTGGCGATCGAAATCGACGTCTCTCCCAGTCGTCTGGATCGACCCGCAATCTACGCGACGCTGCAGGTTCCCGAACTGTGGATCTTCGATGGCGAAGAGGTCCGCGTTGAGCTTCTGAATCGTCAAGGAGCGTACTTGCCGAGTGCAACCAGCGTCTGCTTTCCGTTTCTTCCCGTCCACGAACTTGCAAGTTTCATCGCGCTCGGGCGGAAGCGGAGCGACACCGAGACGCTCCGTCTGTTCATTGACTGGGTGCGCGAACAGAAATTTCAGGTCAATCGTCCGGGGGAAGAATAAGCGGCGACTGTTCTACGGCGCGCCTGCTAATCACGCCGGGCAATCCGGCGTGGTTCATCGCTCACTCGGCATACGGTGGTTCGGTACCGCACACCTCAGTCCTTCTGTCCCCGTTCACGCCAGGCGAAGCGGTACAGATTGCGCGAATCGGCGACGGCGGCGGCGGCCGACGGGGCGCCCAGGACCACAACGATCAGGCTGTCGCGGCCGCGCTCGCCGGTCGACACCAGACACGATCCGGCGGCACGCGTATAACCGGTTTTGACTCCGGTGTAACCGGCGGTTCCCAGCAGACGATTCGTCGTCTTCCAGACCACCGGGCGCTGCGAACCGTCGCGCGCGGTCGCGCGGGCTTCGTGCAGGCGGCTGGAGACATATTCACGAAATGAGGGCGACTGGACTGCGTTCCACGTCAATCGCACGAGATCCCGGGCACTCGATGCGTGCCCTTTTTCAGGAAGACCGTTCGGGTTCTGGTATTTCGTTTCGGTCAGCTTGAGTTTCGCTGCCGTGCGGTTCATCTCAGCGACAAATCGCGCGACGGGATCGGTCACGCCGGTCTTCTGTGCCGGGGGATCAAATCGCGGGCCGAAATGTTCCGCCAGTGCGACGGCGGCGTCGTTCCCCGAGGGAAGCAGTAAACCGTACAGCAGCTCCCGCACGGGAATGTGCTCTCCGGCATGCACGCCGGATGACGAGCCGGCCGTCTTGTCGGCCCGCTCCGAAAAGGCCACCAGTTCGTCGAGCACCTTCGGCTTCTCTTCGGCGAGTTTCAGAACGACATAAGCCGTCATGATCTTCGTCGTGCTGGCCGTGTCGCAGGCATCGGCCGCATGCGATTCCCAGAGGACCTTCCCCGTTTTGGAGTCAGCCACGGCCCAAGCCCGGCAGGCAGTGAAGGGCGGGCCGGTCAGCGGATCGCGCGGTTGAAGTTCCGGGAGCGAGGCCTCGGGTTCCGCTTCGTCCTCTTCGTCGCCTCCGATGAGGGCCGAAGCGAGCTGAATCGCCGAGTCCGGCCGGCGCTCGAGGCCGGTCTTCTCTTTCGCTGGCTCCTTTGCAGGAACCGGATTGAAATGCTCGTAGACGGCCAAGGCGATCCGCGCGCAGATCAGGTCGCCGGCGTTGTCGTCGGTCCAGCGAATGTCTTTGTTATTGTTCGTCAGCACGCAGACCGCGATCGGCCCGGCGGGAGAATAGATGATCCCCGCGTCGGTGCGCACCGCGTCGATCGAACCGGTCTTGTGAGCCACTTTGACCGTACCTGGCAGGAGCTTCGGAAATTTTTTCTTGTCGTCACACGCCAGCAGATGGTCTTTCATGGCGTCGCTGGCTTCGGGACTGACGAGCTTTCGCTGGTGCAGCAGCTCAAGCAGCCGCAGCATCTCACCGGCGGTCGTACTCCCCAGGCCGAATTGCTTGCTGCGTTCAGGGAAGACAGATGTCTCTCGCTTATAAACCTTGGAATGGATCTTCGTGTTCGGGCAACCGAGTTCTTCCATATATTTCGCCGTCGCCTCGAGCCCGATCTGGTCGAGAACAAGATTCGTGCCTGTATTGTCCGAGAAGGCGATCATCAGGCGCACGGCGTCGCGCAGTGGAAACGACGCGCCGGTTGAAAAATGCGTCGTCAGGATTCCCGAGCCGGGGACCTTGTCGCCTTCACGCAGCGTGACCGGTTGAGCGAGATCGACCTTTCCCGCCCCCCCCTGGCGATACGTCTCGATCATCACGGAAAACTTGATGAGACTGGCCGTCGGCATCGGCTCATCGGCGCGGTGGTCGAACGCGTCTCCCTTGTCGAGATGCCTGATCGACACGGCGACAACCCCTTCGTGCGCATCGATCAGGGGCTGAATCCGGTCGGCCAGCGCATCCGCCGCCGGCAGACTTGGCGGTCCGATCCAGCCTCCGATCACCACACCGAATACGCCGATCGCAGCCCGAACCCGCACGCCGACAAATTTCTGGAATTTCATCTTTCTTCCCCGACAAATCGCCTGAGAGTCGCAAACGAATGTCGGGAGTATATCATGGTGCAGAAGCCTTCGTGGAGTTCACTCGCCAGATCATTCGCAGGGGATGCCGCTGATGCCAGTCGAGCCGATTCAGGGGACACGAACCCAAGCCTGTCAAATTCACCGTACCCGGCCGACAGACCGGCCGGCCAGAGCGATATCGCCGTTGCAGATCTTCCGGGCAATCGCCTGCTGGACGTTGTGGTGGCAGTTGGCAGCACCCGTCCACGCTGGAGACCGACTGGGGGCCGAGATCGCCACGGTCATTCAGGCCGCCGAGTTCAAGCATGCCCACTGGGGTATTCTGGTGGTTGACGCGGCGGGCGGACAGACGGTTTACGAACTCAACGCCGATCACTTATTCGCGCCGGCGTCGGTCACCAAGTTGTTTTCGACGGCAGCCGCGCTGGAGACCCTGGGAGCCGATTATCGCTTTGAAACCCCGGTCTATCGCAAGGGCGAAGTCGATGCCGCAGGTCAACTCAAGGGAAACCTGATCCTTCTGGCCAGCGGAGATCTGTCGTTTGGCGGCAGAACGACTGCTGACGGGCGAATCGCGTTCACCAATTACGACCACACCTACGCCAACGGCGGTGACAAAGGGGAGCTGACAGAACCCGATCCGCTGGCAGGGCTCAACGATCTGGCCCGGCAGGTGGCGGCGGCGGGCATCCGGCGCATCAACGGTGACGTGCTGGTTGACGACCGCCTGTTTGAGAAAGAATTCGGCACCGGCAGCGGCCCACACCGGCTCACGCCGATTCTGATCAACGACAATCTGATCGACCTGGTGATCACGCCCACCGAGCCGGGCAAGCCGGCGACCGTCACCTCGCGGCCGCTCACTGCCGGCGTGCAGGTTGATGCGCGCGTTGAAACAGTCGCAGCGGGGGAACCGATCAGCACCACCATTCGGGCGGGCACCGGCCACAGCATCATTCTCACCGGGAAGATCCCGGCAGGCCACAAGCCGCTGGTACGCGTGTTTGAAGTCCCGGACGCCGCGGCCCACGCACGAGGCCTGTTCATCGAAGCGCTGGGGCGAGCCGGAGTGGTGGTTGACGCGTCGCCGCTGGCGGAACCGGCACAGGCCGCGCTGCCAGCCCGCGATGAAGTCGCGAAGCTGCCGCGCGTCGCGCTGCTGACCTCCCCACCGTTTGGCGAATCGGCCCGGCTGATCCTGAAGGTCAGCCACAACCTGCATGCCAGCACGCTGCCGCTGCTATTGGCAGCCAGGCAGGGCAAGCGAACGCTCGAAGACGGCCTGCATCTGGAGCGCGACGCACTCCGCCGGCTGGGGGTTGAAGTCGACACGATCTCGTTCGGCGGTGGCGCGGGGGGTTCGGCAGCCGATCTGGTGACTCCCCGGGCGACAATTCAGCTCCTCACGCAGATGCAGAAGCGACCCGACGCCGCCGTCTATCGCGCGGCCCTGCCAATTCTGGGAATCGACGGAACTCTCTCCGAGGCGGTTTCCGCCGACAGCCCGGCGCGCGGCAAAGTGTTCGCCAAGACCGGAACCTATTACCTCGACAACTCGATGAACAAACGCATCCTGCTGACGAGCAAGGCACTCGCGGGCTACCTGGCGACGGCCGGCAAGCGGGAGCTGATCGTGGCGCTGTTTGTGAACAACGTGCACCTCGACAAATCGGGAGACACGGCCCGCATCGGCAAGACCCTGGGGAAGCTGTGCGAAGTGATCCACGCGGCGGAATAGCAACCCGACCGCCGGATCGCGGTCGGGCTGCCTGCGCCGGGCCTGGATGAAGTTTCGCTCACCGCATCACTGCTGCGGGATCGCGAAACTGAAGGTCTGGCCTCCGTCAGGAACCGTAATTGTGTTGTGCGGTCCAGCCTGACCTGGGTCACTCCATACCTGGGGAACGGCTTCCACAGCGTTGGATTCGGTGGGCGAGACATCCCGCGGGACAGGCGAACCATCGGGCTTCACATATCTCGAGAAATGCACCGAGTATTGTCCCGGCGGCACGCCCACGGTCTGTTCCTGCTGCTGCAACTCGTATTGACCTTCTTCGTCAGTGATTCCGAATGCGCCGCTGCCGGGCGTGGCCCCCTTCGGCACAAACAGCACCCGAATGCCCGGCATGATCTGCCCGGCGAATGTTACCGTTCCCGTCACGGGAACCAGGTTGAGCTCCGGCGCATTCGAGGAACTTCCGCAGCCGGCAAATGCCAGCGCCAGCACAATTGCCACCGCTCCCATCCCGAACGTTGCCCATTTCCTGGATAGCATGTCAGTCTCCTTCTGTGATGCGAAACGAACCAATCTTTGAAAGCCCGAGCAGACGCCTGCTCGCGACTCGAACGATCTTTCCCCCACTTGAATTACGTCTTCAGTCATGATCCCAATTCACGGCAGCCAGCCGGGCGGCTCCTTCCACGACGATCCACTGCGTGCCACACGACACATGCTCGAACTTCGACGACCGACCCGACGGCCAGTCGATCTCCAGGCGCTCGATCCGATCGACCTGGCCGACGCCCACGTGAATGAGCCGTTCGTTGCACGACTCGTAGCCGTCGCCGGCCGTCACGTGCCGCCATAATTCGCTGCCGGATTCGCGAACGATCCTCAATCGCGCACCGACGGCATCGCGGCTGCTGGTCGCTCCGATCAATTTCAGGCACAGCGCCTGGCCCGCTCGCTGCGATCTGTTCGTCCCCAGCGCGACGGGCGCTTCGAGATCAGTGGCGACAAAATCGACCAGGCCGTCCCGATTCCAGTCGAGGGTCGCCAGGCCGCGACCGAGCCGCTTGACGCCGAAGAACGAGCCCGCCCGATCGGCCCCGACTTCCCCGAACCGGGGACCCGGCAAACCGCGGAAGAACTGCGCACGCATGCGGTGCCCATCAGCTGCTGACGTGAAATTGTCGATGTGTCCGTTGAGCGCTACCAGATCGAGCAGACCGTCGAGATCGGCGTCGAAGAATTGCGCTCCGAAACCGAGCAGGTCGAAAGTCGCCGCGCGCAGACCAGCCGCAGCAGAGTTGTCGGCGTACGATCCATCCGGCTGCGACAGATAGAGAACGTCGGACTCCTGCGAGAAGTTGGTGACAAACAGATCGACGCGCCCGTCGTGATTGACGTCGCCGGCAGCAACCCCCATCGACGCCCGGGCATTTCCCGTATTGTCGAGCGCGAGTCCCCTGAGATGTCCCTCGTCGCGGAACTTCAGACCACTGCCTGCACCGGGTTTATCCCCGGCGAGCAGGTAATTGGGCGCCTGATCATTGGCCACGAACACGTCGGGCCGGCGATCCCCATTGAAGTCGGCGACGACAAGACCCAGCCCCATTCCCCGCGGCAGATCGAGACCGGCCTCTGATTGCAGCGGGGCAAAACTCCCGTCACCCAGATTGAGCGCGACGCGGTCCAGCGCCGGTTCGAACATCGTCGGCCGGCAGACCCGCGGCAGTCCACGCTCGTCGGTGCAGATCGCCGTAAAGATCTCGGAGCCGCCCAGGTAGTTGACGTCAAACAGGTCGGGCAGGCCGTCACCATTGAGATCGGCGATCGCACAACTGACGGTCCAGGCATCGTCTGCGATGCCAGCCGCCGCCGTCACGTCGGCGAACGTCCCGTCGCCATTATTATGAAACAATCGATTGCAGCCGATGTTGGCAACGTAGAGATCGGGAAACCCGTCGTTGTCGAAATCACCGGCAGCAACCCCCTGGCTGAATCCCTCTTCAATGATTCCCGTGAAACCGGTGACGTCATCAAACCGGACACCCCGCCGATTGCGAAAGAGGACGTCGCGCGGACCGGCCCCGGCTACAACAGGCCATGTGCCTCCCTGGGGAAAGTACAAATCGGTCCAGCCATCGCCGTCGTAGTCGAGCGCGGCGACTCCGCCTCCCAGAGTCTCAAAAATGCGGCGGCCAGGAGTCGCCGGATCGTCGCCATTGACATACGTGAACGCCAATCCTGCGGGCTGAGATTCATCGACAAATCTGATCTCGGCCAGTCGCGCCGCCGGCGCGGACGATCCATCGTCCGGCCGGCAGCGTGACCAGTCGGGAAGCGGGAATTGAGTCCAGTCAAAAGCCCGGCCGGGGAGTGCTGCAGGCAGCGTGCGCGCCAGATCGGGCGCGAGCCGCGCCGCCAGCGACTGGAGGCCCGCGGCGGCCCCGGGATCTGCCGGAGCGCCGGCCGCGGCAAGCGAACACCAGGCCCAGGCCTCCCAGAGGCGCCCGGCCTCTGCGAGTGCCGTTGAGAGCTCTCGTACCAGCGAGAGATCGCGTCGTTCGCGGATCTGCGTGACCAGGGCTGAAATTGATTCCAGCAGCCGGCCGCGCTGCAGAAACTCTGCACCCAGCGAGGCTTCACCGACGCACATTAACGCCTGCCCCAGTTGAACTGTCGCCGTCAGCGACTCGGGCTCACGGCAGACTGATTCCTGGAAGCAGCGACAAGCCTGTCGACAATCGCCTCTGGCTTGCAGCCACAGCCCGCGTACCAGCCAGATCCGCGAATCAGAATCTGCCGCGGGGGCCAGGCCAGCGTGCCAGTTCATAAACTCTGCCCCCGGCCGCGTGCTGTAGATCTCCCCGAGCAGCGACTGGGCCTCCCAGGACTCCGGATAAGCGTCGACAAGCTGTCGCAGCAACACTGCCGCCTGGTCAGATTGATTGTCGTTGAGCGCGGCGCGGGCCCGGGACAGAAGGACCAGTGAAGTCCCGGGATCCTGATCGATGATCGATCTGGCGAGCGATTCGTTACTGATGAATGCATTGCCGGTCCCGAGCACGATCAGATCGTCAAGAGTGAACGATCGGGCTTGAATCAATCCGATCAGGCACTTCGTCAGATCGCGGGAACGGCCCATAATTCCCGACAATTGGGCGCGCAGGCGCAACGCATCAACGTTACACGGGTCAATGGCCAGCACGCGTGCCAGTGCATCGTCGGCGAACCGGATGTGAAACCTCTGCATCTCCAAGGCGCCGACCCGCAGCCAATGACGTCCCGCGTCAGCGATGTCGAGATTCGCCAGCCGCTCATACGCGATGACGGCGTCGTCGTGGCAACCGGCTGCTTCGGCAGCGGCAGCCCGCAGTTGCCAGGCATTGATCGATTGTGGCGCTCGGTCGGTAGCACGCCGGGCCGATGACAGCGCGGCATCCACCCGCCCGCGGGCCAGAGCCCGGCGGCCATCGCGGATCAGTTCGCCGGCTGACATACGAAGTGTCGTCGCCAGCAGCGCCGCGATCAGGCCGGTGGTCAGCAGCGCGAACAGGCCGATGGCCTGGCGCCGCAACGTGATGACAAACATGGAACCGGGTCGGTCTTCGAGAGAGCGCAGGTCTCTGGAAGGCGACCCGTCCCCCACCGGAGGGCGGGAATGATGAGGGACGGGCGCGAAGGCAATTCGGGCAGGAAAAATGGAGGGGTCTAGAACTCGCCCAGATTCTGATTGTCGGCGATGTATCCCAGATTCTGGCGGGTGGCGACGTTGATATTCTGGCTGACGAACCGAACGGCCCCGTCACCCAGGAGCACGTTCAGCCCGCCGGCATGAGTGCTGCCCGGCGAACCCCACTCGCCCAGCGCATTCGGTTTGAAATTGGCGTTCGGGGGAGTGGCCCAGGAACAACAGTACCAGTTGTTGATCGTAATGTTCGGCGGGTTGGCAAACTGAACTCCCTGACCGACGTGGCCACTACAGGCCCACATCGCCGTCACTCCGTCCTGAACATCGAGGGTCGTTTCCGAAATCAGCACCGTGTTGCTGAGGCCGTCGGTGATGTCCCGAAAATTCAGGTTGGAAAACATGCCGAACGCACAGCGGGTTGTCCGGGTTTCATTGACCCACTCATTGCCCAGCCCCGGGTCGCCCGCGTTCGCGACAGAGAAACCATAGGTGCTCTTGTACGACGGTACGCCGGTCTGGCAACCGTAGTTGCCGCTCCAGGTAAACGTCTGCGGACCGGGATCGCTGGGACACAAGAGGACGGGAAGTTTCGTCCCGGCCACGATGCCGTTCGCAGCCGGCACGCCGCCGCCGGCCAGCGTTCCCCCGCTGTTGTTCCACAGCCCCATCGCCGCGTTGACGTTGACCTGGTTGTACAGCCCCGAATGCTCGAGGTTCGGAAGCAGGCACACCCAGCCGGTCGTGTTCTTGATCAGCGCATTCGTCCCGTACGACCCCGGCGCCGAACTGGCATAAGGCAGCACAGTGAACGTCTCGTGATAGTTGTGCAGCGCCAATCCGATCTGCTTGAGATTGTTTTTGCACTGCGATCGGCGGGCCGCTTCCCGCGCCTGCTGGACTGCCGGCAACAGCAGCGCCACGAGCACGGCGATGATGGCGATCACCACCAGCAACTCGATCAGCGTAAATCCAATACGACGCTCCTTCAACGCGCGCACTCTCATCGCAACACCTCACATGGACAGTGAAATTGGAACCAACGGCCGCCGGATCCGCCGTCGTCGGTGACCGACAGCGAACCCAGCCCGGCTCGAAGGAGCGCAAACTGGTGGCACAATGCGGAATCCCTCCGCAGCGACCGCTCACCTTCAACAAATTGTCGCTGCTGGAGTGAATTGCAAACGACGTGCCAGAAGGCGCGCCCCGACCAGAGCAAAATCCTGTACGACGCGCAACTGGCAATATCAACGCGAATTGCGCCGCGTCACGAAATCGAGACGCAGCGATCCCCCCTCGCGAGAAAGCCGCGCGACCCATGCACGATTGCACATCCCTGTGGCACGTGCGCGCCGGACCGCAGGACATTTCGCGCTGCTAGTATCGAGACGACGGCCGCGCCGGCAACTGGCGATTCGCGCACGCACGCGAATCGTGGAATATTCTTGCCGCGCGGCGCGTCTTACCTGGCGGAGATCGCTGCAAGTTCCTGTCGGCGGAGTATCGCACGCCATGCCGTACAAGCTGCTGGCCGATCTGGTCGTCATCGCGCATGCCAGTTACGTGGCATTCATCGTGATCGGTCAACTGGCGATTCTCACCGGGATCCTGCGGGGCTGGCGCTGGGTACAGAACAGGCGCTTCCGCTACCTGCACCTGGCGGCGATTTTGATCGTGGTTGTCGAATCTCTTCTGGGGATCGTCTGCCCCCTGACGACCCTGGAAACCTGGCTGCGGACCCAGGCCGGTCAGGTCACCTATCGCGGCGACTTTCTCGGGCATTGGGTGCACGAACTGCTGTTCTTCGACGGCCCTCCCTGGATCTTCACAATTGTCTACGGGTTGTTCGGCCTGATCGTGGTGGCGACATTCTGTCTCGCACCTCCCCGGCCGATCTCTCGAAACAGCCTCTGACGGCGGCCAGCGGCATGCAGCACCTCTGCGGTCCCGGACGATTCCGCCGCGACAATTGGCAGCCGCGGTCCGGACGCCCCAGACTCTGTGCATCCCCAATCCAGCGAGTCACTCCACGGCAATCCGCCGGAATCGGGCTGCGCCACTTCACGAGTCAAACAGTTTTTTCCTGATTTCGCAGCCGACAACCGGTTGGGCGGGTGTTTTCCGACCGCAACAAGCGGACCAGCCGATACGGGGGAACTGGCACTTGATTCTGCCCCAGCCCACCGTCAGAATGAAGCATCTCTGATCGCGGTGGGATGCCGCGGCAATCTGTCGGCGCGCTCGGCCAGGAAACGCTCGATCTGGATTGCAACTGATGCCGGGGACGGACGTTCTGTTCCGCCCAACCGGGGCGCGGGTCGGCAAATCTCTTCAATTTCTCCAGACGAGCATCGAGGCGGGACAATGAAATTACAGGCAGGCCAAACCATCGGAATCGACCTGGGAACGACGTATTCGTCCCTGGCGCAACTCGACAGCGAAGGCAATCCGATTTCGGTCGTGAATTCCGACGGCAAGACGACCACTCCGTCGGTCGTGCTGCTGGGGGAATCGGGACACGTCATCGTGGGACCTTCTCCCGAGCGGATTTCGGTGGAACCACCCGAAAACGTCGTCGAGGCGATCAAGCGGCAGATGGGGAGCAAAACCTGGAGCAAGGTGTATCAGGGGAAGAAGTTGACTCCCGAATTCATCTCGGCCCTGATTCTCAAAAAGCTCAAGCAGGACGCCGAAGCCTCGATCGGACCCATCGCCAACGCCGTCATCACCGTCCCCTATTACTTCAACGACCTGCGCCGCAAAGCGACCCAGGACGCCGGCCGGATTGCCGGCCTGAACGTGATCGACATCATCAACGAGCCGACTGCCGCGACGCTCGCCTACGCCTGGATGAAGGGCGAACTGGGACGGACCGACCTGGCGGGCAATGAAAAGACGATCATGGTGTACGACCTGGGGGGCGGTACCTTCGACGTCACCGTCGTGCGCTATACGCCGACCCATTTCCGCGTGCTGGCGACAGACGGCGACGTGATGCTCGGCGGTATCGACTGGACGAACCGCATCGTCGAACACGTCGCCGAACAGTTCCGCCGCAAGTACAGCAGCGATCCGCTGGCCGATCCCGAAACGCGGATGGTCTTCACCCAGGAATGCGAGCAGGCCAAGCGCGTGCTCTCGTCGAAGGCCCAGACGCCGGTCAACCTGTATTTTGAGGGAAAAACGCTGACCGTCGCCGTGACCCGTGGCGATTACGAACGCATGACTGCCGATCTCCTGCAGCGGACGCGAGATACGACCGAACTCGTGTTGCAGCAATCGGGGGTCGAGGCGGGCTCGATGGACGAAGTCGTGCTGGTCGGCGGTTCAACCCACATGCCGGCCGTGTTCGACATGCTCAAAGCGGTTTCCGGACGCTCTCCCTCACGCGAACTCAACCCGGACGAAGCAGTCGCCCAGGGAGCGGCCATTCACGCGGCCATCCTCGAGGCCCGCGAGACCGGCGGCGAAAGCCGGATGGCCCAGGCCGTGATCAAGCGACTCAGGTCGGTCACTGCCACCGACGTCAATTCGCATTCGCTGGGAGTCGAGATCACCGATCCCGGCGATCGGACGCGGAAGTCGAACCACATCATGATCGCGCGCAATACGCCCATCCCCCACATGGTCAGCCAGCGGTTTCAGACCAATGTGCAGAACCAGCAGCGCATCCGCGTGCGGCTCCTGCAGGGCGAGGTGCCCGATGTCAATGCCTGCACGATCATCGGCGATTTTCAGATCACCAACCTGCCGGCCAATCTGCCGAAAGGCTCGCCGGTCGAATTGACCTACAGTTACGACGCCCAGGGCCGGATCAGGGCCGAAGCGCGCGAACTGACGGGCAATCGCAAGGCTGCTGCCGAGATCGTCCGCGACGGCGGCGTCAACGATTCGGGCCTCGATGCGTTTGAAAAACTCGCCAGCGAGTACCAGGTCGAATAGTCGGCCGTGTCTTTCAGAACGGCTCTTTCCCTGGCGGGGAAAGAGCCGTCGGCTGGTTTGAACTGCCGATTTGGACGCACCACGGCCGGCGGGGCCAACCGAGCCGGCCTTCACGGAATTTGTTCTGAATCTCTCGTGTTGAGGAGAAACGCAACTTGGCCCTCGACGTCTACAAGGAATGGCTCGGAATCCCCGAAGGCCCACGCCCTCCCGACCATTACCAGTTGCTGCGGCTCGTCCAGTTTGAAGATTCGGTCGACAAGATCCGGGCGAATTACAAGAAGCTCAACGGCCACGTCCGCAGGTACGCCACCGGGCAGTACATCGACGAATCGCAGGCTCTCTTGAACGAGCTGGCCAAAGCCATGCTCTGCCTCACTGACCTGGAGCGCAAACGCGAATACGACGTCGGCCAGGGGCGGGAGTTCGAGGAAGAAGTGACGGGGCCGCGGACAATGGATGTGATTCTGATCGAGCAGAAACACATCAGCCCGGCGCAGGCCAAAGAGGCCCGCGAGCATGCCGAGCGCGCCGGTCTCGACCTGCGCGACGCATTCGTGCAGCTCAAAATGGTCGACCAGGACATCGCCGCCCAGGCCCTCGCGACGGAGCTGGGCCTCCCCTACGTGGACCTCGCCGATACTTTGCCCGACGACGACGTCCTCGATCAGGTCCCCAAATCGACGGTCAAGCAGCATTCAATCCTCCCCCTGTTCATTGACGAGGGAGTGCTCCTGGTGGCCTGCGTGAACCACATCGGCCACGAACTCGAAGACGAATTGCGGCTGCGGTTCAGCGTGCCGGTACGCTCGGTCCTGGCTTCGCCACAGGCGATCAGCCAGGCCATCAACAAATATTACGCTCCCGGTGCGCGCGACGAGCGGGCGGCCCAGAAGTCCGAAGCCCAGGGGAAGGCCGACGGCGGAAAATCCAAGAAATCCTCCCCCGAGGTGAAGAAAGAAAAGCCCAAACCCCAGCCCCGCAGCGTGAAGAGTGCCGAAGAACGCAAGAACCAGCGCATGATCGGCGTGGTGGTCGTCAACTTCAGCTTCTTCGTAGCCTACCTGCTCGATATGTTTGTGATTTCGCCTGGGGCCCTCTTTCAGCCGATCTGGCTGTATTTCGTGATTCCCGGAATCGCCGCGGCGTTTTCCTACGTCGCCTTCTGGAAATAGTCCCCCGCACAGCTTTTCCAGTTTACCTACCCGATGGAACAGGTACCGGCGGCGGTGGTTGGAATTAAGCGGGCTCTGCGAACTGTGCCGTCTGCAGCAGGGGTGTCGGTCTGACCGATACCGAAGGGAGAACGGCTCCCCCTTGTTCAGCACACCCCGCCACGACGGAGGGATTTCCCTGCCATGACTGCGCCGCACGATCGCGCCGATCTCGAACAGAAGATCCAGGACCTCCAGCAGCAATTGCGCGAGGCCCAGAAGCTGAGCACGGTCGGTTCGCTGGCGTCGTCGATGACGCACGAATTCAACAACATTCTGATGACGATCATCAACTATGCGAAGCTGGGCTTGCGCCACAAGGATGCCGCCACTCGCGAGAAGGCCTTCGACAAAATCCTCGCCGCCGGACAGCGTGCCAGCAAAATCACAACGGGCGTCCTCTCGTACTCCCGGCGGGGAAGCGATCGGCGCGAGCCGACCGATCTCGTGGCGCTGGCCAAAGACGTGCTCGTGCTGGTCGGCAAAGACCTGCAGATGCACCGGGCCCGTCTGCAGACGAATTTCGATCCGCAGCCTGTGGTCGCCGACGTAAACGCCGGCCAGCTCCAGCAGGTGCTCCTGAATCTGATCATCAACGCCCGGCAGGCGATGCCCAACGGGGGCCAGTTGACGGTCGCGGTCAGCACCAATGTGGAAGCGGGAGTCGGGGAGATCTCGGTGCGCGATTCGGGAGAGGGGATTCCTCCCGACACGTTGCGCAAGATCTTCGACCCGTATTTCACGACAAAGACGGCCGACTCCCAGGGACAGGGGGGAACGGGCCTGGGCCTGTCGATGGCCCGCGAGGTGATCGAAGCCCACCACGGGCGGATCCGCGTGGAAAGCACCGTGGGCCAGGGAACGACGTTCACCCTCAAGCTGCCGCTGGTGGGAAGCACCGTCGAACGCC